>Ga0256835_1000201_pt1 | contig 48513 bp, 45 predicted proteins | sample PIR30metaG_FD_185972 | JGI IMG/M metagenome (GOLD analysis project Ga0256835, IMG submission 185972) | Hydrothermal vent microbial communities from East Pacific Rise, Pacific Ocean - PIR-30 | ecosystem: Environmental > Aquatic > Marine > Hydrothermal vents | place: Pacific Ocean: East Pacific...
GGTGTCGTAGACCGACTGCTGGCCCAGCCGGTTCTGGAACTCCTGGCTGCGCAGGAATATCTCGGTGAGCCAGCCCACCGAATGGCGGGGCCGGGCGGCGAAGTTCCAATGGGTGAGCCAGCCCTCGGGGTCGGGGGGGCGGTTGAAGAAGATGCGGTAGCCGAAGTACAGGTCCACCAGGTTCATATGCCGGCGGCCGAAGATGAGCTGGAGTATCTTCAAGACCAATAGTTGGAATTTTTTCTTCAACGCCTGATCCCTAGTCCTGGGTTGGTGGGTGATCGCGCCGCCTCCTTTGTACCTGAACCACCTGTAGTAAGCAAGTTCGGCGGCCGCCGGGGCCCCGGCCGGCTGCTGGCCCATGTGTTATATTTAGACCGGATAACCGGACCGGCCGAGTCCAAGGCGCGCCGCGGCCGGCCATAGCCGGGGTTGACGCCGCGGACAAAGCGGGCTACAAATTGCCAGCCGCCGCGGGGTCGGCGGGATTGTTCAGTATTGATCGAGGGTTCGGGAACGAAGATGCGCGTGGTCCAACATCTGGCCGATCTGTACCGCCACCGCGCCCTGGTGTGGGCCCTGGTGGGGCGCGAGCTGAAAGGGCGCTACCGCGGCTCGGCCATGGGCTTCTTGTGGACCTTTCTCAACCCCTTGATGATGCTGGCGGTCTATGCCCTGGTCTTCAAGTTCTACTTCAAGATCAACATGGAGAACTATACCGTCTACATGTTCACCGGGCTCTTGCCCTGGGTGTTTTTCTCCCAGGCGCTCATCGGCGGGGCCGGGGCCATCACCAACGGTCGGGCCCTGGTGACCAAGGTGGCCTTTCCCCAACAGGTGCTGCCGGCGGTGCAGGTGGCGGCCAACTTCATCAACTACCTGCTGAGCCTGCCCATACTCATCGGCTTCCTCCTGGCCTGGGGAGTGCCGCTCACCCCGGCCCTGGCGGCCTTCCCCCTGGTGGCCGCCCTGCACCTCCTGTTCATCTACGCCTGCGTGCTGCTGCTGGCCACGGCCAACGTGTACCTGCGCGACACCCAGCACATCCTGGGTAACCTGATGCAACTGTGGTTCTTCCTCACCCCCATCTTCTACCCCATGTGGTTTTTGGCCAAGGTGCCGGCGGTTCTAGCCATCCCGGTGCGTCTCAACCCGGCCACCCACTTCACCCTGGCCTACCACCGCATCTTCTTCGAGGGCGCCTGGCCCCGCTGGGACCACCTGGCCATAATCGGCGGCCTGTCGCTGCTGCTGTTGTGGCTGGCCGTGGCGGTTTTCGAGTCCCGCAAGGACTTTTTCGCGGAGCGCGTATGAGCCGCCGGACGAGTATAGAGGTGCGCGGCGTGGTGAAGCGCTTTGCCCGCGACTTCATGGAGGGTGGCCCGGCCGCCTCGTGGAAGTCGCTGCTGGCCCGGGCCGCGGGCCGCGGCGGCCGCCGCGACGTGATCACGGTGCTCGACGGCATCGACCTGGCGGTTCAGCGAGGCACCACCCTGGCGCTCATCGGCCAAAACGGCTGCGGCAAGTCCACCCTGCTCAAGATCATTGCCGGCATCTACCGTCCCGACCAGGGCCAGGTGCGGGTGGAGGGCCGGCTCAGCAGCCTCATCGAGCTGGGCACCGGCTTCCACCCCGAGTTCACCGGGCGCGAGAACGTGTACCTAAACGGCGCCATCCTGGGCCTGGACAAGGCCGAGATCGCCGAGCGCTTCGAGGCCATCGCCGCCTACTCCGGCCTGGGCGAATACATCGACGCGCCGGTGAAGACCTATTCCTCGGGCATGTACGTGCGCCTGGGTTTCAGCGTGGCGGTGAACGTGGACCCGGAGGTGCTGTTAGTGGACGAGGTCCTGGCCGTGGGCGACGAGGCCTTTGTGCGCAAATGCGAAGACAAGATCCACCAACTGCGCCGCGCCGGGGTGACCATCTGCCTGGTCTCGCACAACCTGGGTCTGGTGGAGCGCTTTGCCGACGAGGTGGTGTGGCTCGACGGCGGCTGCCTGGCCGCCCGCGGCCAGCCCCGCCGGGTCATCGACGCCTACCTGGAAAAAGTGGCCGCCAGCGAGGACAGCATCCGCCGCCAGTCCTGCGCCCAAGCCGACATAGACGGCCAGCAGCGCTGGGGCAGCGGCGAGGTGCAGATCACCGCGGTGCGCACCACCGACGCCGGGGGAGGGGAGCGGGCGGTGTTTAGCACCGGCGAGGCCATGACCGTGGAGATGGACTACCAGGCCGACGGCGCCCCGCGCGACCTGGTCTTCGGGGTGGCCATCCACAACGCCGCCGGGGTGCTGTGCTTTGGCAGCAACACCAAGATCGACCGGGCCGAACTGCCAGAGTTTCCCTCCCGGGGCACGGTGCGCCTGGCCTGCTCCCGCCTGGACCTGGTGCCGGGCACCTATTTCCTGGACGTGGCGGTGGTCTCCACCCTGGACACGCCCTATGATTATCGCCGGCGGGTGGCCAGCTTCGCGGTGCGCAGCCCGGTGGCCGACGACGGGGTGTACCGGCCGCCGCACACCTGGAGCCTGGCGGCCCGCGACGAGGGAGGTGAGTGATGCTAAGGCGTCTGCTGCGAAAGCTGGCCGGCGGGCCGGGCGGCCTGGGCCTGGGGCCGGTGGACGACCGCCTCTTCGTGGCCCTGGCCTACCATATGATATTGGGCCGGCCGCCCGACCCCAAGGGGCAGGCCCGCTACACCGCCGAGCTGGCCGCCGGGGACATGAGCCGGCGCAACCTGTTGGACCTGCTCATGGCCAGCGACGAGGCCCGCCACCTGGGCGACCGCCCGGTGGGCCAGCGCCTGGCCGCCCTGGAGGACAACCTGGCCAACCTGCTCAAGCGCCGCTACGCGGCGGTGGCCGCGGCTGGCGATCCCGCCGCCCGGCTGCGCTCCCACGAGTTCAAGGTGCATAGCCAACACGGCGAGGACGGCATCCTGCTCTACCTGTTTTCCCTGGTGGGGGCGGCCACCCACCAGGTGGTGGAGTTCGGCATCGAGGACGGGCGCGAGTGCAACGCGGCCAACCTCATCATCAACTTCGGCTGGCGCGGCCTGCTGATGGACTGCGTGCCCGAAAACGTGGAGGCGGCCCAGCGCTACTACGCCCAGCGCCTGGGTCCCGCGGCCGACCGGGTCGCCATCGACCTGCAACAGGTGAGCCCGGAGAACATCGACCAACTGCTGGCCGCCCGCGGCCTGGCCGGCGAGATCGACCTGTTGTCCATCGACATCGACGGCAACGACTACTGGGTCTTTGAGGCCATCAGCCAGGTGGAGCCCCGGGTAGTGGTGATCGAGTACAACGCCTCGCTGGGGCCCCGGCGCGCGGCCGCGGTGCGCCCGGCGCCGGACTTCAACCGTTTCGCCTGCCACCCCAGCGGCTACTACCACGGCGCCTCCCTGGCGGCCATGGCCAAGCTGGGCCGTCAAAAGGGTTACGCCCTGGTGGGCTGCGACTCCTCGGGGGCCAACGCCTTCTTGGTGCGGCGCGACTTGTTGAGCGACCAGTTGCCCGAGCAGGAGCCAGCCGCTTGTTTTTATCCCCACCGCCGGCGCACCGCGGCCGAGCCGCTTGAGCAGCAGATGCGCCTTACCGCGGAGATGGATTTTATCGAGGTGTGAGAGCCGTTGCCGCCGGCCGCACCGGTGGTTTCTGGAGAGGCCATGAGTAGCCAGGACAAAGACAACCGCCCCCCGGACATCGAGGCCCTGCTGGCCGAGGTGGACCGCCGGGTGGCCGAAAAAACCGCCCAGGGGCTCTACGACCCGGCCGAGGTGCGCCGGGTGGAGGAAGAGGCGCTGAGCTTGGCCGAGGCGTCCCAGGACTCCTCGGCCGCCGAGCTGGCCTACCGCGCGGCCCAGTTGCAGGAGCTGTGGGACACCACCGTCTGCGGGGTGAGCACCCACCGCACCGGCCTGGCGGGGAGGCTGGTGGCCGGGGCCAAGCGCCTGCTGCACCGTATCACCAAGCCCTACGTGAACCTGGTGTTGGCCCGCCAGGTGCTTTTCAACGCCGAGGTGATCAAGCTGCTGTCAGTGCTCTCGGCCAACTACTCGGACTTGCGCTACCAGTTGGGCAGCGAGCTCACCGAGACCAAGCGCAGCGCCGAGGCGCGCCTATCGGCCCTGGAGCGCCAGGCCGGGGCCGGCCACGCCCGCCTGGAAAACCTCTTGGCCGGCCTGCAGGAGACGCTGCGAGACCGAGCGGAGGCGGACTCGCCAGCGGCCCGGGCGGCCCTGGAGGAGGCCCGCGACGCGGCCCGCGGCGCGGCCTACCTGGCCTTCGAGGACCTGCACCGGGGCTCGCGCGATGAGATCAAGGCGCGGCAGAGGCCCCTGCTGGAGCACCTGGCCGGCGCGGTGGGCCCCGGGGCCCCGCTGCTGGATATCGGCTGCGGCCGGGGCGAGTTCCTGGAGCTGGCCGCCGAGGCCGGCCTGCCGGCAATGGGGGTGGACCGCAACCCGGAGATGGCCGCCCACTGCCGCGAGCGGGGCCTGGAGGCCCACGCCGGCGAGGCCCTGGCTTACCTGCGCGGGTTGGACGACGAGAGCCTAGGCGGCATCATGCTGTCGCAGATCATCGAGCACCTGGAGCCCGACTACCTGGTGGAGCTGGTGGCCGCCTGCGCGGCCAAGCTCAAAGAGGGTGGGGTGCTCTTGGCCGAGACCATCAACCCCCAGTGCCTCAGCACTTTGGCCAGCGCCTTTTACCTGGACATCACCCACCGCAACCCCATCCACCCCGAGGCGGCCCGTTTCCTGTGGCGCTGGGCCGGCCTGGGCGAGGTGGTGATCATCAACCGCTCGCCGGTGCCGGCCGAGGGCCGCCTGGAGCCCTACCAGGGCTCGGGCCAGGGAGCCATGATCGACGCCTTCAACCGCAACGTCACCCGGCTCAACCAACTGCTGTTCAGCCACCAGGAGTACGTGGTGAAAGGCAGGAAGTAAAGCGTGGCCTCCGGCGACCAGCAGGGCCTGGGGGCCACCTTTGTGCTGCCCTGGTACGGCCAGGGCATCCCCGGCGGGGCCGAGGCCGCCGCCCGCCAACTCATGGCCCACCTGGCCGCGGCCGGGGTGCGGGTGCGGGTGCTGGCCACCTGGCTAAAGGGTCTGGGTACCGACTGGGACAGCGACCACTTCGAGCCCGGTCCCAGCCAGGACGGCGGCATCGCGGTGCACCGTTTTCCCACCGCGGCCCGCGACCGCTCCCGGCACAACGCCCTGGGCCAGCGCATCCGGCACCAGGAGGTGCTCAGCGCCCAGGAGGAACACGACTACTTCGCCCACATGGCCCACAGCCCGGAGCTGCTGCAATACCTGGCCGAGCACCCCGAGCAGGGTCCCTTTTTCTTCATCCCCTATATCTTCACCACCTCGGTGTGGGGGCCGCTGGTCCACCCGGATCGCTCGGTACTCATCCCCTGCCTGCACGACGAGGGTCACGCCCGGCTCAAGGCGGTGCGCCGGGCCATGGAGAGCTGCCGCGCCCTGGCCTTCAACTCCCCGGCCGAGCGGGACCTGGCCCGCCGGCTCTACAGCCTGGACCAGGCCGACTGCCGGGTCATGGGCCTGGGGGTGGAGACCGACTGGCGCGGCGACGCGGCCCGCTTCCGCCAGGCCCACGGTATCGACGCTCCCTTTATCCTCTACGCCGGCCGCAAGGACGCCGGCAAGAACGTGCCCCTGCTGGTGGACTATTTCCTGCGCTACGTGGCCGGCGCCGCGTCGCCGCCGGGGCTCAAGCTGGTGCTCATGGGCAACCTGGAGGCCCCCATCCCGCCCGGCGGCCGGCAGCACGTCATCGACCTGGGCTACCTGCCGGTGCAGGACAAGTACGACGCCTACGCCGCGGCCCAGGTGCTGGTGCAGCCGTCGTTCAACGAGAGCTTCTCGCTGGTGATCATGGAGGCCTGGTTGGCCGGCACCCCGGTGCTGGTCAACCGCGACTGCGCGGTGACCCGGGGCCACGTGCTGAGCGCCGGCGGCGGCCTGGTCTTCAGCGACTTCCCCCATTTTGCCGAGGCCCTGGAGTTGCTGCTCAGCCGGCCCGAGACCGCCGCCGAGCTGGCCGCCGCCGGGGCGCGCTACGTGCGGGCCAACTACACCTGGCCGCAAGTGACCCAGCGCTACCTGGATCTGATCCGCCAGGTGAGCGACGAGACGCAGACCGAGCCGGCCACCGCCCGCCGCGGCCCTGCGCCGCCGCCGCCGCGCCCGCGTTACCGGCTGCCCCGCGCCGGCCGCCCCGGCCTGCGGGCCACCTTTGTCACTCCCTGGTACGGGGCCGCTATCCCCGGTGGGGCCGAGGCCGAGGCCCGCCGCACCGCCCAGTGCCTGGCCGCCGCCGGGGTGGAAGTGCGGGTGCTCACCACCGACCTGGCCGGCCTGGGCAGCGACTGGTCGGCCAACCGCCTGCCGCTGGGCGATAGCGTGGAAGACGGCGTGATGGTGCGGCGCTTTGCGGCCGCGGGGCGCAACCACCAGCGCTTCAGCCTGCTCAACCTGCGGGTCATGGCCGGCGAGACCCTGGGTCCCCGCGAGGAGCAGGAATTCTTCGCCAACCTGGTGCCGTGCCCCGAGCTGTTGGACTACATCCGCCGGCACCCCGAGCTGGGGCCGTTTTTCTTCATCCCCTACATGTTCACCTCCTCGGTGTGGGGGCCGCTGATCCACCCGGAACGTTCGGTGATCATCCCCTGCCTGCACGACGAGGGCTACGCCCGCCTGGCCGCGGTGCGCCGCGCCTTTGAGGCCAGCCGGGCCCTGGTTTTCCACGTGCCCGAGGAGATGGCGGTGGCCGCCGCCCTCTGCGACCTGGGGGCCACCGAACCCCTGGTCCTGGGCGAGGGGGTGGACCATCTGTGGTCGGCCGACGCGGCGCGCTTTGAACGCCGCTTTGGCATCGACGGCCCCTTTATCCTCTACGCCGGCCGCAAGGACGCCACCAAGAACATCCCCCTGCTGATGCGCTACTTCCAGCAGTACGTGCAGGAACGCGGCGGGGCCGACGGCCTCAAGCTGGTGCTCATGGGCAACCTGGCGGCCGATATCCCGGCCGAGGCGCAAGGGTCGGTGGTGGACCTGGGTTTTGTGGAGGCGCAGGACAAGTACGACGCCTATGCCGCGGCCCAGATGCTGGTGCAGCCGTCGCTCAACGAGAGCTTCTCGCTGGTGATCATGGAGGCCTGGCTGGCCGGCACCCCGGTGATGGTGCACCAGCGTTGCGCGGTGACCCGGGGGCATGTCATGCGCTGCAGCGGCGGGCTGGTCTTTGGCGACTACCTGCATTTCGCCGAGGGCTTGGACCTGTTGCGTCAGGACCCCGGGCTGCGCGAGCGGCTGGCCGCCAGCGGCCGGCGCTACGTGCTGGACAACTACACCTGGCCGGTGGTGACCGGGCGCTACCTGGAGCTGGTGGAGCGCCTTAACCGCGAGATGGCCGGGACCACGCCCACCCCCGAGGCGCCCAAGGCCGAGCCCCGGCCGGCCGGTGGCGCCGGTCCGGCGGTGCACCAGGTGGTGCCGGAGTTCGCCTTTGGCGACGCCATCGGCGGCGAGACCCTGGCCCTGCGCAAGCTGCTGCGGTCGTGGGGAATAGCCAGCGAGATATTCGCCAAGACCATCGACCGCCGGCTCGGCGACCAGGTGCGGCCCCTGGAGGCCCTGGACCAGGAGGTGCGGCCGGCGGACGTGGTGCTGGGCCATTTTTCCATTGGCCACGATTTCTGGGATCGCTTCGCCGCCGCCCCGGGGCGCAAGGTCCTGCGCTACCACAACATCACCCCGGCCCACTTCATCGAGCCGGTGCATCCCGAGGTGGCCGCCCGCTGCCGCCGGGGACGCGAGCAACTGGCGGCCCTGGCCCCGGCGGTGGAACTGGGGCTGGCCGACAGCGCCTACAACGCGGCCGAGCTGGCCGAGGCCGGCTACCGGGCCTACAGCGAGATGCCCATCCTGCTGGACCTCACCCGTCTGGCCGCGCCGCCCGATCCCCTGGTGGCCCACCGCTTCGGCCAGGGCGGGCCGGTGGTGCTGCACGTGGGGCGCATGGCTCCCAACAAGAAGATCGAGGACCTGCTCAAGACCCAGTACTGGCTTAGCCGCCTGGTGCCCGGGGTGCGCCTGCTGCTGGTGGGCAACCACAAGGGCATGGAGCCCTACATGGCTGGCCTGCGCGACCTGATGGCCCGGCTGCGGGTACCCGGGGTGCACCTGGTGGGCCATGTCTCCAACCCGGCGCTCAACGCCTACTACCAATTGGCCGGGGCCTACCTGTGCCTGTCGGAGCACGAGGGCTTTTGCGTGCCGCTGATCGAGTCCATGTACTTCGGCCTGCCCATCGTGGCCTACGCCGCCGCCGCGGTGCCCGGCACCCTGGGTGAAGGCGGTATACTGCTTAAAGACAAGGACCCGGTGACCGTGGCCGAAGTGACCGCCGAGGTGTTGGGCCACCAAGAGCTGGCCCGTGAATTGGCCCAGCGCGGCCGGCGGCGGTTAAAGGCCTTCCAGCCCGAGGCGGTGCACCAGGTCTTTCGTCGGGTATTGACCCAAAGGCTGGGACTGAAGGTGAGGGACTGATGCTCAGCGTGGTCTGCGACGGCCGCCCGCTACAGCCGGGCTACAAGCTGCACCTGGAGCGGGGTATCGGCCGCTATGCCAAGCACCTGCTATCCGAGTTCTACGACCTGTTGGGGCCCGAGCACCTAAGCGTGCTGGTGCGCGACAACCTGCCCGATCCCGAGCTGCCGCTGGACATCCCGCGGCTGGCGGTGGGCTACGCCCCCGGCTGGCTGCCCATCGGCAAGCGGCTCATCAGCGAACACCTGCTGAGCAAACGCCGGCTGGCAGACGCCTGGCGCCTCGGCCGGCCGGTGCACTTTTTCAGTCACTTGGACGCCCCGGCCCGGCCGGGCTCGCCCACCGTGGTAACGGTGCACGACCTCATCGCCCAACGCCTCAAGCACCTCTACCTGGAGGACAAGAGTCCCCTGCGCTTTAACCTGGAGCGCTGGCTGGAGACCCGCTGCCTGGGCCGCGCCCGGGCCATCATCGCCGACAGCCAGGCCACCAAGCGCGACGTGGTGGAGCTCTACGGCGTGGACCCGGCGATCATCGAGGTGGTCTACCTGGCCGTCTCGCCCCAACTGCGGCCGGTGGACGACCCGGCCCGGGTGGCCGAGGTGCTGGGCCGGCACGGGCTGGCCGGCGGCGAGCCGTTTTTCTTTTACGTGGGCGGCATCGACCAGCGCAAGGACCTGGGCAGCCTGCTGGAGGCCTTGGCCATCCTGCGCGAACAGGGGCTGGCCCACCGCCTGGCCCTGGCCGGCAAGATAAAGCAGGACAAGCAGTACCCCAAGCTGCGGGCGGCCGTGGAGCGGTTGGGCCTGCAGGAGTCGGTGCGCGAGCTGGGCTTTGTGGAGGACCAGGACCTGCCGGCGTTGTTCACGGCCACCGCCGGGTTTGTCTATCCCTCGCTGTACGAGGGCTTCGGCCTGCCGCCGCTTGAGGCCATGGCCTGCGGCGCGCCGGTGGTGGCGGTGGGTTCCAGCTCGGTGCCCGAGGTGGTGGGCGACGCCGGTTGGCTGGTGCCGCCCGGCGACGCGGCCGCCCTGGCCGAGGCCATGGCCGCCCTGCTTACCCAGCCGGGCGCGGCCGACGATTTGCGGGACCGCGGCCGTCGGCGGGCGGCGTCTTTTTCCTGGCAACGGGCGGCCCAGAGCGTCCTGGCCATATACCGGGAGGTGGCCGGTGAGCCCTAGCGATCGCTGGCGGCGTTTGAGCTCCGCCCTGTGGGAGCTGGCCCTGGCCCTGGCGGCCTCCCTGGCCATGCTCTGGCTGTGGCCCCGGGTGGGGGTGCGGCTGCTGGGCCAGGAGCATTACTGGTTCGCCCTGGGCTGGTTGGTGCTGCTCGGCGGCCCGTCCCTGCTGGGCCCCAGGCGCCGCCGCGCCGGCGAAGAGACCCCGCCCCAGACCGTGCGGCCCGAGGCCCTGGCCTGGGGCTCTTTTGCGGCGGCCGGGTTGTTTTTGGCTCTGCTGCTCTTCGGCCGCCACCTGGGCAATTACAAGCTCTGGCTGGGCGCGGTCTACCTCGGGGCCATCTCCATGCGCCTGGCCGGCCTGGCCCTGGAGTTGCGCAGCCGCCTGGCGAGCCGCCGCCGGGTAACCTGGTTTACCGCTCTGGGTGCGGCCAGCCTGGCCGGCCTGGCCGGCCTGCTGCTGCTGCCCTGGGTGGGGGTGGACCTGGTGGCCCGCTGGCCTTTGCCCATCGGCCCGCTGGTGCTGCGCTTGGCCGGGGCCGTGCTGTGGGGAGGCATCGCCGGGGCGGTGCTCATGCTCCTGCCGCTGTGGGGACTCCGGATGCGCTCGGCCTGGCTGGGCTACCTGGCCGTGGCCATGGGGCCGGGTCCGGCCCTGGCGGTCACCTGGTTTGGCCTACTGCCCATGGCCGGGGTGCTGGCCGTGCTCCTGGGGCTCATCGGCATGCAGTTGGCCCGGGGGCGGCGTCCCGAGTTGCGCCAGGGCGCGGTGAGCCTGTACTGGCTGCTGCGGGCCATCATGCTGGTGTGGTGGGGGGTAGGGGGCGCGGTGGCCCTGGCCGCCGCCTGGTGGCAGCCCAACATGGGCGAGCTGTTCCTGCAGAGCTTGTGGTTGCGCGCCCTGGGGGCCGGGGCCTTCGTGGTGATCTGCCTGGGGCTCCTGGCCGAGTACTCCTGGCCCTTGGCCGGCCGGCCCAAGCTGTTGGCCGTGGACCAGCAGCGCAAGGTGTTGGGGGTGGTGCTGTCTTCGCTGGCCCTGCTGTTTTTGCTGGCCCCCCTGCTATTGATGCCGGCCCCGCCCATGGCCGACAGCGCCCGTGAGCTGTTGGAGCGTAGCCGGGCCGAACTAGCGCCCAAGACCATCATCCTGGGGCCGGAGCATCCCCAAGTGGTCCTGCCGGCGCCGGCCTGGGTGACCAACCTCAACGCCCTGTTCGTGGTGAGCATGGTCCGCAACGGGGCCCAGGTGAGGCAGGGGGAGGCCCTGGCGGTGATCAACGCCGAAGACGACCTGAACCGGCCGCACATCTTCAGCCTGCGGGCCGGGATCGACACCGCCGACTGGGCCCTGAACCGGCGCGACGTGGCCGCCCACGCCCGGCACGGCCCAGCCCGGGTGGCCCGCGCCTGGACGGTGCACACTCCCACCGGCGAGACGTTCCTGGCCCTCTGCTATTTCACCGGGCTGTACCTGGGGCGCGACGTCAACCTGCTGAAGAAGGTGCGGATTCGCTACCTGTACAAAAATCCCCCGGGCCGGCCGCCGGTGATCCTGGTGATCAAGAGGGTGTTCATCTACTAGGCCGGCTCCGGCCCGCCGGCGGCGCGCAGGGCCAGCTCGGCCAGGTCGATCACCTGTATCTCCGCCTCCAGCCCGGCGGTCTTCACCGCGTCGGTGAGCATTATCAAACACAGGGGACAGGCAGTGACCAGGTAACGCACCTGGGCCGCCTGGGCCTGGGCCACCCGCAGGGCCGAGATGTGGGTGTCGGCGTCCTGGACCTCGGCGTGCCACATGCGTCCCCCGCCGGCGCCGCAGCACAGGCTGTCCTGGCCGTGGTCGGCCATCTCCACCAGGGTGAGGCCGGTGGCCCGGATGACCCGGCGGGGCGGGTCGAAGATGCCGCGGTGGCGTCCCAGGTAGCAGGGGTCGTGGAAGGTGGCCCGGCCGGCCAGCGTCCCGGTCAGCTCCAGGCGGCCGTCGGCCAGCAGCCTGTCCAGGAGCTGGCTGTAGTGCAGCGGCTGGTGGGACCAGTCGTCCTCCAGCTCCAGGGCCGGGGCCAGGCGGGGATAGTCCTGGTTCATGGTGTAGGCGCAGTGGGGGCTCATGGTCACCACGCCCTGGCAATCCACTCCGGCCAGGACGGCCGCCGTGTCTTCCAGGTGCATCTCGAAAAGCCCGGCCTCGCCTAGGCGGCGGGCGATGTCGCCGCAGCAGGGTTCCTTGCGCCCCAGCACCCCGGCGCTCACCCCGGCCGCGGCCAGCAGCCGGGCCATGGCTTGGGCCATGGCCTGGGCCCGCTGGTCCAGGGAAGTGGTGCAGCCGGCAAAGAGCAGCCACTTGGCCTGGCCGCCCTTGGCCAGGTCCACCAGGTCCAGGCCCTTGGACCAGGCCCCGCGTTTCTTGCGCGGGGTGGCCCAGGGGTTGGCGTACTTGGCCAGGCTCTCCAGGGCCTCGATCACGTCACCCGGCACCCCTTGGCCCTGCTCCACCAAGAGGGTACGCTCGGCCCGGATGATCTCCAGGGGGCTCACCCCGGCCGGGCATACCTCCTGGCAGGCCCCGCAGGTGGTGCAGAGGAAGGGATCGCTGGCTGAGAGCGACCCGCCGGCCGAGTCGTCCGGCGGCTTGGCCCAGAGACCGTGGCGGCCCAGCATGGTGCGGCGCACCTGTTGGGTGAGCTGGCGCGGCGAGAGCCCCTCGCCGGCGGCAAAGGAGGGACAGCGGGTCTCGCAGCGGTTGCAGCGGGCGCAGGCGTCCAGGGAGAGCAACTGGCCCGCCAACAGCGGCCGGCCCGATTCCTCGCGCGCCTCGGCGGTGGGCTCGCCGCGCCCGGCCGCGGTGGCCAGGTTGAGCGGGGCGGCCAGGGAGTGCAGCAGCTTCATCCAGGGCAGCCAGGCGATGAGCCCCAGGGCGCTGATCGCGTGGACCCACCACCACAGGCCGGGGGCCCCGGCCAGCCGTCCCGGTAGCATGGCGGCCAGGGCCGCGCCCACCGGCGAGGCCCAGGCCCAGGCCGGCCGGGTGGCCTGCAACCGGGCCGCCTCGGCCAGGAAGCCGCTGACTCCCACCACCATCAGCAGGGCCAGGGCCCCCCAGTCCTCCCACCCGCCGGGCAAACGCCGGCGACCCAGGACGAGGCGGCGCAGGGCCAGGCCCGCCACCCCCACCACCAGCAGCAGGCCGGCCAGGTCGGCGGCGGTGGAAAAGACCAGGTAGGGTCTACCGCGCAGGAAGGGGTAGGTGTATTCGTGCAGGGCCCAGAGGCCGGTGGCGGCAAACAGCAGCAGGAAGCCCCCCAGCAGTGACGCGTGCAGGCAGGCGGCCAGCGGGTCACGCCGCCACAGCCGGGCCATGAGCAGACCGTCGACCAAAAACCCCCGCCAGGACCAGGAGCCGCCGGCGGCCAGCCCGGAGCGCCACACCTTGAGGTGCGACACCAGGCCCAGCACGAACACCGTGGAAGCCGCGGCGGCCAGCAGGTAAAAGAGCCACACCGGCCCCACGCCCACAAAGGCCTCCCGCCCGGCCACCGGGTTCATGTTTTTGGTCCCGCGGCCAGGTGGCGCGATACCTGCTCGGCGTGCTCGGGGCGGTCCACCTCGGGCGAGTCCAGATCGGTGATCACGCAGCGGATGGTGTGGCCGGCCTCCAACACCCTGAGCTGCTCCAGCTTCTCGGTGGCCTCCAGCCGGCCTTCGGGCAGCGAGGCGAAGAGGTCCAGAAAGCTCTTGCGGAACAGGTAGACCCCCAGGTGCTTGTAGCAGGTCACCTCTTGGCCGTCGCGGGCAAAGGGGATGGTGGCCCGCGAGAAGTACAGGGCGTTGCCGCGGCGGTCCATCACCGTTTTGACGTTGGTGGGGTCGGCCAGCTCCCGCCGGCTCTTGAAAGGGGTGACCGGGGTGGTCATGCCCAGGGCCGGGTCCTGGGCCAGGGGCGCGGCGCAGAGGCTGATGAGCTCCGGCGGCAGCAGGGGTTGATCACCCTGCACGTTGGCCACCATATCGTCATCGGCCAGGCCCAAAAGGCCGGCAGCCTCGGCCACGCGGTCGCTGCCGCTGCGGGCCTGGGCGCTGGTCATCATGGCCCGGCCGCCCACCGCGGTTACCGCCTCGGCGATGCGCTCATCGTCGGTGGCCACCACCACCGAGTCCACCTCGGGCGCGGCCGCCGCCCGGCTGATCACGTGCTGGATCATGGGCTGGCCGGCGATTTCAAACAGCGGCTTGCCCTGGAACCGGCTGGAGCCCCAACGGGCCGGTATGATGACGTGCAGTCCCACGGCTACCAGGCCGCCACCGCCCGGTTGATGGCCTCGACCATCTGCTGCAGCTTGGCCTCGTCCCATCCCAGCATGATCTGCCAGGAGAGGCAGCGCCCCAGGATATCGGCGGTCTGCGGCAGGTCCCGGGGGTCGTAGGACAGATCGCCGTCGAGCCGGGTGAAGGGCCAGCCGTTTTTGCTCACGGTGGCCCCGGCGTGCAGGTGCTCCCAGTGGGGATAGGCGTGCCAGGTGTTGTTACCCCAGGCGATGGGCCCCGCCCCGTGTTGGGCCAGCAGCTCGGCCAGGCGGGCGGCCTCCTCGGCGCTGGGCATGAACCAACTGAGGAAGGTGGCGGTGTCGCCGGCCGGGTCGGGCACCTGGCGGAAGCTGATGCCCGGCACCCGGGCCAGGGCCTCCTGCAGCTTGGCCTGGTTGCTGCGCTGGGTTTGGAGCATGCCGGGCAGCTTGGCCAACTGGGCCAGGCCCAGGGCGCCTTGCAGCTCCATCATGCGGTAATTGAAGCCGATGAAGCGCCGGCCCTCGTTGCCGCGGCCCACCGGCTGGTGGTCGTGGCCGTGGTCGTGGTATTCGCTCATGTTCTGATAGAGCTCGGCGTCGTTGGTGATGACCATGCCGCCCTCGCCGGTGGTGAGCGTCTTGACCGAGTCGAAACTGAAGCTGCCCATGGCCCCGAAGCCGCCCAGGTGCTTGCCCTCCAGGGTCCCGCCGGTGGCCTGGGCGGTGTCTTCCATCACCGGTATGCCGTGGGCCTCCGCCACCGCCGCGATCTCCTTGATGCGGGCCTGGGCCCCCAACATGTGCACCGGCACGATGGCGGCGGTGCGCGGGCTGATCTTGGCCTCCAGGTCGGCCGGGTCCATGCACAGGCTCTGGTCGATCTCGCAGAATACCGGCTTGGCCCCCAGGTCCAAGATGGCCTCCCAGGTGGCCACGAAGGTGAAGCCCTGGGTGATCACCTCGTCGCCGGCGCCCACCCCCAGGGCGGCCAGGGCCACCTTCACCGCCGCCGTGCCGCTGCTCACGGCCAGGGCGTGGGCCACGCCGGTGTAGGCGGCAAAGGCCTCCTCGAACTCCCGCACCCGCCAGGCGCCCTGGCGCTGGTCGCCGAACTCGTAGCGGAACAGCACCCCCCGGTCCATTACCTCCAGGACCGCGTCGCGTTCCTCTTTTCCCAATACTTCGAATCCGGGCATGGCTCGTCTCCTTGTCAGGCGGCGTCAAAGGCCTGCCGGTAAATGGTCTCCAACTGGGCAGCGTCGACCTTGCGCGGGTTGTTGGCAATGGGCACGGCCACGGTCATGGCCTTCTCGGCCATGGCCGGCACCTGGACCAGGGGGACCTTCAGTTGGTCCAGGGTGGCGGGAATGCCCACCTCGGCCGATAGTTGGAACACCTCTTCCACGCAGTACTCGGCCATCTCGCGGGTGCTCAGGTCATCGGGAGGCTCGCCCAGGCACATGCCCATGTCGGCGAAGCGCTCGGGGCAGGCCATGAGGTTGTAGGCCAGTACGTAGGGCAGCAGCACCGCGTTGGCCTCGCCGTGGGGGATGTCGAAGAAGGCCCCCAGGGGATAGGCCATGGCGTGCACCGCCCCCACCCCGGAGCGGGCCAGGGCCAGGCCGGCCAGGTAGGAGCCCAGCAGCATGTTCTCGCGGGCCTCAAGGTTTTCGCCGTGGGCCACCGCCGGGGCCAGCCAGCGCCCGATGAGGCTGATGGCCTCCAGGGCCACCAGGTCGCTCAAGGGATGGGCCTGGCGCGAGGTGTAGGCCTCCATGGCGTGGGTGAGCGCGTCCATGCCCACGATGGCCGTGATGTAGGGCGGACAGGTTACCGTGAGCAGGGGGTCCAGGATGGCGGTGTGGGCGTAGAGGTAGCGTCCGTTGATGCCGCCCTTGAACTTGTCGGCCCGCCGGGTGAAGACCGCGGTCCAGGTGCACTCGCTGCCGGTGCCGGCGGTGGTGGGCAGGCAGACCACCGGCGGCCCGGGCTTGGTCACCTTGTCCAGGCCCACGTAATCCACCGCGTTCCCCGGGTTGGTGATGAGCACCGCCGCCGCCTTGGCCAAGTCCAGGGCGCTGCCCCCCCCGATGCCCACCACCGCCTTGGCCTTGAACTCGCGGCCCAGGGCCGCGGCCTGGTCGGCCTCGTCCGGCTCGGGCTCGCGGGTGATCTGGCTAAAGACGGTGTACTTGACCTTGGCGGCGTCCAGGCTGGCCAGGGCCGGCTCGGCCACCGAGGCCTCGGCCACCGAGGGGTCCAGCACCACCAGGACCCGCTTGGCCCCCAAGAGGCGGACCTCGTCTCCCAACTCGGCGGCCTTGCCCTGCCCAAAAACTACGCGGCGGGGGCCCTCCATGCTAAAAAAGGCGCTCATGGTTGTCCTCACGGATGGGTACTAAAAAATCCGCCCAATACAGGCGGCGCCCGGAAATCGTAGCACACCCCTAAAAAATGTAAAGCGCCCATGTGGGCGGCCGCCGGGTTGCTTGACCGGCTTGAGACTGCGGTGTTAGCCTGGGTTTGCCGGTCTCGGCCCCACTGGCCGGATCGGCTTACGGAAAGGAGAACCGCGTGCCTGACGATCATTTAGGATTGGACTGGCCGGACACCACCATCGCCAACTTGGGACCGGCCAAGATAGACAGCCCCCTGGTCAAGTCGCTGCCCAACGCCGGCTTTGACCGTTATTCCGAGGAGCATTGCCGGGTTCTCATCAACCCCTACTACCAGCCGGGCTCCGAGATGCAGACCGACCCGCCCAGCTTTGAACGGGCCGGCCCCCGCCGCAAGATATACTTCGACCCCGCCAAGCTCAAGGTGGCCATCGTATGCTGCGGCGGCATGTGCCCCGGCCTCAACAACCTGGTGCGGGCCATCGTGCTGCAGTTGCATTATCTCTACGGAGTGCACAACATCGTGGGGGTGCGCTACGGCCTGCAGGGGTTCATCCCGGACTACGGCCACGAGCTGGTGGAACTTGGCCCCGAGGTGGTGATGAACGTGCACGGCCGGGGCGGGTCCTTCCTGGGCATGAGCCGGGGGCCCCAGCCGGTGGAGGACGTGGTCGACGCCTTGGAGCGGCTCAACATTGGGCTGCTGTTCACCATCGGCGGCGACGGCACCCTGCACGCGGCCAAGGTCATCGCCGACGAGATCACCCGCCGGGGGCTCAAGACCGCCGTGGTGGCCGTCCCCAAGACCATTGACAACGACATCAGCTTCGTGGAGGTGTCCTTCGGCTTTCAAACCGCGGTGGAGGCGGCCACCGAGGCCATCCTCAGCGCCCACAACGAGGCCAACGGCGCGCCCAACGGCATCGGCCTGGTGAAGCTGATGGGCCGTAACTCCGGGTTCGTGGCCGCCCACGCCACCTTGGCCCTCACCGACGTGAACTTCTGCCTCATCCCCGAGCTGGATTTCGACATGGAGGGTCCCGGCGGGCTTTTGCAAATGCTGCAAGAGCGGCTGGAGGCCCGGGGCCACGCGGTGATCGTGGTGGCCGAGGGAGCGGGGCAAAAATTCTTCACCGACCAGGAGCGCGGCACCGACGCCAGCGGCAATCCCAAGCTGGGTGATATCGGCACCTACCTCAAGGAGACCATCAACCGCTACTTCTCGGAAAAAGGCATCACCACCAACCTGAAGTATATCGATCCCTCTTACATGATCCGCTCGCGGGCGGCCAACTCCAACGACCGTATCTACACCGGCTTCTTGGGGCACCACGCGGTGCACGCCGGCATGTGCGGCAAGACCGACATGCTGGTGTCGCTGTGGAACAACCGCTACGTGCACGTGCCCATCAGCATGGCCATTACGCGGCGCCGCACCGTGGACCCCCACGGCGGCCTGTGGCGGGCGGTGCAGGAGGCCACCGGCCAGGGATCGTTGCGCAACCCGGCCTGATACGCCGGACGGTGCATCCCCGCGGCCCAGACGGTTGTCTGGGCCGCGCATTATTGCTAAGCTAGCTGGGTCCCGCCGGCGGCGGGACCCAAACCTATCACCCCCAACCCTTAATCGGTTCAAAGTTCATGAGTGCGACCAGCCCCAAACCCCGGCGCGGCAATGGATACTACTACCTCTGGGTGAGCCTTGTGGTGTTGCTGGCCGCCGGGCTCGTCTGGTGGTTTTGGGACCCCATCGTGGAGCTTTCGGCCTACATCTCCGAGCTGGCCATGGACAAGGATCTCATGCGCCAGCGCATGGACTCCTACGGCATCTGGGCCCCGGCGGTCTTCGTGGGTTTCCAGGTGTTCCAGGTGCTCATCAGCCCGGTGCCCGGCGAGCTGGTGGGAGCGGTGGGCGGCTATGTCTTCGGCTGGTGGTGGGCCTTTGTCTGGTCCACCGTGGGCCTGTCCCTGGGCTCCTGGATCAATTTCTTCCTGGCCCGGCTCATGGGTGAGCGCCTGGTGGAGCGCATGATCGGCCCGGCCAACACCGCCCGCCTCACCCGCTTCATGGAGCGCCAAGGGGTCATCGCCAGCTTCATCCTCTTCATGATCCCGGGCTTTCCCAAGGACTACTACTGTTACGTCCTGGGGCTCACCCCCATGAACGGGCGGGTGTTCATGTTCATCAGCTCGGTGGGGCGCATCCCCGGCACCCTGGTGCTGAGCCTGGCCGGCGACACCGCCTTTGACCTGGTGGTTAAATTGGCCCACCACGACTCGGCCACCGCCCTGCTGGCCGACATGGTGCACGAACCCGACTTCTGGATTCTGGTGGGCCTGCTGGTGCTGAGCCTGGTCTTTGTCATCCCGGTGTGGCTATGGCGCGAGCGCATTTACCAGTGGGTGCAGCGCCTGGACAACAGCCCGGACCGCGAGCCCGGGGCCTGAGCCCGGCACGCTGGTGAGTGGCCGTCGCACCGCCACGTCCAGGCGGATGGCGTACAGGCCGCAGGCCAGGTGGCGGTGCGCGGACGGTCCCACGGGTTCGGCCCGTGCGGCCGGTGGTCGCGTACTATGGCCCGCCTGGTTCGCATGGCGGCCGGCTCCTTGGGGTGAGGATCGGGTAAAAACCTTAACCCGGGTCGGACGGTGGTCCCAGGGACACACTCGCGCACTTGCCCGATCGCCACCCAGGCGATAATCTAGTTGGCATGGATGATATCTTCGAGGCCGACCGAGCCGCAAAGTACGAGCGCTGGCTGGAGACGCCGGCCGGCAGTGCCTACCTGGAGGCCTCCTGCGCCCTCATCGACCGTGTCTTGGACTGCCGGCGGGGCTGGCGGGTCCTGGACGTGGGGTGCGGGGCCGGGGCGCACCTGGCCCACCTGGCCCAGCGGGGCATGCTGCTGACCGGGGTGGAGGCCGGGCCGGTGATGGCCACCGTGGCCAGCCGCCGCCTGGGCCACAAGGCCGAGATAAAGGTGGCCAGCGCCTACGACCTGCCCTACGAAGACAATACCTTTGACGCGGTGATCATGGTCAACACCCTGGAGTTGCTGGATCGCCCCGGCCAGGCCCTGGCCGAGGCCGCCCGGGTGGCCGGCAGCCGGGTGTGCCTGGTATCGCTCAACCGCTTATCGCTTAGCTGGTGGTACTGTCGCCTCTCCGGCCCCGACCATCCCTATAGCTGCGTGCGCCGGCTGCCCATTTGGGTTTTGTTGCGCCGGGTGCGCGAGGTTTTGGGGCCGGTACCGGTGAACTGGGCCGGGGCCACCGTCTGGCCGGGACTGCGGCCGCGGGTGGGGCGACGGCCCTTGGGCGGCATGGTGGCGGTGTCGGCGGCGGTGACCCCCCGCTACGGCACCCGCCCCCTGGTGCTTCCCGCCCAGCCCCATCCCCCAAGGGCCCAACCCATCATCGGCGCCGGGCAGGTGTCGTTGTTGCGGCGGGTGAAGTAGGGCCAACCGAAGTAGACGGGACAGAGCCATGGATGCATCGCCGGCCACCATCAGCCCCCAGCGCCGGGAACAGATCGATAACCTGGTGCGCACCGCGGCGGCGGCCCACGGCCACCTCTGCCCGGGCCAGGTCATCGGGGTGCGCATGGCCATCCTGGGCCTGGGCCTGCTGGGCTATCCCTGTCCCCTGGGCTACCCGGAGATCAAAAACGTGGTGGGCTTCGTGGAGATCGAGCGCTGCCTGGCCGACGCGGTGGCCACCGCCAGCGGCCTGCGCCTGGGCCGGGGCTCGCTCAAGTTCGTCAACCTGGGGCTCTTGGCCGCCACCTTCCACGACCTGCCCTCGGGACGCGGGGTGCGGGTGGTGAGCCGCGACGACGCCCGGGCCCTGGCCGCCGACTACGCGCCGCAGGAGAGCGGTGACCACGCCCGCCAGGTGGCCGCCTACCGGGTCATGCCCGACGAGATGCTCTTTGACGTACACTGGGTAAAGGTGGACCTGGCCCCGGAGGAGATGCCGGGTGCCCGGCCGCCCAAGATTCCCTGCCAGCAATGCGGCATCGACGTGCGCAGCGGCCAGATAAGGATCGTGGGCGACCGGCGGCTCTGCGCGGTTTGCGCCGGCCAAGCCTATTTTCAGCCGATGGAGGAGAAGGACTAGTGGACCAGGGTTGCGGGGACCAGTGCGCCGGCGGACCGGCCGGCCGCATGGTGGAGCTCAAAGACGCGGTCGGCTTGGTTCTGGCCCATGACATCACCGAGATCGTGCCCGGCCGCTCCAAGGGCCCGGCCTATCGCAAGGGCCACGTGGTGGGGCCCGAGGACCTGGACCACCTGGCCCGGCTGGGCAAGAATCATCTCTACGTCCTGGAGATGGCCGAAAACCAGATGCACGAAAACCAGGCGGCCGAACTCATGGCCGAGGCCCTGTGCGGGCCGGGGGTGGTGCCGGCCGGGCCGCCGTCGGAGGGCAAGATAAACCTCATGGCCGCCTGCGACGGCCTGCTGGCCATCGACGTGGACCGCCTGGTGGAGTTCAACCTGGTGCCCGAGGTGATGTGCGCCACCATCCACCGCCACAGCCCGGTGAAGGCCGGGCACCTGGTGGGCGGCACCCGGGCCATACCCCTGCTGCCGGAGCGCCAGAACATCCAGCGGGCGGTGCAGGTGGCCGAGCGCGACGGCGGCCTGCTGCGGGTGCTCACCATGCCCGCCCGGCGGGTGGGTCTGGTGGTCACCGGCAACGAGGTGGCCTCGGGGCTCATCCAGGACCGCTTCGCCCCCATCGTCACCGAAAAGGTCCGGGACCTGGGCTCCTCCATCCTGGACACCCGCGTCTGCCCCGACGACCGCTTCACGGTGGCCACGGCCATCAAGGACCTGCTGGCCGCCGGCGCCGAGCTGATCATCACCACCGCCGGCATGAGCGTGGACCCCGACGACGTCACCCGCATGGCCATCGCCGACGCCGGGGGCCAGGACCTGCTCTACGGCACCCCGGTGCTACCCGGGGCCATGTTCCTGGTGGGCAAGCTGGCCGGACCCCACGGCCTGGTGCCGGTGCTGGGGGTGCCGGCCTGCGCCCTGTTCCACCAGGCCACGGTGCTCGACGTGGTGCTGCCCCGGGTGCTGGCCGGCCAGGAGTTCACCCGGCGCGACATCGCCGAGCTGGCCCACGGCGGCTTTTGCCAAAACTGCCCCACCGGCTGCCGTTTCCCGGTCTGCGGTTTCGGCCGGGGGAGCTGAGCCGAAACCGTCGGTCATCGCTTAGCCGGGGCTGAGCCCCTCTAACCGGGACCAAGCGCCTGCTTTCCTGCGGTGACCATGGCCCGCGGGACTGACCTCGTAAACCCAGGGCCGACCTGCCGGCGGCGCCGGTCGCTTTTGCGCCGCCGCGCCGGCCGGCGCGGCGGCTAGCGCCCCAGGAGCCGGCGCAACAGACCACCCTTTTTGGGGCCTGCGGCCGGCGGGGCGCCGGCGTCCTTGGGCGGCGAGGTCGCGGCCGCGCCGCCGACGCTCCCCTGGGCCACCGGCTGGTTGAGATACAATAGCTTGAACGACTTCACCCCGGCCGGGGCCGCGAAGTACATGGTCAACTCCTCCACCCGGGGTCGGCCCGGGGTGATGGTGCGTCCGTGGATCACGTTGTTGTGGATCGCACCTTCGCGGCCCAACTCGCCAAGACAGGGCGCGGCCGCGCCGCCGGGATAGAGGACCCCGAACCAGTTGGTGGTCCAATTGAAACTGTTGGGGCTGGTCACCTGGTTGGGTTTCAGAATGCTGAAACGGATACGTACCTCCAGGATGCGACTCCAGGGCAGGGTTATGTCACTGAACAATTTCTGCGACCCGGCGCGCACCAGCCGCTTGATGCTGGGGACCTCCCGCGCGCCCAGCACCGCCACCTTCACCCCGTCGGCCTGGTTGGGCAGCTCCTGTACCCGGGCCGGCACCTTGATGGGAATGCTGGTGTCGCCAAGGTGCAACACCACGCTGGCAGTCCCCTGGGGCACCAGGTACACCGCGTTATAGCTTTCCTTGCGCACCGTGTGGGGCCAGCGGTAGGGACGCCTGAGGTACAGGCTGCGGATGAAGGTTTCCAGGACGCCGGGGTACTTTATGGCGCCCACTGGATTCAGCTTCGTCCCACCTATGCTCAAGGTGATTTGCCGGCCGCTTACCTGGAACCGCTTGATGTTTTCGCTCCACTGCGGGTTGATGAGCAAGGTGATCGATAAAAAGACCTTGCCCGGGGCGCTTAGCACCTCCCGCTGGCCGTAGTTGCCGGCGAATTTTTGCACGTAGAGCGCCGCGTAGGTCTGGACCGCCACTTTTTCTATTTTCAACGGCACCGTGGGCGCGGCCGCCGCGGGCGAGACCAGCAAGAAGGCCACCGCCACCAGGCTAATTATCATCCCCAGACGTCGTGTCATTATCCCCCTCCCTTGGACAAATAATTTTGGCATAGATCAACCATAGTCGATCGCCGGCCATCCCGGCAACACCTCTGCTCAGGCCGGGGATAACTGGGGCTCGGACCAGGCGGCCGCCGGGCAGCCGTGGCAGCGGGGTTTGCTCTTTTTGCAGCGCTCTTTGCCCAGGCGCACCAATAGGGCGTGGTACTCGTTGAACAGGGCCGTGTCGGCCGGCAGGGAGTCCATGAAAAGCTCTTGCAGTTCAAAATAGCCCATGGCCTCGTTGGCCAGGCCGTGACGTCCCAGGATGCGGAAGGTGTAGGCGTCCACCACGAAGATGGGTTGCCCCACGGCGTAGAGCAGGATGGAGTCGGCCGTCTCCGGCCCGATGCCCTTGACCGCCAGCAGGTCCCGCCGCAGCTCGTCCACCGGTTGGCTCATCATGTAGTCCAGGTCGCCGTGGTAGCGTTCGGTGATCATGGCCAGCAGGTTGCCCAGGCGGCCGGCCTTGAGGTTGTAGTAGCCGGCCGGCCGGATCAACTGGGCCAGGCGCTCACCGCCGAGCCCCGACAGGCCCTCCAGCGATAGCACCCCGGCCTGTTTGAGGTTTTCGATGGCCTTGGCCACGTTGCTCCAGTTGGTGTTTTGGGTGAGCACCGCGCCCACCATCACCTCCAAGGGGCTCTCTCCGGGCCACCAGTGTTGCGGGCCGTAGTGCTTTAGCAGTAGTTCAAATAGTTCCTCGAGGCGTTGGGTTGTGCTCATGCGGTTTGCTCCCTGGTAGGTCCCGGGTCCCAATCTAACATGGCCGGGAGCCTGGGGCCACCGCCACCGGCTATCCCGGAATGTCCTATAAGCTTGACCGGTTGTGGGTGTCGGGATATATTCTTAACCAAATTGGTCGGCTCCTTGGGCCCTAATCCCGGGGCTGTTCCCTTCACTCCCCGCCGTGGGATGGCCCGGGTTCGGCGGCCGGGGACGGGGGCTGGCGGTCAGCGGGGCTCCGGGGCTAGTGGCTTAGGATGGCTCCAGGGCCAGCGGCCTCCGGGTGATCGTAAGCCGGCGGCCGGGGACGGGGGCTGGCGGTCAGCGGGGCTCTGGGGCGAGTGGCTTAGGATGGCTCCAGGGCTGGCGGCCTCCGGGTGATCGTAAGCCGACGGCCGGCGGATGCTTAGCGGCGGATGGTCGGCGGCGAGTAGCGGTTAGTGGGTGGCGAGTGGTAACCAGCGGCGGGCGGTAGGTGGCAGGTTTCCAAGACAGAAGATACCGCCTGGCCTGCGGCCGGCAGGAGCTGGTCAGCTTCACCGCCCGGGTCAAGGAAACCGACCTCTGGATAATGGCCGAAAGGGATTTGTCGGCCCAGGCGGTGGAGGCCATCATGAGCCACCGCCGGGGCTTGGAGATATACCTCGCCCAGCGTCCCCAGGCGGCCGTATCGCTCACCCCGCTGGAGGTCGACCCCCTGGCCCCGGCGGTCATGCGCCGCATGATGGCCGCCGGCCGGGCCGCCAGCACCGGGCCCATGGCCGCGGTGGCCGGGGCCCTGGCCGAGGCGGTGGCCCGCGACCTGATGGAGTATAGCCCGCAGGTGGTGGTGGAAAACGGCGGCGACCTCTACCTGGCCGCCACCGAGGACGTCACGGTGGGGCTGCACGCCGGCGACTCACCGCTTAGCGGACGGGTGGGCTTGGCCGTTACCGCTGAGCAGATGCCCCTGGCCGTGGGCACCAGCTCGGCCACGGTGGGTCACTCCCTGTCCCTGGGCCGGGCCGACGCGGCCACCATCGTGGCCAAGGACGCCGCGCTGGCCGACGCCTGCGCCACCGCCCTGGGTAACCGGGTGTCGGGGCAGTCGGACTTGGCCCCGGCCATGCGGTGGGCCCAGGAGATACCAGGGGTTCGCGGGGCCCTGGTGGTGCTGGGACGACACTTGGCCGCATGGGGAGATATCGCCTTGGTGGACCTGCAAAAGGAGACGGCCCCGTGACCCGTATAGGGGTGATTTCCGACACCCATCTGCGCCAGGCCTCGCCGGAGTTGGCCCAACGCGTCAAGCAGGCCTGGGGCCCGGTGGACATGATCCTGCACGCCGGCGACATCACCAACCTGGCGGTGCTGGATAGCCTGGCCCCGCCGGAGGTGATCGCGGTGGCCGGCAACATGGACTCGACGCCGGTCAAGGCCTCGCTGCCCGACAGCCGGGTGGTGGAGGTTGGCGGCCTGCGCATCGGCCTGGCCCACGGTTGGGGCTCGCCCCTTGGTTTGGGCCGGCGGGTGGCCGCCGCTTTCCAGGGGGTGCAGGCGGTGGTGTACGGGCACAGCCACCGCGCCGCCAACAAGGTGGTCGACGGAGTTCTTTTGTTCAACCCCGGATCGGCGGGCGGTAGCCGGATGGCCGCCCCCTCGGTGGGGTTGCTGGTGGTGGACCAGGGTATCGAAGGGCACATTCTCAAGCTGTAGCGCACACACCAGGTTCAAGTAGGAGTAGTGGTATATGGATCGATTGTGGGCTCCCTGGCGGATGACCTATATCCTGGACGAGGACAAACCCGGTGGTTGTATTTTTTGTCTGGCCAAAGACGGCAAGGGAGCTGACGACCTGGTCTTGGGGGTGGGGCGCTACTGTACGGTGATGATGAACAAGTACCCCTACAACAACGGTCACCTCCTGGTGGCGCCCCGCAAACACGTGGGTCGCCTGCAAGAGCTGGATCACCAGGAGATGGCCGCCCTGTTGGATGCGGTACGCCACGCCACCGACGTTTTGGACCAGGTCATGGAGCCCGACGGCTACAATGTGGGGCTCAACCTGGGGCGGGTGGCCGGGGCCGGCATCGAGGACCACCTGCATTTTCACGTGGTCCCGCGCTGGAATGGCGACCACAATTTTATGACCGTGCTCGGTGAGGTGAGGGTCATTCCCGAGCACATCCGCACAACTTATGAGAAACTCAGGCCCTATTTTGCTAACCTGGAGTAGTACGAAAGGGCGGCCGATGAATTATATCAAGGCGATCCTGGTGGCGGCGCTGGTGGCGTTGTCCATTATTTTCATGATCCAAAATATCGAGGCGCTGAGCCATCCACTAACCATTCGGCTTAACCTCTTTTTCTACCAGTTCGAATCAACCCCCTACGCCACGTACCTGATCATCATGCTGGCTTTCTTTGTCGGCGTGCTGGTAACCAGTCTGCTGGGCATGGTGGAGCGCTTCCGCCTGCGCCGCACCATCAAGGCCAAGGACAACGAGATAAAGAGCCTCAACCGCGAGCTAAACTCCCTGCGCAACCTGCCCATCACCTCGGCGGCGATATCGCCGGAAACCCCAACCGAAAACGGCGAGGCCACCCCCGCGCCGGTGATAGAGGACAAAGATGCCTGACGGCCTCAACACGGTTATCTTCACCCTGGGCGGCTACAGCGCCACCATGGCTCACCTGGCCGTATTGGCCGGCCTGGTGGTGGCCTTTGGGCTCGGCTGGTGGTTGGGCGCTCGCCGCTCCCGCGGCCAGGGCCGGCCACCCCTGCGCCTGGCCGCCAGCGGCCGCACCGCCTCTGACGATGCCTTCCTGCGCGGCGTTTCCCACATGATGGCCGACCACACCGACCAGGCCATCGAGGAGTTCACCCGGGCGGTCACCCTCAACTCCGACACGGTGGAGACCTACGTAGTGCTGGGCAACCTCTTTCGGCAAAAGGGCGAGATCGAACGGGCGGTGCGCATCCGCCAATCCATCATCGCCCGTCCCAACCTGGACAAGGCCATCAGCCTGCAGGCCCTCTACGACCTGGGCCTGGACTACCGCAAGGGCGGCCTGTTCAACCGGGCGGTGGACGCCTTCAAGGAACTGCTGAGCATGGACCCCAACCACGTCGAGGCCAGCCGCCAGATGATCACCCTCTACGAAGAGATGCGTGATTGGGAAAAGGCCCTGGACTCGGCCCGGCGCCTGGACAAGCTCACCGGCGAGGACAGCCGTCCGGTGCAGGCCCACTACCTCACCGAGCTGGGCAAGGAACACATGGCCGCCGGACGCCTGGACGACGCCGCCTCGGTGCTGGGCAAGGCCATCAGCGTGCACAAGGAATGCCTGGACGCCTACCTGCACCTGGGCGACCTGGAGATGGCCCGGGGGCGGGTGCGCAAGGCCCTGAACCTCTGGCGCAAGGCGGTGCGGCTGGCCCCCCTGCACGCCCACCTGGTGGTGGGGCGGGTCTCCGAGGCCGAGGAGTCCGGCGAAGACACGGCCTTCACCACCTTCTTCGACGAGTTTGATCTGGACCAGGCCGAGTTCATCACCTTGCTGTCCTTGGCCGAGCGCTACCACCGCCGCGGCGATGAGCAAAAGGCGCTGGAGTTGCTGGACCGGGCCTTGGCCAAGGGGCCGGGACAGCTCGACGCCCACCGGCTGCGCGGCGAGATTCTGCTGAGCCAGGGTCGTGACGAGGCTGCCCTGGCCGCCTACCGGGAGTTCCTGGATCAGTTGCGGCGCGACTGGATCACCTACCAGTGCGAGCAGTGCGGCTTCGTGTCCCACAGCCTCTCCTGGAAGTGCCCCCGCTGCCACCAGTGGGACTCCATGACTCCCCGCACCCAGAGCGCCTAAGGCCGCCCGTCCTGGCACGGCCGCGCCACGGCGGCGGGGACCACCCGGGCCGGCGGCCGGCAAGGGGGATATTTTCAGCCGGCCGGGCCAGCGGCGGTATGGTGATTATCTCGGGTCCCCAGACCTCGTGGACCCTGGTGTGAAAAAAAGGTTCTGATGGCAGCATGACCTCCAGCCCCCAGCCCAAAAAGACCTCGGCCATCGCTTCCAACCGCGACACTCCCATGATCCGCCAATACCTGGAGCTCAAGGAGCAGGCCGGCGACTGCATCCTCTTTTTCCGCATGGGCGACTTCTACGAGATGTTTTTCGAAGACGCGGTGGTCGCCTCTAAGGTGCTGGCCATCGCGCTCACCAGCCGGGACAAGGGCCACCCCGACCCGGTGCCCATGTGCGGCGTGCCCTATCGCGCGGTGGACGCCTACCTGGCCAAGATGGTTGATGCCGGCTACAAGGTGGCCGTCTGCGACCAGGTGGAGGACCCCAAGCAGGCCAAGGGGTTGGTGCGCCGGGCCATCACCCGGGTGGTGAGCCCGGGCATGTTCACCGACCCCGAGCACCTGCCGGCCGACAGCCACCGCTTCCTGGCCGCCTTGCACCTGGGTAAGTCCGAGGTGGGGCTGGCCCTGCTGGACCTGGCCAGCGGCGAGTTCATGGCCACGGTGCTGCCTTCGCTGGAGGCGGTGGCCGACGAGCTGGCCCGGCTGGAGGCTGCCGAGTTGGTGGTGGCCGAGAGCCTGGCCGCCTCGGCCATGATCAGCCGCCTGCCGCCGGCGGTGGCCGCGCTGCCCCGTTCCCTCTTTGCCGGGCGGCCGCCCAGCCGGCGCCAGGCCGAGGACATCCTGGACCAGCGCCTGCCCCGGCAGGTCCCGTCCGACGCCGGGCCGGCCCTGCAGGCGGCGGCCATGGCCTGGTCCACCGTGTTGGCTTTCCAGCGGCACTCGGCCGAGCACGTGGAGCGCCTGCGCGTCTACCGGGTGGCCAGCCACCTGGTGCTCGACGCCAGCGCCCGGCGCAACCTGGAGCTCTACCGCTCCATCGCCGAGGGCGGCCGCAAGGGCTCGCTGCTGCACGCGGTGGACCGCACCGCCACCCCCATGGGGGCCCGCCTCCTGCGCCAGTGGCTGGGTTTCCCCCTGCTGGACCTGGCGGCCATCGAGGCCCGCCACCAGGCGGTGGAGGAGCTGCTGGGCCGGCCGGCGGACCTGGAGGAACTGCGCGACTCCCTGGCCGGGCTGCCGGACCTGCCGCGCCTGGTGGGCCGGGTGAGCATGGGCCAGGCCGGCCCGCGCGACCTGGCCGCCCTGCGCGACGCCCTGGGCAGCCTGCCCGCCCTGGGGGAGATGGTGGGTCGCTTGGAGTCGCCGCGCATGTCCGAGCTGCACCAGGCCATCGGCGGCCAGGAGGAGCTGGCCGAGCTGCTGGCCGCCACCCTGGCCCCCGACCCGCCGGCCAGCCTGGCCGACGGCGGGGTCATCGCCGAAGGGGTGGACCCGGAGCTGGACCGGCAACGCGGCCTCACCCGCGACGGCAAGGGCTGGATCGCCGGACTGCAGGCCTCGCTGCGGGCCGAGACCGGCATCGCCTCGCTCAAGGTGGGCTTCAACCGGGTATTCGGCTACTACATCGAGGTGACCAAGGCCCACCTGGACAAGGTGCCGGAGTCCTTTATCCGCAAGCAGACCCTGGCCACGGCCGAGCGCTACTTCACCCCGGAGCTCAAGGACAAGGAGGCCGCCGTGCTGGGGGCCGAGGAACGGGCCCTGGACCTGGAGCGCCGGGCCTTTGAGCGGCTGCGCGACCAGGCCGCCGCCCGCAGCGCCTCGCTGATGGCCTGCTCCCGCGCCCTGGCGGAGATCGACGTCCTGGCCGGGCTGGCCGCCCTGGCCCTGGCCCACGACTACACCCGGCCGGCCATGGTCGAGGACGGCCCCCTGGTCATCGAGGGCGGCCGCCACCCGGTGGTGGAGCAGATGCTGCCCGAGGGCGAGTTCGTGCCCAACGACCTGCGCCTGGACTCCCACCAGCAGCAGGTGATCATCATCACCGGGCCCAACATGGCCGGCAAATCCACCATCCTGCGCCAGACCGCGCTCATCGTGATCCTGGCCCAGGCCGGCTCCTTTGTGCCGGCCGCGGCCGCCCGGCTGCCCCTGGTGGACCGGGTCTTCACCCGGGTGGGGGCCATGGACGACCTGGCCCGGGGGCGCTCCACCTTCATGGTGGAGATGACCGAGACCTCCCGCATCCTGGCCCAGGCCGGCGAGCGCTCCCTGGTGATCCTCGACGAGGTGGGGCGCGGCACCTCGACCTTTGACGGGCTATCGATCGCCTGGGCGGTGGCCGAGCACCTGCACGACCTGGGCGGCCACGGGGTAAAAACCCTGTTCGCCACCCACTACCACGAGCTCACCGAGCTGGCCGCCACCCACGGCCGGGTGCGCAACTTCAACGTGGCGGTGAAAGAATACCGCGGGAACATCGTCTTTTTACGAAGACTTAAGCCCGGAGGCGTGAGCCGTTCCTATGGCTTGGCCGTGGCCCGCCTGGCCGGCTTGCCCCCGGAGGTCCTGGACCGGGCCGCCGAGATTCTGTCCCGCCTGGAATCCGGCCAGGGGCCGAGCGCCCCTCCAGCCGACCAGGGGCCGGAGACCGGCCAGTTGGCCCTGTTCGAGGCGCCCGAGCACCCGGTGCTAAGCCGCCTGCGGGAGTTGGACCCCGACACGCTAACCCCCATCGAGGCCCTGAGCCTCCTGGACGAGTTGCAACGTGGTTTGTCGTAGAGCCCTGGTGAGCCTGGCGGCGCTGGTCGCCGGCCTGTTGCTGCTGGCCTCGGTCCCGGCCGGGGCCCAGAGCGGCAAGGCGGTGTATCGGCGGGCCCGGGCCGATTACAAGTGGCTCATGGCCAACCCGGCGGCCCAAAAGGTATACCACAACTGGCTCAACCTGGCCGACCTCTTCGCCCGGGTCTACACCTCGGCCCCCAACGGCAGCCTGGCCCCCCTGGCCCTGTACTGGAAGGGCAGGGTGCTGAGCCAGGCCCACAAGCGCTTCAAGCGCACCAACGATTTCAACGAGGCGGTGGATATCTTCCGCCGGCTCACCAACCACTTCCCGCGCTCCCGCCTGGCCGATGACGCCCAGTTCCAGATCGGCCGGCTCTACGAACAGGCCGGCAACCTGAAGCAGGCCTACCTGGAATACCTCAAGGTCACGGTGAACCACCCGCGCGGGGACATGGTCCCGCGGGCCAAGGCCAAGCTGGACATGCTGGAGCGCACCCTGGCCCCCGAGCAGTTCAAGGCCCGCTCGCGGCCGGTCCCCCCGGCCGCCAAGCCCGCCGCCCGGGGCGAGGACAACGGCTCGCTCAGCGTGGTGAGCCGGCTGCGCCACTGGTCCACCCCCACCTACACCCGGGTGGTTTTGAGCCTGGACCGCCCGGTGCCCTACAAGGCCAACCTGCTGAGGCGCAACCGCAGCAAGGGCAGGCCCCGCCGGCTCTACGTGGACTTGAGCGGCGCCCGCCTGGGACCGCGGGTGCGCGAGACGGTGCCCATTGGCGACGGGCTCTTGGTGCGGGCCCGAGCCGGGCAGTTCAGCCGCGACACGGTGCGCCTGGTGCTGGACACCCGCGCCCTGTCGTCCTACAAGGTATTCACCCTGGACAACCCCTTCCGCATCGTGATCGATTGCTTTGGGCCGGTGTCGCGGCGGCGGACGGCTTCCCGCCGGCGACGCAGCCGGGCCACCTCCCACCGGGCCCGCAAGGTGCCCCGGGGCAAGGCCACCCGGCGCCCCCCGGCCGTGGGCCTGGCCGCCGCCCTGGGACTCAAGATTCGCACCGTGGTGCTGGACCCGGGACACGGCGGGCGCGACCAGGGGGCCGCCTGGCGCGGGCTTAAAGAAAAAAGGGTGGTGCTGGATATCGCCAAGCGGGCCGCGCCGCTGATCAAGAAGCTCCTGGGCTGCCGGGTGGTGCTGACCCGCACCCGGGACACCTTCGTCCCCCTGGAGGCCCGCACCGCCTTTGCCAACACCCACGACGCGGACCTGTTCATCTCCATCCACGTCAACGCCGCGCCCAGCCATCGCTTAAGCGGCATCGAGACCTATTTCCTCAACCTGGCCTCGGACGAGGAGTCCATGCGGGTGGCCGCCCGCGAGAACGCCACCACCACCCGCTCCATCAGCGACTTGCAGGTGATCCTCAACGACCTGATGCTCAATTCCAAGATAAACGAGTCCAACCGGCTGGCCCGGGCGGTGCACGGCGGGTTGATCAGGAAGATTCGTCGGACTTACTACGTGCGCGACCTGCGGGTGAAACAAGCGCCGTTCTACGTGCTCATCGGGGCGCGCATGCCCTCGATCCTCATCGAGGTGGGCTTCATCACCCACCCCACCGAGAACCGCCGGCTGGCCAACGCCCGCTACCGGCAGCGCCTGGCCGAGGCCCTGGCCGCCGGCGTTGCCGCCTACGCCCGGCAGCTCAAGCGGGTGCAGCGTTGAGGGCCCGGCGCACTATCTCGGCCGGGGGTACCTTGGACCAGCGGCCGTCCCGGCCGCGGTAGGCCCTTCAGCCCATACCGTAGTTGGTGGCAGCCTCGGCCCCGGGTTCGATGTCCCGGCCGTTGACCCGCACGGTGGGCGAGCCGGGAAAGCGCAGGCGCTGGGCGGTTTGGCTGCTGTCCACCGTGATCACCCGCACTACGGCGTCTTGGCCCAGCTCGACCAGCAGGCGACGCACCAGTTGCTCGGTGGGTCCGGCCGAGGCGCATCCCGGCATCACCAGTATCTCCACCTCCACGCAATTCTCCCTGGCGGGCCGCGGCCGCCACAGCGGTGACCGCTAGCCGGCCTTCCAGAGCAGGTAACCCTGCACCAGTTGTTCCAGGTCGCCGTCGAGCACCGCGTCCACGTTGCCTATCTCCACCCCGGTGCGGTGGTCCTTCACCAGGCGGTAGGGGGCCAGGACGTAGGAGCGGATCTGGGAACCCCAGGCGATCTCGTCGTGCTCCTGGTGGGCCTCGCGCTTGGCCTCCTCGCGCTTGGCCGCTTCCATCTCGTAGAGCCGGGCCTTGAGCACCTTCATGGCCAGGTCCTTGTTGCGGTGCTGGCTCTTTTCGTTTTGGCACTGCACCACCACCCCGGTGGGCAGGTGGGTTATGCGCACCGCCGAGGAGGTCTTGTTCACGTGCTGGCCGCCGGCCCCGCTGGCCCGGAACACGTCGATGCGTAGATCGGCGTCCTTGATCTCTATCTCTATGTCCTCGTCCACCTGGGGCGAGACGTAGACCGAGGCAAAGGCGGTGTGGCGGCGGTGGCTGGCGTCAAAGGGGCTGATGCGCACCAGGCGGTGGATGCCGCTTTCGCCCTTGAGCAGGCCGTAGGCGTAGTCGCCGTTGACCTCGATGGTGGCGCCCTTGATGCCGGCCTCCTCGCCCTCCTGCAGGTCCAGCAGCCGCACCCCGAACCCTTGGCGTTCGGCGTAGCGGGTGTATTGCCGCAGCAGCATCTGGGCCCAGTCCTGGGCGTCGGTGCCGCCGGCCCCGGCGTTGATGGCCAAGATGGCGTGACGGTGGTCGTCGGGGCCGCCCAGGAGCCGGGCGCTCTCCAGGCGGGCCAGTTGGGCGTCCAGCTCGGCCACCGACTGCCGCACTTCGCTTAAGGTATCGCGGTCCTGCTCCTCGGTGGCCAGCTCCAGGAGAATCTCGGCGTCCTCGGCCGCGGCGGCGATGCGCTCCACCGTCTCCAGGCTATGGGCCAGCTCGGTGCGCTGTTTCATCACCTGTTTGGCCGAGTTGGGGTCGTCCCAAAACCCCTCCTGGGCCATGGCCGCGTCCAGCTCGGCCAGGCGTTTTCGCTTGCTGGCAGGGTCAAAGATGCTCCTGGATTACGGCCAGGCGCTCTTTGACATGATTCAGGCGCTCGACTACTTCCTCGAACATGCTTCTAACCCTCCTTGTTACGCCACCGCCACAGCCCGGCCCAGAGCGCGGCGAGGCAGGATATGATCAGGCCGCCCGGCCCCAGCAGGTCGCCGTGGCGGGTGAAAAAAGTCTCCAGGCGCATCAGGGGCAGGCCCCGGGTGCGCACCCCCGCCGTAAAGATACCAGCCGTGTCCACGATGCGCCCATCCGGGAGCACAAAGCCGCTGATGCCGGTGTTGGCCGCCCGGGCGCAGGCCAGCCGGGTCTCGATGCTGCGCAGGGCCAGGTGGCTCATGTGCTGGTAGGGCGCGCTGGTGCGGCCGAACCAGGCGTCGTTGGTCTGGTTGATCAGCAGGTTGGCCCCGGCCCGGCGCATGGCCCGGGCCAGGTAGGGGAAGACCGATTCGTAGCAGATCAGCGGCCCCAGCATCGCCTGGCCGGCCGGCAGCACGGTCCCGGGTTTGCCCGGCAGCATGTCGCCGCCCACCTGGGCTATGGCCCGCACGAAGAAAAAGACCTTGGGGTAGGGCACGTACTCGCCAAAGGGCACCAGGTGTACCTTGTCGTAGTAGGCCGTACGCTGGCCGTCGGGCCATACCAGCCAGGCGCGGTTGGTGGGGAATATCTTGTTGCCCGAGCGCTCCAGGCCGCTGCTGCCCAGGGTGAGGTATATGCCCAGGCGCCGGGCCAACTGGAGCACCGGGTTGCTGCGCGTCCGATCGTACATGAAGTAGAAGGGCGCGGCGGTCTCGGGCCAGACCACCAGCCAGGGACGGTCCTTGACCTTGGCCGCCTCCTGCTGGGTGAGGGCGGTGATCTTGGCCATCACCCCGGGGATTTCTTGGCGGTCGTGCAGCACGTTCAGGGGGATGTTGGCCTGGACCACGCTGACGGTGAGCTTGGGGGCCCGGGCCATGGCCCGGCCCACCACCTCCATGCGCCAGGTGCCCCATCCCCAGGCGGCGGCCAGCACCGCCACGGCCAGGACGGCCGCACTCCAGCGCCCGGCCCGGGTCCGGCGGGGTCCGCCGGGAACCAGGGCCCAGGCCAACAGCCCGTTGACCAGCACCACCAGGGCCGAGAGCCCCGGGGCCGAGAACCACTCGGCCGTCTGGGCCATGGGAGGATAGGCGGCCAGCGCCTGGCCCCAGGGACACCAGGGGAACCCGAACAACAGGTGGGCCCGCAGGTATTCGTGGCCCACCCAGAACAGGGGCATAAGCACCAGCAGGAGCCCCCGGGGTCCCCGCCACCAGGCGATGAGCCAACTGAAGCTGGCAAAGAACATGCCGCCGTAGAGGGCCATCAGCACCAGGGTGACCCCCACGATGGGCCAGTCCACCCGGCCGTAGGTGGCCATCACCACGCTCACCCAGTACATGCCGCCCAGGGTGAGGCTCATGCCATAGATATACCCGGCCACCAGGGCCCGGCGCGGCGTGAGCCGCCAGGCCAGAGCGATCACCGGGATCAATAGGACCAGGGCCAGCGGCCACAGGTCCAGCGGGGGATAAGCCGCCGCCGACAAGAGGCCGCACAGGACCATCACTCCGGCCGGGGCCCGGCCCGGCCACCATGGTTTGTCTGACGCCAAGGGATCAATCCTCGTTGGGGGAAGCCTGCGGTTCCAGGAAGACGCGCACCTGGGTGACGCGGCGTTGGTCGGCCTCGGTCACCACCATGCGCAAGGGGCCGTAGGTGATTTCTTCAGATACCCGCGGCACCCGCCCCAGCAGGGTGGTGATAAAGCCCCCCACCGTTTCAAAGCGCCCCTCGGGCAGTTGGTCGGGCAGCTCGATATCCAGGTGGTCGGCCAGGTCCTCCACCTCCAGGCGGCCGCTGACCAGCAGCGAACCGTCGGGTTGGGGCGAGAGTAGGGGGTCTTCCTGGTCATACTCGTCGGAGATGTCGCCCACGATCTCCTCCAGCACGTCTTCCATGGTGACGATGCCCGAGGTGCCGCCGTACTCGTCCACCACCACCGCCAGGTGGACGCGCCGTTTCTTGAACTCGGTGAGCAACTCGTTGAGCGGCTTGGACTGGGGCACGAAGAAGGGCTCGCGCATCACCGACTTCCAATCGACCTGCTCGGGCGGCCGTCCCCAAAAGGGCAGGAGGTCCTTGGCGTGGATCACCCCCACGATGTGGTCCAGGTCCTCGGCGATGACCGGCAGGCGGGAGTGGCCCGACTCGATGATCACCGCGATTATCTCGTCCACCCCGTCCTGGCGGCTCACCACTGCCATGTCGGTGCGCGGCACCATGATCTGGGCCGCACCGGTGTCGTCCAGGTCCAAAATGGCCTCGATCATGTCCCCTTCGTCAGGGGTGATAAAACCCTTGGCCTCGCCCTGGTCGACCAGGTCCTGTATCTCGGCCTCCAGCTCCTCGGCGGTGTCGCCGTGCGAGGTCCCCAACAGGTTCCTGAGCCGACCCAAGATTTTTCGTCGCGGTTCCGAGTCCAATGCTGCTCCCTATCCCCGGCAAAATCCCTACCGCCTAGAACTATCTATCCCACCCCGTGGTGGCTAGTCAAAAAGAAATATCCCTCCGGCCCAAACCTTGACACCACCGCCCACCCCCCCATACTATTTTGTCAGGGAGTAGCACCATGCCCATGTTTACCGACCCGGTCACCGGAGCCGTATTTTATGTGCCCCGGCACCTGGCGGGGTATGTGCCGGTGGATACCAGCCTGCCACCGCCGCCACCGCCGCCCACGGGCACCCCGCCGCCGCACGAGTTGCCTACCCGCGCCTCGGACGGCCAGTCGGTGCCGGCGCCCTCCGACCCGCCGCCCCTGGAGCAGTCCCCGCCCCCGGCCTCGCCGGTGGGCGGCTCGGTGGTCGACGAGGTGGTGTAAACCACCGCCAGGGGGCCAGGGGGCCAGGGGGCTGGGCGCGTTACCGGTGGTGCCAAGCCAGCGGTGCCAGGAAGCCCGGCGCGTTACCGGTGGAGCCAAGCCGGCGGTGCCAGAGGGCCGGGCGCGTTACCGGTGGGGCCAAGCCGGCGGTACCAGGGAGCCGGGGTATGCCCGGTAAGAGGCGTCGCCAGGGCACATAGCTTTTAACCCTTCGACCACGGCCGCGGCTAGCGGGCGACTCACAGCGGGACGCCGCGGAAGCCGGTCTCTTACACCCCAGCGGCGGGCGCCCGGCCGCGGCTACAGGAGCAGGTCGGCCCTGGCCGGGGGCAGCAGGCCGGCGGCGGTGCCCCGGGCCATCATCTCGTCCACCGCGGCCAACCCCAAATCCCCCAACTCCCGGCTGAAGTCATTAACATACAGCGCGATGTGTTGGGCCACCACCTCGTGGCCCATCTCTTGGGCGTGGGCCAATACGAACTCGCGCGAGGCCGTGGGCTCGGCCTGGGCCCGGGCTACGCTGCGCGCCAGCAGGTCCTCCAGGCGGCCGGCCAGGTCGCGCCCCAGGTCGCGGCGGGCGGCGATGCAACCCAGGGGGATCGGCAGGCCGGTGGTCTCTTCCCACCAGCGCCCCAGGTCCACCACCTCCACCAGCCCGTACTGGCCATAGGTAAAGCGCCCCTCGTGGATGATCACCCCGGCGTCGCAGTCTCCGGCGGCCACCGCCGGCATCACCTGGCTGAAGACCATGTGCCGGGCCTGGGGCTCCTGGCCCAGGTACAGGCCCAGCAGGAGGTGGGCGGTGGTCATGGGCCCCGGCGAGGCCACCTTGGCCCGTCCCAGGTCCAACCCGCGGCACTCCGGCCGGGTCACCACCAAAGGGCCGCAGCCTCGGCCCAGGGCGGCCCCGGAGCGCAACAGCCAGTAGTCATCGGCCACGTGGGCCAGGGCGCTGAAGCTCAGCTTGCTCAGCTCCAGCTCAGCGGCCAGGGCCCGGCGGTTTAGCTCCTGCACGTCGGCCAGCACCGGCCGCACCGTCAGCTCGTCGCCGGCCAGCGATTGGTTCACCAGGGCGTGGAAGGCGAAGGTGTCATTGGGGCAGGGCGAAAAGCCGAAAGAGATACTACGGGGCATCAGCCGTCCTCCAGGGCCAAGAGCACCCCCTGGGCCGCCTCGGCCCCGGCCGCCAGGTCCAGCTCACGGTGCCCCACCAGGTTGCTCACCCCGCGCACCGCGGCAAAGGGCTTGCCGCGCTGCAAAGCCACCAGGCCCACGGCGGCTGACTCCATCTCCTCCACCACCGCGCCCCAGCGCCGGGCCACCTGCTCGGCCGTGGCCGGGTCACCGCTCACCCGGCCCACGGTGGCGAAAAGCCCCCGCCGCAGGGGACCGGCCGCCCGGTCCAACAGGTCGCTGAGCTTGGGGTCCACCGGGATGTGGTTGAAATACTCCCGTCCTCGGGAGTCGCGCCACAGGGCGATGCCGATCTTCTCCACCCCATGCAAATACCCGCCGGCCTGCACTCCCAACTCGGCCAGCACCACGGCCTCGGCCAGGACCGCCTGGCCTAGGGCCAAGTCGGGGCCAAAGGCCCCGGCACAGCCGAGGTTGATCACCGCCGCCAGCTCGGGCATGGCCTCCAGGGCAGCGGACACCGCGGCCGCGGCGTTGACCATGCCCATGCCCGAGAGTTGCAGCACCACCGGTCGGGGGCCCAGTTGGCCGGTAAAGCAGGGCCGGCCGCCCAGGGGCTCACGCCGCTGGAGTCGCGCCGTGAGCAGTTCGGCCTCCTGGGCCATGGCCACGCTGATGAGCCAGGGGTTTGTCATTGCGGTCCCAGCCCCCGGCGCAGGTAATCGATGACCTGGAAGCTGATCCGTTCGACCGTTTCCCGGTCAGCCCGGTAGAGTCCTATCTCCAGGTCCTTGTGGGCCACGCCATGGGCCACCAGCAACCGTTCCAGTACGGCTATGGCCACCAGGGAGCCCATCTCCAGGTTGAAGTCCTCGGGTATGTCACCGGCCGCCCGGGCGTCACTGAACAAAGTGGTCATGTACTCGGTGGAAAACTCGGTGAGAGTCTTTAGCATCCAGTCGCGCATGGGCAGGTCGGGATCGTGGACGATACGCAGGTACAGTTGGAAGTAGCGCTGTTTTTGCTGGTAGACGTTAAAGGCAACCAGCGCCGTCAGGTACAGCCGGGTAAAGATGTCCTGGCCCCGGGACTCCTCAAGCAGGCGGCGCAGGGGCCCCACCGATTTGTCCAGCACAAAGTGGAACACCGCGAAGAACAAACCGGCCTTGTGGCGGAAGTATTTGAAGATCGATCCCTTGGATATGCTGAGGCGGGAGACCAGGGTGTTGATGGAGGCCTTGCCGTAGCCGCTTTCGGCAAACACCCAGATCGCCTCGCGCATGATGCGTTCGCGCTTGGCCCGCGGCAGGTGGTGGAAGGTGCGCGAGGCTCCCACCAACTCGCCGTAGCCGTGTTGGTCGGCATGAAACTCCAGGTCCTCCGCGTCGGAACTGTCGTGGAGTTTCAGTCCTATGATTTGCTCCAGTTGCTGCCGGGTCGGGGCGTCTCTGTTGACGCCCATGCCCCGTTTCAGGATGGTCATGGCCTGGGCCACCAGTTGGTCCAACTCACCGGTATCGGCCTGGTGAATTCCAGTGCCCATATCTTTGTGCCTTACCGCACGCGCCACCATGAAGCGTTCGATCACGGCCAAGGCCACCAAGCCGGCCAACTCGGGCTGGATGTCATCAGCGATCTGGCCGGCCTGCTTGCCCCGTTCGAAAAGCTCCACCAGGAAGTCGCGGAACGAAAGGTGGAACTCACGTAGCAGGTGGTCGCGGCCCGGGATGTCTTTTTCATAGACCACGCGCAGATAGATTTCGATATAACGCGGGTGGTTGTCCTGGAGGGCCAGGCCCATCATGATCACATTGGCCAGGCGTTCAAAGACATCGCGGTCCCAGGTTTGCTGGCGGATGTGGTTGAGACCCTGCCGGATCATCTGGCTGGCATAGTTGAAGACCTCGGTGAAGAGCCCGGCCTTGTCTCCGAAATATTGAAAGATGGAGCCCTTAGATATCCCCAGCCGGTTGACCAGGTGATTGATGGACCCCTTGGCGTACCCCTTGGCGGCAAATTCCTTGAGGGCCTCTTGCAGGATGCGTTCTTGCTTGTGGGGAGCAAGATTTCTAAAAGTTTCCGAAGCGGCCATGCCGGTGTTCCCGCCGACTAAAAGGGTTAACCATCCTTGGCAGGCACGTGGCTTTCGCGCCCGGGGTCAAGACTGGCCCAGAGGGAGTCCAGCACCGCGTTGACAAAGCCCGGCGAATCATCGCCGCCAAAACGCTTGGCCAACTCGACGCCTTCGCTGATGGCCACCTTGGGCGGGATGTCCCGGCCCCGGTGGATGATCTCGTAGCCGGCCAGGCGCAGGATGTTGCGGTCCACCCGGGACATGCGCTCCAGGCGCCAGCGGCGGCTCACCTGGTCCAGGCGGCGGTCGATTTCCGGGAGGTTGGCTTCGATGCCCTTGAGCAGTTCGCGGGCATAGGACAGGGCGCCGCCGGGCGCACCGAAGTTGGCGGCCACGCTTTGCAGAGCCGATTCGGCGTTGGCCCCACCGTGCTCCATCTGGTAGAGCACTTGGAGGGCCAGCATCCGGCTACGGCGACGATCACCCATTGGCGTGGTTTTTCTTACAGGTTGTGCAGCAGGTCGACCATTTCCACCGCGGCCAAGGCGGCGGCGGCGCCCTTGTTGCCACTCTTGGTGCCGGCGCGCTCCACGGCCTGCTCGATGGTGTCGGTGGTGAGCACTCCGAAGATGATGGGAATCTCGGTGGCCAGGGAGGCCTGGGCCACGCCCTTGGAGACTTCGGCGGCCACGTAATCGAAATGCGGCGTGGCCCCGCGGATCACCGCGCCCAGGGTGATCACCGCGTCATAGCGCCCGGAGGCGGCCATGCGCTGGGCGGCCAGGGGTATCTCGAAAGCTCCCGGCACCCATACCACGGTCTGGTCGTCCTCGTCGGCGCCGTGTCGCTTCAGGGTGTCTAGCGCGCCGTCCACCAGGCGGCTGGTGATAAAGTCGTTGAAGCGTCCGGCCACCAGCCCGAACTTCATACCCGCGGCGTTGAGAGCGCCTTCTATCTTATTGACCATCGATGTCTCCCTCTAAGTCTGCTGCCCAAGGCCGCGGCCGCGAGCGCCGCCGGCCAGCTCTGCCCGCCGATCAACTGAGGCGTAAAAGGTGCCCCATTTTAGCACACTTGGTGCGCAGGTACTTCTCGTTCTCGGGATGGGCGGACACCTCGATGGGTACGCGTTCCACCAGGGAGAGGCCGTAGCCGTCCAGGCCCACCATCTTCTTGGGGTTGTTGGTCATCAGCCGCATCTTGCGCACCCCGAGATCAGCCAGGATCTGGGCCCCGATGCCGTATTCCCGCAGGTCGGCGGGAAAGCCCAGGGCCTCGTTGGCCTCCACGGTGTCGGCCCCCTGGTCCTGCAGCTCGTAGGCGCGCAGCTTGTTGATCAGGCCGATACCGCGGCCTTCCTGCTGCATGTACAGCAGCACCCCGCGCCCTTCTTTTTCGATCATGGCCAGGGCGGCGGCCAACTGCTCGCCGCAGTCGCAACGCAGGGAATGGAAGCAGTCGCCGGTGAGGCATTGGGAGTGCACCCGCACCAGGACCGGCTCCTGGGGATCGATTTCGCCCTTGACCAGGGCCACGTGCTCTTTTTCATCCACGTCGTTGCGATAGGCCACCGCCCTGAACTCGCCAAAGGAGGTGGGCAGGCGAACGTCGGCCTCGCGGTGCACGAAGGATTCGTTGCGCATGCGGTAAGAGATAAGGTCGGCGATGGTGACGATCTTGAGATTATGCTTGGCCGCGAAGACCTCCAGGTCCGGCATGCGGGCCATGGTGCCGTCGTCCTTCATGATTTCGCAGATCACCCCGGCGCGGGAAAGACCGGCCAGGCGCGCCAGGTCCACCGAACCCTCGGTCTGGCCGGTGCGCACCAAAACCCCGCCCTCGCGGGCCCGCAGGGGGAAGATGTGCCCGGGGCTCACCAGGTCGTCGGCGGTGGCCTCGGGGTCCACCGCGGTGAGGATGGTGGTGGCCCGGTCGTGGGCCGATATCCCGGTGGTCACCCCCCGCCGAGCCTCGATGGACACGGTGAAGGCGGTGCAGAACGGCGACTGGTTGTCGCTGACCATCAGGGGCAGCTTGAGGCGCTGGATCATCTCGGCCGAAAGGCTAAGGCAGATGAGGCCGCGGCCATAGGTGGCCATGAAGTTGATGGCCTCGGGGGTCACCTTTTCGGCGGCCATGGTGAGATCGCCCTCGTTCTCCCGGTCTTCGTCGTCGACCAGGATGACCATCTTACCCTGCCGGATATCTTCTATGGCCTCTTCAATGGTGGCCACAGGCATTTTTGCTCTCCTTGGAACCAATAGCGCGGTAACCCCCCGCGGGGTTCCACGGATCAAAGTTCGAGTAGGAATTTTTGTTCAAGGGGCGAGCCGCTCCACTTGTCGGGCGAGCCGCCCCCCTTGTCGCCCCGGCGCTCCCGGACCAGGTGGAAGCCGGCCTTTTCGTACAGGCGGCACGCCGCGTCCCGGCCCTCAAAGGTCCACAGGCGCACTTGCCGATGCCCGACCCGGCGGCAGAGCTCCACCGCCTCGTCAAGGCGTTGATCCCGGCGGGCGGTACGAAAAAGTCCCGGATCGCATCGAAGCGGAGCAGGAACTCCGACACCTGGCTGGCGACCTGGGCCTCGAAACTGGGATCACCCCCCAGTGTTGGTGGTAGTGGACAGCGTGCAACTGGGCCAGGGGGCCTATGGCGCCGGGATAGTATCCGCCCCTTGCCATGATTTCACCGCCCCGGCCAAGTAAAAGCAACGGTCGCCCGACCGCCTGAAATCAATCGTCCGATCTCCCAGCTATCCGCCACCGCTTGCGCGTCCCGGCCGCTACCGGTGTTACCGCGGGATGGATCAATAACCCATTTTCTTCAGGTCATCGGCGCTGAGACCGCCGGCCGCGGGCTCGCGGCCCTGGAGGCCGGAGGGGGCCTCGTCGCGATTGATCAGCCTGGCTATATACTTGCCGATGAGATCGGTTTCAATATTAACAGAATCCCCCACCTTGACAAGACTTAGGGTGGTGGCGGCCAGGGTATGGGGAATGATGTTGACGCTAAAGCCGACGGCGGTGACCTGGTTGACCGTGAGGCTGATACCGTCTATGGCCACCGAGCCCTTTTCCACCACCAGGGCCAGGTGTGCGGCCGGCAGGCTCAGTTCCAAGACGGTGGAGGCCCCCAAATGACGGAGGGCCTCCAGGCGCCCCACGCAGTCCACGTGGCCGGTGACCAGGTGGCCGCCGAGGCGGTCGCCGAAACGCAGGGCCCGCTCCAGGTTCACCCGGGAGCCCACCCGCAGCCGGCCCAGGGTGGTGCGGTCCAGGCTCTCGGCCGACACGTCCACGCTAAAGCCCCGGCCGCTGATCTCGGTGACGGTGAGACAGGCGCCGTTGACCGCAATGGACTCGCCCATGACCAGCTCGTCTGCCGGCCACGGTGGGCTGATGGCCAACAAGGCGTCAGGGCCGCGCGGGGTGACGCGCTCCACCGCGCCCATGCCTTCGATCAGTCCGGTAAACACCTCAACCCTCCTGCCTCGCCGTGGCCCCGGGGGCTACTTGTTTTGCCAAAGGCCGAACACCGCGCCCCGGGGGTCTTGCACGATGGCGAACCAGCCGTGCTCGGGCACCGCTTGCTTGCCCATGAGCACCTTGCCGCCCAACTCGGTCACCTGGGCGGCTGAGGCCTCCACGTCCTCCACCTCCACGTACATGGTCCAGGCTACCGGCAGCTCGGGGACCGGCAGCTTCATCATACCGCCGGCCGGCTCCTGGCCGGTGTCGATCATGCGATAGGGTACCTGGGCCCCTGGCATGTCGCTCATCTTCCAGTTAAACAGCTTGCCGTAAAACTCCTCGGCACCGTCGAGGTCGTCGGTGGTGAGCTCCAGGTAGCAGAACCAGTTGTTCATCTTGTGCCTCCTCCCTTTAGGATGGTTATTTCGGCTGGCGCTTTACCCGGGCCTGCAACAGGATGTCGTCCCCAAAGCGTCGGACCCGCGGCCTTTCGAGCATCACCGCCTGGTCCATGGTATCAAATCCCCGCCCCCCGATCATGCCGGGGGCCCCTGACCCGCCGATGAGCTTGGGCGCGTGGAAATACATCACCTCGTCCACCAGGCCCTGGGAGACGAACCCCCAGGCCAGGGTGGCCCCGCCCTCCAGCAACAGGCTGGTTATCCCGCGGCGGCCCAGCTCATCCAAGAGGCCGGCTAGGTCCACCGCACCCCCGGGTCCCCGGCCCAGGCGCAGCACCTCGGCCCCGGCCCGGCTAAGGGCGCGGGCCCGGGCGGCGGGAGCGCCGGGAGCGCAGGCCACCACACAGCCCGCCGGGCCGACCGCGGCCAATACCTTGGCGGTGGGGGGCAGGCGAAGGCGCGAGTCCACGATCACCGCCAGGGGGTTGCGCCCGCCGCGCAGGCGGCAGGTGAGCGAGGGGTCATCGGCCAAGGCGGTACCTATGCCCACGCAGATGGCGTCGCACCAGTTACGCAACCGGTGCACCTGCCGCCGACTGGCTTCGCCAGTCACCCAGCGGCTATGGCCGCTGGGCGCGGCGGTCTTGCCGTCGGCGGTGGCCGCGGTCTTGAGAATCACGTAGGGGCGTCCGGTGGCCAGGTGGGAGAGGAAGAAGCGGTGTTCATGCTCACAGCGCCGGCGCAGCACTCCGCCGTGGACCTCCAGGCCCTGGCGGGCCAGGAAGTCACCGCCGCCCTGGGCCTTGGGGTTGGGGTCGGAGGCGCCGAAGAACACGCGCTGGATACCGGCGTCCAGGATGGCCCGGGTGCAGGGGGGGGTGCGGCCGTGGTGGTGGCAGGGTTCCAGGGTGACGTAGATATCGGCGTTCTTGGCCTGGCCGCCGGCCTCGGCCATGGCGTGAATCTCGGCGTGGGGGGTGCCGGCCTTGGCGTGGAAGCCACGGCCCACCACCCGGCCGTTTTTCACCACCACCGCGCCCACCGCGGGGTTGGGCGAGCTGCGGCCCAGGCCGCGGCGGGCCAGGCGCAGGGCCATGCGCATGTAGCGTTGCTGGTCGGGGTGGTGTTGCCGGCGGGCGGCCATAGCCCTAACCGGAGGATTCTTTGCGTGCGGCCAGGACCTCTTCCAGCTCGTCCATGAACTCGCGCACGTCGCGGAATTCGCGGTAAACCGAGGCGAAGCGCACGTAGGCCACGCCGTCTAGTTGGCGCAGTTTTTCCATCACCGCCTCGCCCAGCTTGGAGACGGCGATTTCGCGCAGCCCCTGTTCTTGGAAGGATGACTCCAGGGCATCTAAGAACTCGTCGACCTCGGTCACCGGGACCGGTCTTTTATGGAGGGCCTTGAGCATGCCGCTTTTGATCTTGTTGCGGTCAAAGACTTCGCGGGAGCCGTCTTTTTTGATAACGTAGGTCTCCAGGGCCTCCACCCGCTCGTAGGTGGTGAATCGCTGCCCACAATCCAGGCACTGGCGGCGGCGGCGAATCACGGTGGAGTCTTTGCTGACGCGGGAATCCACGACCTTGTTGTCTTTGCCGCTGCAGAAGGGGCACTTCATGACTCACTTCCTTCCATGCCGGTGAGGGCCACTGGGGGTGCTCCGGGCATACCCACTCCCTTGGCGGCGGCCTGGTTTTCCTCGGCGATCCATTCTTCCGGGTCCAGGTGAACGATCCCCTTGTCCGGGTTGAGGGCTACGACTTTGGCGATGCCGGCGTTGATGATCACCCGCCGGCACAGCAGGCATGGTTCGCTGTAGCTGGTCAGTTGGCCGGAGTCTTTTTCGATGCCCACCAGGTACATCACCGCGCCGAGGGTTTGGGCGCGGGAGGCGTGGATGACCGCGTTCATCTCGGCGTGCACGCTACGGCACAGCTCGTAGCGTTGGCCCGGCGGCACGGCCATCTCCTGGCGCAGGCAACGGCCCAGGTCCACGCAGTTGACCACCCCGCGCGGGGCGCCGGCATAGCCGGTGGAGATGATCTGGTCGTCTTTTACGATGACCGCGCCGTAGAGGCGGCGCAGGCAGGTACCGCGCCGGCAGACTTCGCGGGCGATGTTGAGGTAGTACTCGTCCTTGGAGGGCCGGGCCGGCACGCTATCCTCCGGTGAGGGAATCGATCTTGGCGACACGGCGGGCGTGGCGTCCGCCTTCGAACGGTTGCTCCATAAAGGCGTCCAGGATTTCCATGGCCAGCGGTTCGGGGGTGAGGCGCTGTCCCAGGCACAGGACGTTAGCATCGTTGTGTTGGCGGCCCAAACGGGCGTGTTCCACGGTGGGGGCCAGTACGGCGCGCACCCCGTGGAAGCGGTTGGCGGTGATGGACATACCCACCCCGCTGCCGCAGACCAGTACGCCGCGATGGGCCTGGCCGGCGGCCACCCCGCTAGCCACCTGGGCGGCCTGCTGGGGATAGTCGGCGGAGTCGGTGTTGAACACCCCGACGTCAGTGACCTGGTGGCCGGCCTGCGCCAGGTGTTTTTTTACCGCTTCTTTGAGGTTGAAGCCGGCGTGATCGCTGCCCACCAGGATTTTCATGACGCCCTCCTCGGCGGCTGCTATTCAAAACGGGAGAAGACCAGGCTGGCGTTGGTACCCCCGAAACCGAACGAGTTGCTCAAAATGGCTTGGATTTCGGCCGGTCGCTTGACGTTGGGCACATAGTCCAGGTCGCATTCGGGGTCGGGGGTGTCGTAGTTGATGGTGGGCGGCATGACCTGGTCGCGCAGGGTCAAAACGCACATCACCGCCTCCACCCCGCCGGTGGCCCCCAGCATGTGCCCCAGTTGGCTCTTGGTGCTGCTCACCCCCAGCTTGTCGGCATGGTCGCCGAACACGGCGCGGATGCCCTTGGTCTCCAGCAGGTCGTTGAGATCGGTGGAGGTGCCGTGGGCGTTGATGTACTGGATGTCTTGCGGGGCCAGGCCCGCGTCGGCGATGGCCTGGTTCATGCACATGATGAAGCCGCGGCTGTTGGGCTCCGGCGCGGTCATGTGGTAGGCGTCGCAGGTGAGTCCATAGCCCTTGATCTCGGCCAGGATGTTGGCCCCGCGGGCCCGGGCGAACTCCAGCTCCTCCAGGATCAGCACGCCGGCGCCCTCGGCGATGACAAAGCCGTCGCGGTCCTTTTCAAAGGGGCGGCTGGCCTTTTCGGGCTCGTCGTTGCGGGTGCTGAGCGCGCGGGCCGAGGCGAAGCCGGCCACGCAGGTGGGGGTGATCACCGCCTCGGCCCCGCCGCAGACCATGATGTCGGCGTGGCCGTACTCGATGGCCCGGAAGGACTCGCCCACCCCGTGGGCCCCGGCGGCGCAGGCGGTGGAGATCGAGAGGTTGGGTCCCCAGAGCTGGTAGCGCATGGCTATCTCGCCGGGGGCCATGTTGGCGATCATCTTGGGTACGAAGAAGGGGCTGATGCGGCTGGGGCCGCGGGTCTCGACCACGGTGTGGGACGACTCCAAGGTGTGCATGCCGCCGATGCCCACCCCCAGGATACAGCCAGCCCGGGGCGAGAGGTCTTGGCCCAGCGGTTCCGGCAGGTCGGCCATCTCCCAGGCCTGGACGGCCGCGGACAGGGCGAAGTGGATAAAGGCGTCCAAGCGGCGGATTTTTTTCTTGGGCAGCCAGTCCTCGGGGTTGAAGTCCTTGACCTCGGCCGCGATCTGACACCGGAATTCCGTGGGGTCGAATCGCGTCAACCGGGCCGCTCCGCTGCGGCCGGCCAGAACCCCCTCCCAGGTTTTTTCCACACCGGTCCCCAGGGACGTTACCAGACCCAGGCCGGTGACCACTACCCTTCGCTTCACCGTTTAACCTCGCGTATGGATCACCATGGACGTTGGGGCGCCGACCCGGAGGCGGCGCCGCATCCCCTAGCCGCCGCTGGTCCTACTTGCCGGCCAGTTGGGCGTCCACGAAGTCCCAAGCGTCCTTGACGGTCTTGATCTTTTCGGCGTCTTCGTCGGCAATGGAAATATCAAAGGCTTCTTCCAGGGCCATGATCATCTCAACCAGGTCCAGGGAGTCGGCGCCCAGGTCCTCCACGAAAGAGGCCTCGTCCACTACGTCTTCAGGGGATACCGAAAGCTGCTCACAAATGATTTCTTTTATCTTGGCCTTAACGTCCATACCATTTAACTCCTGGTTATAGGGCCCGTGGGCCCGTATTAACATGCCTTGGTACGCCGGGGCTACATGTACATGCCGCCGCTGACGTGAACCACCTGTCCGGTGAGGTAGCGCGCCTCGTCGGAGCATAAAAAGGCGACGACATCGGCCACGTCCTCGGGCTGGCCGGCCCGTCCCATGGGGATCATGGCCTTCATGGCCTCCTGGGCCCGCTGGGGCATGGCCTCGGTCATGGCGGTCTCGATGTAGCCGGGAGCCACCGCGTTGACCCGGACATTGCGGGCGGCCAGCTCCCTAGCCGCCGTCTTGGTGAGCCCCATGAGCCCGGCCTTGGAGGAGGCGTAGTTGGCTTGGCCCACGTTGCCGATGGCCCCCACCACGGAGGCCACGTTGACCACGCATCCGGAGCGCTGTTTCATCATTACCTTGGCCGCCGCCTGCAGGCAAACAAAGGCCCCGACCAGGTTGACCCGGATCACCCGTTCAAACTGCTCCAGGCTCATACGCACCATCAGGGCGTCCATGGTTATGCCGGCGTTGTTGACCAACACGTCGAGCCGGCCGTAGGTGTCCACCAGGTGGTCGATGTACTGCCTGACCTGCTCGGGGTCGCTGACGTCGAACCTTTGGCCTTCGCAGGCCACGCCCTTGGCCTCCAGCAGCTCCAGGGTCTCCTCGGCCGCCGACTCGTCGGGGTCGAAATGGTTGAAGGCCACCACGTCGCCCGCACGGGCCAAGGCCAGGCAGATTGCCCGGCCGATACCCCGTGAACCTCCGGTCACCAACGATACTCGCCTCTGCTTTGTCACCCTATCACCTTTCACACAAAAGGTTCTCCTGTCAACCCTTTACCCCGCGCCGGTCTACTTGCGGCCCGGCGCCGCCGGCCCACGAGACCCCGCGTGACATCTCTCGCCGTCTCCCGCGTCGCCCCGCGCGCTGGCACTTGCGTCGCCCCCTCGTCGCCCCTCGTGTCGCCCTCGCGCCGTCTCCTGTGTCGCCCCTCTCGCCGCCCTCGCGTCGCCCCGCGCGCTG
>Ga0256835_1000202_pt1 | contig 48447 bp, 32 predicted proteins | sample PIR30metaG_FD_185972 | JGI IMG/M metagenome (GOLD analysis project Ga0256835, IMG submission 185972) | Hydrothermal vent microbial communities from East Pacific Rise, Pacific Ocean - PIR-30 | ecosystem: Environmental > Aquatic > Marine > Hydrothermal vents | place: Pacific Ocean: East Pacific...
AACCCCGCGAGGAACAGCGCCAGGCCAACAACAGGCACGACTCTGGATGACCGGTTCATGACAACCTCCTTGAACCTGGTGTGGTTCAACCAGAGAAGAGGCCGTTCTCCCACAGTTTGCTCACGGGGGCCATGTGCAAGACTCTCTGAAGGTCATACCCATCGGCCTGGCGTGAAATCGAACGTATACCCGGATGTTCTTCCGTCTTCTTCTGGATCCGGTATATCCGTGGAATCCGTGGTCCAGTTTCCCGGGCGGCCGGGGGCCGATGCCGCGGGAATCCACCTCGATCCAGGACCAGTCACCTCCACGGGGAATGTCACGGTGGGCCCGTCATCACGGGGCTCGATGGGGGCCACGCCGGCAAGGCGTGCGGTGGGCAGCGCGGTGCCGAAGGCCGTGCGCACCTCGCGGGGTGCGAGGGGCCCGTCCACGGTGCCGGAGGCGCTCACCTCGATCTCCCGCCGTGGGCCGATGTCGTATGATTCACGGACGGAGGATCCATGGGCGAGGGGCATGTCAGGACGGCGGCGTGCATTGCGGTGGGATCGGAGCTGCTGGAGGAGGACCGGCTCGACACGAACTCCCTGACGGTGACGAGGGTCCTTCTGGAGCACGGGGTACGGGTCGTCGAGAAGAGGGTCGTGGGCGACGACGAGGAGGTCGTCTCCGGGGCCATCAGGGAGCTCATGGCGCGGGTGGACCTGGTGGTGGTGACGGGAGGGCTCGGGCCCACCGCCGACGACGTGACGCGGGAGGCTGTGGCCCGTGCCCTGGGGGTGGAGCTGGTCCACGATCCCGCGGTGGAGGCCTGGATCCGGGCACGCTACGCCGAGTTCGGCCGCGAGATGCCGGAGGTCTGCACCTCCATGGCCATGGTGGTGCCCGGCGCCAGGGTCCTCCGGAACGCCCGGGGGAGCGCTCCCGGCATCCTGGTGGAGCGGGATGGTGCGATCCTCGCCGTGTTCCCCGGCGTTCCGCGGGAGATGGAGCGGATGCTCCGCGAGGACCTGGTACCCCTCCTCGAGGAGCGGGGCGGGGGCCGCAGGCGCCTGCGGCGCACCCTGCTGGTCTCCGGCCTTGTGGAGTCCGAGGTGGAGGACCGCATCCGTCACCTCTACGGGCGGTACGGGCGGGAGAACGTCACCATCCTGGCGGCCCAGGGGCTCGTCCGGCTCGTCCTGCATGCGGAAGGCACCCCCGAGGAGGCCGCCGCGCGCCTCGACGAGATGGAGCGGGCCTTTCGCGAGGGGCTCGGCGACCATGTGGCCGGGGTGGACGTGGACGGTCTCGCGGAGGTGGTGCTCGGCCTGCTCAGGGGACGGGGGCAGGGGCTCGCCACCGCGGAGTCGTGCACCGGCGGCCTCCTGGGCGCGATGCTCACCGAGGTGCCCGGTTCCTCCGATGTCTTCCGTGGCGGGGTGGTCTCGTACTCCAACGAATCCAAGGAGACGCTGCTGGGTGTTTCCCACGCCACGCTGATGGAGCACGGGGCCGTCTCGGAGCCCGTGGCCCGTGCCATGGCCGAGGGGGCCCGCTCCGTGCTCGGGTGTGACTGGGGGATCGGCATCACGGGGATCGCGGGGCCGGGCGGGGGCACCCCTGAAAAGCCGGTGGGGCTCGTGCACTGGGCGGTGGCCGGACCCGAGGGGACCGTTCACCGGAGCAGGATCTTCCCGGGCTCGCGGTCCTTCATCCGGAGGTGGGTGGCCAACGCGGCCCTGGATCTCCTGCGGCGGATGGCCTCCGGAGCGGAGGTGCCATGAGGGGCGGGCCCGGCGGGGGGAATGGTGTCCGGGCCTTCCTGGCCCTGGAGATCCCCGGCCCCGTGAAGGAACGTCTCGGCCGGGAGCTTGGCGGGCTGCGGCGACGGCTCGAGCCCGCCCGCTGGGTCCGGACGGAGGGCCTGCACCTCACGATGAAGTTCCTGGGTGAGACGCCTCCGGCGCAGCTGGAGGAAGTCGCCCGCGCGCTGGAGGCGCGGCTTCCGTCCCTCGGCGAGGTCACGGTGACCCTGGCCGGAACGGGCTTCTTCCCCAACGGGAGACGGCCCCGCGTGGCCTGGATCGGCGGCGAGGCGGAGGGTGCCGCCGAGGTGGTGGCGTCGGTGGAGTCGGTGACGGAGGAGATGGGATGGGCAAGGGAGCGGCGCCGGTGGACGCTCCACCTGACGGTGGCCCGTCTCCGCACACCCTGGAGCCCGGAGAGCGTGGAGACCTTCCTGCGCTGGGGCCGGGGGTATCGCGAGGAGCCCTTCGCCTGCCGGGAGCTCGTGCTCTTTTCCAGCGACCTGGGGCCCGGCGGGGCCGTCCACACGGCCCTGCGGCGGATTCCCCTGGGCGGGGGGACTCCATGACCATGGAGTACGCCATCGTCGCCGTGGCCTACCTGCTGGGGTCCGTTCCCTTCGCGCTGCTGGTGGTCCGCGCGCTCACCGGAAAGGACATCCGGACGGTGGGTTCCGGCAACGTGGGGGCCACCAACGCCGTCCGCGCGGCCGGGATCCCGGCAGGCATCATCGTGACCATCCTGGACGTGGGGAAGGGGACCCTCCCCGTCCTGCTGATGCAGGCCTTCGACCCATCGGCGCGGTGGGTGGGGGCCACCGCCGTGGCGGCGGTGGTGGGCCACTGCTTCCCGGTCTGGCTGCGGTTCTCCGGGGGCAAGGGGGTGGCCACGGGGCTCGGTGCATTCGCCGTGATCGCCCCCAGGGCCATCCTCGCGGCGGTGGCGGTGTGGCTCCTGGTGCTGCTCGTGACCCGGATCGTCTCGCTGGCCTCGGTGCTGGCCGTGGCGAGCTTCCCGGTGTGGGTCTTCTTCCTCGAACGGGGGTCCCGGGCCGAGGTGGTTGCAGCCTCGGTCTTCGCGGTGGTCGTGATCGTCCGCCACCGGCGGAACCTCCGCAGGCTGGCGGAGGGCACCGAGCCCAGGCTCAGGCGGGGCGGTGCTCCGTGGGATGATGATTCCGGAGGTGATGTTCCATGAAGATCAGCGTCTTCGGCTGCGGTTCCTGGGGAACGGCCCTGGCCCACCACATGGCCCGGCACGGCCACGAGGTCCTGGCCTGGGCCCGGGAGCCCGAGGTGGTGGAGGGGATCAACACACGGAACAGGAACCCGCTCTTCCTGAGTGACCTGGCACTCCACGAGAGCCTCCGGGCCTCCACGGGCCTGGATGCGGTGGCCGCCCACTCGGAGGTCTGGATCTGGGTGGTGCCCGTGCAGTTCTCCCGGAAGGTCATGGAGCAGCTCCGGAGTGCGCTCCGGGAGGAGGTGGTGATGGTCTCGGCCTCCAAGGGCATCGAGACCCACACACTGCGGAGGATGGACGAGGTGGCGCGGGAGATCCTGGACCTGCCCGAGGAGCGGTTCTGCGCCCTGTCCGGCCCCACCTTCGCGCGGGAGGTGGTGCTGGGGCACCCCTCCGCGGCGGTGCTGGCCTGCCCCGAGCTCGCCACGGCCGTCCGGCTCCAGCGGGAGTTCTCGGACCTCCACGTACGGTGCTACGCCGGGAAGGACCTGATCGGGGTGGAGCTGGCCGGGGCGCTCAAGAACGTGATCGCCATCGCCGCGGGCATCGTGGACGGGCTCGGGTTCGGGTCGAACACCCAGGCCGCCCTCATGACCCGCGGCCTCCACGAGATCACGCGCCTCGGCGTGGCCCTGGGGGCGCAGGTGGACACCTTCCGTGGACTCGCCGGCATGGGCGACCTCGTCCTCACCTGCACGGGGACCCTGTCGCGAAACCGCCAGGTGGGACACCGCCTCGGGTCCGGGGAGAGCCTCCAGGAGATCCTGGGCTCCATGCGCGAGGTGGCCGAGGGGGTCCGGACGGCGCCGGCGGCGGCCCGCCTGGCCTCGGGCCTGGGTGTGGAGCTCCCCATCTCGGACACCGTGGCCCGGATCCTCTCCGGCAGGATCGAGCCCCGCGAGGCCCTGGAGGCCCTCATGCGCCGTGACCTCAAGGAGGAGAGTGAGCTGTAGGGAGGTGAGGACGTCAGGGAGTGAGGACGTGGGAGGTCGGGAAGGAAGTCGGGACGTGGATGACCGGCTGATGGGCAGAGGAGCAGGGGCGCTGGGGCGAGGGGGAGAGGGAACTCCAGGGGGCCGCCAGATGCCCGACGCTCTGACCTCGTATGTTGTTCCTGATGTCTGTGAATCGGGATCGTCGTCGTGGCTGTGGAGGCTGTGGGGAACGGGGAAGGGGCCCCGTTCTCCACAACTCCACAGCCGGGGGCGGTGGCCAGGCTCCGCTCGAGCGCCTCGGGGTCCGTGACGGGCAGCTCGCAGGCGAAGTTCCGGCAGATCCAGGCGGTGACCCTGTCCTCGAGGGCACCATGCTCCCGTGCGAAGTGTGCCAGCTCCCTGGCGGGAACCGGCGCCGGGAAAGGGGGTCAGCGAACGTCGATCCTGACCCTCCCCTCGGGGGAGTCCACGAGGAGGAAGGGGCCGCGTTCCGCCGAGGTGAGGAGTGCGAGTGCCATCCGTGGATCCAGGGTCGTGCCGTCCCACCGCTCCAGGGCGTCCCGCACGCCGGCCAGGAGGATCCGGAGCGTCACGTCGGCCTCGGGGGCCTCCACGTCCACCGAGACATCCTCGCCGGCCGTGGTGATGGAGACCCTCGCGTCGGGGGTGTCCACCCGGATCGAGGTCCCCGCGGGAGCCGTGGCGAGGGCGCTCACGATCTCCAGCATTCCCTCGCGGTCCAGGGGGAAGTCTGCCGGGAGCTCCTCCTTCGGGAAGGTGCCCTCCGGAACCGCCGACAGCATTGCCTGGAGAAAGCCCAGCGGGATGGGAACGGTGAAATCGACGGCGTCAGGGCCGTGGGTCTGGACGTCCACCACCATCCAGCCGGTGAGGAAGGCGGCGGCCACGAGGGCCGCCGCCGTGGAGACCAGGACCACCGCGACCGTGGAGAGGCGTCCGGCCATCAGTCGATCCAGATCCTGACCCTGGCGTCGGGTGCCGTGACGGTCACAAGGTCCCCCACGTTGTCACGATCGAGAGCCGCGATGAGCTGGGCCACGTCGAGCCGGTTCTCCTCGTCGATGGAGACGGCGTCCAGCACCGCGGACGGGAGCATCACGTGGACGGTGGCCTTCTCGTCCTTCGACTCCCTCACGTCGATCCGGATGGTGTCACCCATCTTGGAGATGTCGACGTTCCCCTCGTCGGATTCAACCTTCACGTACCGGGCATCGGGAGCCTCCTTGAGGGCGGCGAGGAGGGCGGGCCAGTCGACGTCGGCGTCCCTGGTGTCGATGAGGACCTTGCCGCCCGCGAATCCATCCGTGTGCACGGCGCCCAGCACCGCGCTCACCACGCTGAGGGGCACCCGGATGTTCACGCGTGCGTTGTCCTCGGTGGCGTCGACCTTCACGTTCAGCCAGCGCACGGCGGGCTCCCCGGCCATGACGGTTCCCGCGAGCAGGATGGCGGCCAGTGTGGCGATGAGACGTGTCCGTTGCATGCGTCACCTCCGTGTCTTCTCGCATGGCATAACGGGGCCGGGACGAAAAGGTTCACCATGCGAACCATCGTCTCGGGCGCCCGTACAATGAAGGACATGAGCAGGGGAATCCGCTGGATCGTTGCCGTTCTCGCCGTGGTGGGTCTGGGGCTGGTCCTCCGATGGACCGTGCTGGCGCCGGAGCCCGTCGCCGTCCAGGTGGCCCGGGTTGACCGGGGGACGGTGGAGGAGACGGTGGCCAACACGAGGGCCGGCACGGTGAAGGCACGGCTCAGGGCCAGACTGTCACCCCAGACCGGGGGGCTCGTGGTGCGACTTCCGTACCGGGAGGGGGCCCGGGTGGAGAAGGGCGACCTGCTGCTGGAGCTGGACTCCCGGACCCAGCGGGCGCAGCTGGAGGTGGCACGGCGGGAGGTGGAGACCGCCGCCAGGCGGGCGGAGGATGCGTGCCTGGCGGCCGACCTGGCGGCCTCGGAGCTCCGGAGGCTGGAGGAGCTGGCGAAGGCGGGCGTGGCCAGCGACCAGCAGCTGGACCGGGCCAGGACGGAGCACGAGCGCACCGACGCGGCCTGCGCGGCGGCGCGGGCCGCCGTGGAGCAGGCGCGGGCCGCGGTCCACTCGGCCCGGGTCCAGGTGGAGCTCACCCTCCTCAGGGCACCCTTTTCGGGCGTGGTGGCCGAGGTGAGCACCGAGATCGGGGAGTGGATCACCCCCTCTCCCCCGGGTGTCCCCCTGCCCCCGGTCATCGACCTGCTGGCACCGGAGTCGCTCCACGTGAGCGCACCCATCGACGAGGTGGACTCGGAGCGGGTGGAGGTGGGCCAGGAGGTCCGGGTGACGGTGGACTCGCGTCCGGGCGAGCACTTCACCGGCCGCGTGGCCCGTGTGGCGCCCTACGTGGAGGACGTGCTGGAGCAGAACCGCACCGTGGAGGTGGAGGTGGACTTCGCCGACCCCGGGGCGCTGGAGGGGTTGCTGCCCGGCACCTCCGCCGACGTGGAGATCGTCCTGGAGCGCCGGGAGGGCGTGCTCAGGGTTCCCACCGCGGCCGTGGCGGAGGGTGGGGTGGTCCTGGTGCTCCGGAACGGGCGCCTGGAGGAGAGGACCGTCAGGACGGGCCTCTCCAACTGGGAGTACATGGAGATCCTGGACGGACTGGAGGAGGGCGAGGAGGTCGTGACGCTCCGGGACTCCACGGACATCGCACCGGGTGTGCGGGCCGTGGCCAGGCGATGATCCGGCTCGAGGAGGTCTGGCGCATCTACAGGGTGGGGGAGAGCGAGGTCCAGGCCCTCAAGGGGGTGAGCCTGGAGATCCGGCGCGGCGAGCACCTCTCCCTCATGGGGCCCTCGGGATCGGGGAAGTCGACGCTCATGCACATCCTGGGGTGCCTGGACCGGCCCACCAGGGGCCGTTACCTGTTCGAGGGCCGGGACGTGGGCACGCTCTCCGATGAGGAGCGCTCCCTGCTCCGGCAGCGTGAGATCGGCTTCGTGTTCCAGTTCTTCCACCTCCTGCCTCGACTGGATGCCCTGGGGAACGTGGAGCTCCCCATGCTGTTCGCCGGCATTCCCCGTGGAGAGCGGCGGAGGAGGGCGCGCGAGGCCCTGGATGCCGTGGGGCTGTCCGATCGCCTGGACCACCGGCCCGATCAGCTCTCGGGCGGACAGCGGCAGCGGGTGGCCATCGCCCGGGCGGTGGTCATGGAGCCCAGCCTCCTGCTGGCCGACGAGCCCACGGGAAACCTGGACCGGAGCTCGGCCGGGGAGGTGATGGAGCTGCTGGAGGCGCTCAACCGGGCGGGCAGGACCCTCGTGGTGGTCACCCACGATCCGGAGGTGGCCTCGCGGGCGCCGCGGGTTGTGCGCATGAGCGACGGGGAGCTCCTCGAGGAGGAGGGGTGAGACCGGGGGACCTCCTGGGCTTCGCCTTCGCCGCCCTCTCCGGGCACCGCCTCCGGACCGGGCTCTCCGTGGCGGGGGTGGCCGTGGGCATCTCCGCGGTGGTGGCGCTCACGGCCCTGGGCGAGGGGGCCCGGCAGTACGTGGTCCAGGAGTTCACCTCGCTGGGCTCGAACCTTGTGATCGTCATGCCCGGCAGGGTGGAGACCACGGGAGCCATGCCCTACGGAGGCGTCACCCACGACCTGACCATCGAGGACGCGGTGGCCATCGAACAGAGGGTGGCCGGCGTCGTGCGGACCGCCCCCGTCTCCGTGGCCACCGAGACCGTGCGTTTCGGGGACCGGGGCCGCTCCGTGCCGATCATCGGCACGTCGGCCGACTACCGGTTCGTCCGGCAGCTCCAGGTGGCGGCGGGGCGGTTCCTCCCCGAGGGGAGCTCCCACCTGGCCGGGAACGAGATCGTCCTGGGAACGAAGGTGGCCCGCGAGCTCTTCGTGGGGACCAGCCCCCTGGGGAAGATCGTCCGGGTGGGGCCCTACCGCTTCAGGGTCGTGGGCGTCCTGGCGCCCAAGGGCCGGTCGCTGGGTTTCGACTTCGACGACCTGGTGTTCATCCCGGTCCGCACGGGCATGCGGATCTTCAACAGGAGCTCGCTCTTCCGGATCCTGGTGGAGACCTCGTCCACGGCCGAGCTCGCGCCCGTCAGGAGGCGGGTGCTGGCGCTGCTGCGGGAGCGGCACCGCGCCGACGACGTGACCGTGGTGACCCAGGACGCCGTGCTCGACGCCTTCTCCTCCATCCTGGCCGTGCTCACCCTGGCGCTCGTGGGCATCGCGTCGGTCTCGCTGGCGGTGGCGGGGGTGGGGATCATGAACGTGATGCTGGTCTCGGTGGCCGAGCGGCGGCCCGAGATCGGGCTGCTGAAGGCCGTGGGGGCCACGGACCGCCAGGTGCTGGCGGCCTTCCTCACCGAGGCGGTGGTGCTCTCCAGCGCGGGGGGCCTCCTCGGCCTGCTGGCGGGCCTCGGGGCCATCCGCGCCTTCGTCAGGATCTACCCCACCTTCCCCGCCTCGCCTCCGCCATGGGCCGTCGCCGCGGCCCTGGGGGTCTCGGTGCTGGTGGGGGCGGTGTTCGGGGTGGTACCCGCCCGGCGGGCCACACGGCTCGATCCGGTGGCGGCGCTCACGAGGAGGTGAGGGGTGCTGGACCTCCTCCGCTTCGTTGCCGGGGCCCTCGCGGGACAGAGGCTCCGCTCGTTCCTGTCGGCTCTCGGCGTGGCCATCGGCGTGGCGGCGGTGATCCTGCTGACCTCGCTGGGCGAGGGGACCCGGGAGTACGTGGTCTCCCAGTTCACGCAGTTCGGGACCAACCTCATGGCCGTGAACCCCGGCAAGGTCAAGACCCTGGGCCTCCCCGGGGTCTTCGGCGGCACCACCCACAAGCTCACGGTGGACGACGCCCTGGCCATCGCCAGGATTCCCGGTGTGGAACGCGTGGTGCCCCTGGCCATGGGGCAGGCCCGCGTGGAGGGCGGGGGGAGGGGGCGGAACGTCTTCATCTACGGCGTCAACCACGACGCGGCCCCGGCCTGGCGGTTCACCGTGGCCCAGGGACGGTTCCTCCCGGAGCTGGACCCCCACCGCAAGGCCAGCCTGGCCGTGCTGGGCCCCAAGCTCGCCCGGGAGCTCTTCGGGACGGCCTCCCCGCTGGGACGCAGGGTGCGGATCGGGGGCTGGTCGTTCCGCGTCATCGGGGTGATGGCGCCCAAGGGGCAGTTCCTGGGCTTCGACCTGGACGACGCGGCCTACATCCCCGTGGGCACGGCCATGGCGCTCTTCAACGTGGACGAGCTCAACGAGATCGACGTCCTGGCGGCGGGCTCCGGCGCCATCGCCCCCGTGAAGGAGGGGATCCGCCAGCTCCTGACGGTGCGGCACCGGGGCCAGGAGGACTTCACCATCACCACCCAGGACGAGATGCTGGCCACCTTCGGCCGGGTGATCGGCATCATCACGGTGGCGGTCTCGGGCATCGCGGGGATCTCCCTGCTGGTGGGCGCCATGGGGATCCTCACCATCATGTGGATCTCGGTCCACGAGCGCACGGCCGAGATCGGCGTGCTCCGGGCAGTGGGGGTGCCGCGTCGGGCCGTGGAGCGCCTGTTCCTCGTGGAGGCGATCTTCCTGGCGGGGGTCGGCGGGATGGCCGGCCTGGCGCTGGGGCTGGGCCTGGCGGCGCTGGCCGGGGCCCTCGTGCCGGGCCTGCCCGTACGGACACCGCCGGCTGCGGTGGCGGCGGCCGTGGCCATGAGCCTCGTGGTGGGCATCGCCAGCGGCTGGGTCCCCGCCCGCCGGGCCGCCCGCCTGGACCCCATCGAGGCGCTCCGGGAGGAGTAGGGGTCCCGCCGGTGTATCATCGGAACCGATGAAGCTCTCCGTGGTGATCCCCGTCTTCAACGAGGAGGCGACGCTCGCGGACCTCCTGGACCGCGTGGTCTCGGCCCCCCTGCCGGAGGGCGTGGAGGCGATGGAGATCGTGGCGGTCGACGATGCCTCCACGGACGGCTCGGCCGGGGTCCTGGAGGGGTACACCCCACCCGGGCGGGGGGACGGCCGGCCGGTGGACCTCGTGGTGGCCCGCCACGAGAAGAACAGGGGCAAGGGCGCGGCCCTCCGGACCGGCTTCGCCAGGGTCTCGGGGGACGTGGTCCTCATCCAGGATGCCGACCTGGAGTACGACCCTTCGGAGTATCCGATGCTGCTGCAGCCCATCCTGGACGATCAGGCCGACGTGGTCTACGGCTCACGATTCCAGGGGGGTGGGCCCCACCGGGTGCTGCTCTTCTGGCACTACGTGGGCAACCGGTTCCTCACGACGCTCTCCAACGCCTTCACCAACATCAACCTGACCGACATGGAGACCTGCTACAAGGTCTTCACCCGCAGTGTCCTCGACCGGCTCACCTTCAGCTCCGACCGCTTCGGCTTCGAGGTGGAGTTCACCTCCAGGGTGGCCCGTCTGGAATGCCGCATCTACGAGGTGGGGATCTCGTACCACGGCAGGACCTACGCCGAGGGCAAGAAGATCGGCTGGAAGGACGGCCTCGAGGCCGTCTGGTGCATCCTCAGGTTCAACCTGTTCTCCCGAAGGTAGGTGGGTCGACGCCTTCCCCGGGATGGATCACGCCATGCTCGCCATGCGGGTGAACGGCGTGGTGTTGGGCGGATCCTGGGGCCCGGGCCAGGGCGGATTCCTGTGGTAGAATGCGCCGATCATGGGAGCCGGATCATCAGGGCCGGAAGGCCCTTTGGGGGATGGGAAGGTGGGGCCTGTGCCGTCGGCTGACGGTTCGAAGGGGCCATCACCTGACACGGTTGAACTGCGACGGCGGAGGCTTCGCCTCACGCTGCGCGTGTGGTTGTACCGCCTCGCCCATCCGGTGGCAGCACTGCGTTCCGCACTTCCCCGATGGATGCCCATTCGCGCACGGCTTCGTCTCCTGCGTCTGGTCCGGGCACTGGGCCCCGGGGACCGACGCGCGGAGGGCATGGTCCCGGACGCCCTGCCCACCATTGCCATTCCTGGTGCGGAGGCCCCCCGGCCGGTCATCGTGTGCCTCCCGGCGATCTCCTGGGGGCTCCGCAGGCAGCGCCCCCAGCACCTGCTCGAGCGGCTCGCCAGCCGCGGTTGGCCAGTGCTGTACGCCGACCTGGAGCTCGATCCCACAGTGAGGACGGCCCGGGTGGGCGAGTCCCTCGCCCCGGGTGTGCGGCGTCTGGTCCTTCCCGGAGAGACCGGCCGGCAGCCCCTCCATGAGAGGTTCAGTGTGGATGACCTCCGGAAGGCCGCGAAGGCACTCCAGGACCTCGGGGCCGCCCTTGGCATGCACCAGGCCATCCTCCTGTGCCAGGCTCCGGGCTGGGGGCCCCTGGCCCGGTGGGCCCGGCGTGAGCTTGGCTGGCGCCTCATCTACGACAGGATGGACCTGCATTCGGGGTTTCCCGGTGCCGCACGATGGATTGACGCCGAGGAGCGCCGGGTACTGGAAGAGGCCGACCTGGTGGTGGCGTCGTCAGAGGTCCTCGCGCGTGACGGTATCCCCGAAGGGTGCCGGACCTCGCTCCTGCCCAACGCGTGCGAGCCCCGGCCGTGGCGAGACGTGGAGCCGGCCCCCGAGATGGCCTCGCTGCCGCATCCGGTGGTGGGGTATTTCGGAGCCATCGCATCGTGGTTCGACACGGAGCTCGTGGAGACGCTGGCGCTCGAGCGTCCGGAGTGGAGTTTCGTACTCGTGGGTGATACGCGGGGGGCTGCCGTGGAGAGGCTCGAGCGGCTCTCCAACGTGCACTTCCTGGGCGAGCGGCCCTATGGGGAGCTGCCCGCCCTCGTTGCAGCCTGGGACGCCGCCATGGTCCCATTCCGGAGGACCCCGCTCACCGAGGCGACCGACCCCGTCAAGGTCTATGAGATGCTCGCGGCGGGACTTCCCGTGGTGGCCACCCCTCTGCCGGAGTGCCGGCGTCACGGGGATCTTGTCGTCACCGCGGAGGATGCAGGTGCATTCCTCCATGCACTGGAGGCTGCTGTGGCGACCCGCCACGATCCCGGCGCGGTCAAGCGGCGGCAGGCTGCGGCTGCTGAAAACACGTGGGACGACCGGGCGGACGCACTCGAGCGTGAGCTGGTGGACACCTTCCCGCTGGTCTCGATCCTGGTGGTTGCCCATGGACAACGTGAATTCACCGAGCTCTGCCTGGACTCGATCACGGCGTATACGGAGTATCCGAACTACGAGGTCGTGGTGGTGGACAACGCGTCACCAGACGACACTGGCGAATGGCTCGAAGACCGTGCTGCCCGGGATCCACGCCTCACGGTGATCCGCAACTCCACCAATCTCGGTTTCCCGGCCGCCTGCAATCAGGCTGCGACCCGGGCGCGCGGCGAGATCTTCTGCCTGCTCAACAACGACACCGTGGTCACGCGAGGGTGGTTGGGGGCCCTGGTGGCGGCGCTCGAGCGTGATCCAGAGGTCGGAATCGTGGGCCCGTCATCCAACGGCGTGGCCAACGAGGCGAGGGTCAGGCCGGAGTGTTCCAGCCTGGAAGAGCTTCCGGATTGGGCCGAGAGACGGCGCAGGCAGCTGTTCGGCCGCCAGTTCTCGATTCCGATGGTGGCGCTCTGCTGTGCCGTGATCCGGCGTGACCTCTGGGAGTCCCTCGGAGGGCTTGACGAGGCATTCGGTCCCGGGCTGTTCGAGGATGACGACCTTGCTCACCGGGTCCGGGATGCCGGGTTTGACGTTCGTTGCCTTCGTGATGCGTACGTCCACCACTGGCAGGGAGTGACCTTCGGTGCCATGCCGAGTGAGGAACACCAGGAGATCTACGAGCGCAACCGGCGCCTCCTGGCAGACAAGACGGCGGCCAACAGGTGGCGGCCCCGTCTCGCCGAGCACACCTACGACACCGAACGGGATCGGGCGGGTGTCGGAAGCTCGGTCCGGGAGCTCCTGAGGTACCGCGATTTCGTTCGTCTCCTGGTGGTCGCCAACCTCACGGCACGGTACAAACGCTCGGTGCTCGGGGTCGCGTGGACGCTCCTGAACCCACTCCTCACGATGGCGGTGATGACCTTCGCCTTCTCGGCCCTGTTCCGGAGGCAGGTGGATCACTATCCCGTCTATGTGCTGAGTGGCCTGATTCTCTGGCAGTTCTTCGCCCTGACCACGACCCACAGCATGAACCAGCTGGCCTCGGGCAACTCCCTGCTGCGCCGTATCTACGTTCCGGCTCTCGCATTTCCAGTGGCGGCCGTGGTCACTGGCCTCATCAATGCGATGATCTCGATCATTCCCCTGGCTGCCATCATGGTTCTCCTTGGTCATCCGTTCTCGGTGGCGCTGGTCACGCTACCGGTGACGCTGGGGATCACGGCGGTGTTCATTCTCGGGGTGAGCCTCGTGCTCTCCACCGTGGCCGTGTTCTTCACGGATGTGACCGAGATGTACGGTGCCGTCCTCAGGCTCTGGTTCTACCTCACGCCCGTGATGTACCCGGAGGATATCCTGCCCAGGAGCTTCCAGAGGTTCCTCGCCTTGAACCCCGTCTATCACCTTCTCTCGAGCTGGCGCGCGCCGATCTACTCCGGCACGGTCCCGTCTCTCTCCAACATCCTTGTCGGGGGGGCATGGGCCACCGTGGCCCTCGTGGTGGGACTGGTCGTGTTCAGCCGCTTCGAACCCGAGTTTTCCTTGAGGGCCTGAGGATGTCTGGAGGAGGTCGACCTGCCATCGTGGTCCACGACGTGTGGCTCCAGTACAGGACGAGCCCGGACCGCGTCACCTCGTTCAAGGAGTACATCATTCGCAGGCTCCGGGGAGACCTGAGGGTCTCGGAATTCTGGGCCCTGCGTGAGGTGTCGTTCCAGGTGAACCCGGGTGAGGTCCTTGGAATCCTCGGCCGCAACGGTTCGGGGAAGACGACCCTGCTCAAGATCATCGCCCGCGTTCTCCGGCCGACCCGGGGGCGCGTCGTGGTGCGGGGTCTTGCCGCACCCCTGCTCGGACTCGGGATCGGCTTCAACAACGAGCTCACCGGGCGAGAGAACGTCTTCCTCGCAGGCGCCACCCTTGGTTTCCCCGCAGCAGAGATGCGCCGGCGTTTCGACGAGATCGTGGATTTCGCCGGGATCGGTGAGTTCATCGACATGCCGATCCGGACCTATTCCTCCGGGATGCGTGCGCGACTGGGCTTCGCGGTCGCCACCTCGATCAGGCCCGATGTCCTGCTGCTCGACGAGGTGTTGGCGGTGGGAGATCTCGAGTTCCGGGACCGATGCACCGAACGGATCGGAACCTTCCGCGAACAGGGGATCACGACCGTCCTCGTCTCCCACAGCGTCCAGTCGATTCTCGACATCTGTGGGCGGGCCATCCTGCTCGACAGGGGCCGGATGGTGATCGAGGGAACACCCGAGGAGGTCGTCGGACGGTACCACGAGGTGTTGAAGGCCAGGCGCGGTGCCGGAACGGAGAGGGGAGACGGTCCCCCGAAGCACTGAGGAATCCAGGAGCTCGAGCGCGTTGACGGCCCGGGCCGGTACCCATCTCCCCGCATGAGAGAAGATGGAGACATCGTGGCCCGTCCCCCGGTGATCTGCGGCATGGGCCGCAGCGGCACCACACTGATCAAGGCACTGGTGATGACAGGGGCGGACGTGGTGATCTACCCGGAGCCGCGACACACCTGCCTGGGGCGTGCACTGGACCTGCTGGAGGAGGTCCGGGAACTCTACGGGCGGAGAGGTCCGGGGTGGCAGGCGATGGGGGAGGGGCGCGTGGAGCAGATTCTGGCCTACATCCTTCGCCAGGTGTTGTGCGGCATTGCCGGGAATTCCGATCCCGTCCGGTGTTCCTCGAGGCTCCACTGGGGTGTCAAGCAGCCCAACGGGGAACGGCACTTCGACCGCCTCGAAGGGGTCCTCGGCAACATGGCTCCGTTCTACCTCTACTGTTGCCGGGAACCGCTCGGCGTGTACGAGTCATACCTTGTGATGGAGTGGGGAGATCTCGTTCCGAAGGCATTCTTGAAGAAGCTGAAGGAGTCGCTGGAGACAGTGCTTCGGATGTTGGAGGTGGCTCCCGGACGCACGGTGCTGCTTCCGGTCCATCTCCTTTCCGCCGAGGTCGGGTATCGCCGGCAGGCAGTGGGGCAGTTGTTCCGCACGCTCGGCATCACCCCTGCCGACAGGACAGAGGAGTTCGTCGAGAGCTGGCCGCCGGCCAACACACGGGACCAGGCGCCGGCTCCATCGCGTGTCTTTCCCGAGAAGGTCCGGGAGCTCCTGGACAGACTTGCAAGGATGTTGATAAGCAACAGACTGGTGGAACGGTGCAACGAGCTGATCTCACGGCACAACCTGACTTCACTCCACGCTCCCTGAAGCGTCCCCCCGCCGTCTTTCCACCGTCAGCTGCACGACCTCGGCGAAGGTGGCGAGACAGCGCTCGGGATCGAACTTCTCCCTGACCCGTGCTGCTGCGGCCCGTCCGAGCGCCTTCCTCCGATCGGGGTCGCCGAGAAGATCCAGGGCGAGCTCCGCCGCCTTCTCCACGTCTCCGCTCGGATAGAGAAGCCCGTCCACGCCGTCCCGCACCAGCTCTGGGAGAGCTCCCACCCTGGCGGTCACCAGCGGCGCCCCCGCAGCCATGGCCTCCAGTGCAGCGTACCCGAAGGACTCGTTGCGGGTCGTGAGAAGGACGATCCCGCCAGACCCGGTCAGCTCGCGATACAGACCCGGCATCGCCTTGCGGGGCAGGAGGGGCCACCACCGGAGGGCACCGGCGACCGGGCGTCCATCCAGCGAGCGCCTGAAGCGCTCCCGCTCCTTGTCTGCCGACCGGCCCCCACCCACCATCCACAGCTCCACGTCCCGCCTGTCGAGGAGGCGGTCCCCGATGGCCAGGAAGTCACTCCAGTTCTTGAGAGGGTCGATCCGGCCCACCCATGCCACCACCGGTGCACCCCCATCCGCGGGGGCGTACCGCTCGGCGGGGGGGAACTGGTCCACTGGAATGAAGTTCGGGACCACGTGCCGCGGCACCTCGAGCCGGAGCCTCTTCGGCAGGTGGGGTTCGACGTTTGTGGCCTGGAAGTGTGAGGGGACGACGAATGCGTCCACGCGGTGTCCTTCAAGCCTGGAGAGCTCCTGGAGCGTGTGGTCGTAGGTGCTCCTCAGCTCGAACATCAGTGCCCCCGACCACCACGGAGCCTCCCGTATCCATTCGAGGACATCCAGGGTATCCACGACACTGATGATGTCGTACTCGCGTTCGCGGAGCAGCTTGAGGAAATCCTCTTTCCTCGAGCTGAGGTACGCACGGTCATGGAGGTTCGCAAAGGACTTCCAGCCACCATAGTCGCGGAAGAACAGAGCGTCGGCCTCGATGCCGTGCCGCGGGAGCAGCTCCAGCCTCGACCGGATGCCCGTCTCGACGCCGCCCAGCGTGCAATAGCGGTAGACCAGGAGCAACCGGATCATGGAGTTCTCCGCATGGTGGCCAGGAGGCCGGTGACCGGGGGGGGGAGGTCTCCGGGCAGATCGAGGAGTGTTCGCCCACGTTCGAGCCATGTGCTGGAGGCGACGAAGCGGCGGGCCTCATCCCGGGGAAACGGCTCGTGGGCGGCCGCCTCGAGCGCGGCCACGAAATCCTCGTCGGCACCCACGGCCCGAACGCCAGGATAGTCACCCACGTGGGGAACACCGGTGGCAACCACCGGCAGGCCGAGGTGCAGGTACTCGTACACCTTGATGGGATCTGCACCGGCGCTCAGGGTTCCACGCTGGAAGGGCACGATGCCCACATCCCAGTTCGCCGTGTAGGCGGGCAGGAGGTGATGCTTGACCTTTCCGAGCAGCTCCACGTTGGAGGGAAGCTGCGCGGCGGGTGGCTCTCCATAGCCGATGATGTGGAACTTCCATGTGGGACGTTTCCGGGCGGCGTCGGCGAGGAGGTTCCAGTCGAACCACGCCTGTGCCAGATAGCCGAAGTAGCCAACGGTGACCTCTCCTCTCTGGAGAGGGACCGTCTCAACATCGTGCGAGAAGGAGTCGGGGTCCACGCCATTCGGAACGATCGCCACATCCCTTCCGGGCACCCAGGAGCGGACCTGGTCCGCAAGGGGCGGTGCGACCACGGCCACGGCGCCTGCGTTCCGGCAGAGGTACCGCTCCACGGCATCCTCGTACCAGATGGCCTTCCCGGCCCGATGGAACTCCGGCCAGTCGTCGATCACGTCGTAGACGGTCTTCCACCCGGCCAGGTTGAACTCGTTGATCCACTGGAAGGTCGAGGGGTGTGGGAACTCCATCACCGCCGTGCGGTGCAGATCGTTCCTGAAGGGGAACCCGAAGACCATCTCCTTGAGCCGGTCGAAGACGTCCATGGGTATCTGGAACAGGAGCGGGTGGGTCCCCCGGGGCACCGGGTCCCCACGTTCGCTCTGCCAGCGGAAGTACACGAGAAGGCAGGGTACGCCGTCCTGGGTGAGCGCCCGGACCATCTGTGTCACGCGCTGGCCCTCGCTCGCCACGTACTTCACACCGGATACCCACAGGGCCAGACGTTCGGAGTCTCCCGAATTCACGCGCTCCAGGAAGCGTTCGAGCTCGACCGCGAGTTCTCCCTCGCTCCGGTAGACCGCTGCGGCGTCCCGGGGAGGGGTCGGGGCTGACCCTTCCGGCGTGGAGACCGTCGTGGCATGTTCCTCCCCGGAGGTTCCCGCCGCACTGGCCCCGGCCCATCCCTTGACGAGTCTCTTGAGGAACCCGGGAACCAGCCTCCAGCCCGCAAGGACCCATCTGCTCGAGGTGATCCGCACGAGGAGCCGCCAGTACGGTGAGGCCCACACCTGCTCCAGACGGTCCGATACGTCTCGCAACGTCGCACGGGTACCTTCGAGCCGCTCGGCCAGCTCTGCGCTGCGCTGGCGGGCCGTGGCGAGTTCCTGTCCCAGCTGCTCCAGCTGCGCCTGCGAGGACGCCAGGCGCCGCTCGAGATCACGCTGCCGCGACCTGCTGGCTTCCAGGTCTGTTGTGAGCTGTCTCTCACGCTCTCGAACCGTCTCCAGCGTCCTTCTGAGCTGTGCCTCGCGGTCCCGGGCGGCCTCCAGCCACCGTTCGAGGGATGCCGCCCGGGCACGGGCGCTCGGCACCGTGCCGGGAACCACCGTCCAGGTCCTTCTCGCTGGCGTCCGGCGTTCGGCGTACGAGGCGAGCCGATCCGCAAGGGCATGGATCGCCAGCCTGGAGCTCTCGAGGTACGTGCTGCCCACGGCCGCGAGGTGTTCCGAGACCTGGTGACGGCTCTCCCAGAGGGTGGTGAGAGAGGAGACGACCGCATCGGCGTCGACGGTGTCGAGGCCGAGGCTGGGGAGGCCTGACTCCTCTGCGAAGGCCGTGACCTTGGGGTCATACGGCAATGCCAGGGTCGGAACGCCGGCCATGACGCCGAAGATGGCACCGTGAAGGCGCATTGTCACCAGCAGGGAGCACGCCCGCACCGCCTCGATGCTCCTGGAGGGTTCCGACAGGTCCTCCCGGATTGGAAGGTCCACGTTTGCCTTCTCCGCGATACGCCGAAGAGTGTCCCGGTCGTCCGACCGGCCCGCGTGCGAGAACGGCAACCCGACCAGGTCCGCCTCCACCGCCCGTGCAAGACGCGCTGTCCCGCTCAGGGTGGCCACAAGGGCATCGTCGTCCACGTTCCTGAACGACCGGAGAGCAATCCCCACCAGGGGCCGGCTTCGCACGGTCGCGGAGCCCCGGATACTGGTGGCAAGGAGCACCGCAGGATCGGGGTACACCTCCACGGGCCCGTCGAACCCGAGCTCCCTGAGCAGGGACCCGGACCCGCGGTCCCGGACACCCACGTGTGCGGCGCCTGCAAACACCCAGCGCACCTGGCGGCGGGCAACGGGGTCGCTCAAGGGGCCCACACCCTGCCCGACGATCTCCACCGGTACCCCCAGGGACATTGCCAGGGCCGGTATCCTCAGGAAGTGACTGAGCCCCCCCCACGCGTCGTCGAGGATTGCGGCGGGGCCGTTCCACCAGTAGTCGTTGCAGAGGCCCCCTCCACCGAAGACCAGTGCGTCGGCGTCGGCCAGCGCCTCCCCGATGGCATGAATATCGAGCCGATCGAGGCTGGTGACCCCATGGATGCGGTGTGTGGTGTCCGGTTCCGCCGACAGCACGAGGAACTCGGCCGAGGGCAGGCGCTCCCTGATCCCGGCGAGCATCCCCGCAAGGATTGCCTCATCACCGAGGTTCCCGGCACCAAAGTACCCGAAGATGACGACCCGTGGAGACCGGGACATGTTCCCTCCGCTCGCCGATCGGTTTGATCTGGTCAGGTCGCGGGTTCGGCCCGGGATCCGGGCGCCAGTCCTGCCAGTGCTTTCACGGGAGTCTACCATGAGCGTGGATGGGCCCTTCAGGATCTTGTTGGTGGCGCGTTGATCCGACACCCTTCTGGTCCTGGGATCAGTGGTGATGCTCCCGGCGTGGACCGACAATGCCGGGCCGGGGGATCGTTCTCAATGGAGCCTGTTGCAAGAGTCCCGGATCGAGGTGGATTCCCGCGGCATCGGCCCCCACCCACCCGGGAGAATGAACCACGGATTATTCGGAATTATCGGAGTCAGAAGAAGATAGAATGAATCCGGAGATACTATGGGGGACGCAACGCACCAGACCGAGCCGCCAAGGTTCCGATGGCCAGTCATCGGTGCGAGAACGCCCCGGCAATCTTGAGATTGCCAGTTGTCTGTGTCGGGATGCTTTCCTTCGCCTTAGTACCTTCGATTTCACGACTCGCCGATGGGTATGACCTTCAGAGAGTCTTGCAAGCGGCTCAATGGTCACCGTTGCCAGAAGGTCCCCGGGGGACGCCGAAGATGACGCCGTCCCGAAACGTCCGCAACACGGGCGGATGACCTTCGTCGACGAGTTCCTCCCGTGTGGGCAGGTACCACCTCCAGGTGATCCTGTCCAGGTAGGCGATGAGAGCCGTGCCGTTCTTACACTGACGGATCATCTCCCGCGTCTGCTCTGTGTAGTGCGGGTTCGCCTCACGGGTTGTAGGAACGACCTTGCCGGGGATGCCTGTGGTCCGGCGGTGCAGCAGGAACCTGAGGACGTCAGGGCCGTTGGTGTACAGGAGACGATCGTCTGCAACCTTCTTCAGGTAGGTGATCACCTCCGATTCCACCCAGGCTCGTTCGGTGTATCCCTGCCCGTACTGATGCATGTGAACGACCTGAAGAACTGCCTCCCGGACGTGGAGAACGGTCGAGAGCGAGAGGAGGACAAGGGCGATGGGCAGGACCGGCCTCCAGCGGGCCGACACGGCGATTCCGGCAACGGTGATCAGGACCAGCGCAGGTACCATGATTCTCTGGTTGATCGAGGTATGGGCGTCAAGGAACGAGATGGAGACAAGCAGGAAGGCAAGATACGAGATCAAGAACAGCATACAGACGATGACAAAGACGGTACCCGCAGCCGGCCGCCGACGAGGCCTCCTGAGGGTTTCCTTCCCGAGAACAACGAGGGTTCCGATGAGGACGAGGAGACCGCAGCCGCCCACGAGCACGCGGATCAACGAATCGTCCGACGTGATGGGTAGGAACCACTCCCACACCGTGGTGACGAGCATCGTGACATCGTGGGAATCGAAGGGATGAACCCGGAAGGACCGGTTTGTGGCCGAGGCGGCCACAACCAGATTGCGGGCCAACCACATGAGGAGAGGGGAGAGGGCCACCGTGAAGTACAGGAGGGCTCTCCTCGATCTCTCCCGCAGAGGCCGGTCGCCGAAGACGAGGAGCGCGACAGCCATCGCAGGAAATGCGGCGATTCCGGCGTATCGGGTCATCACCGCGCAGCCGAGTGTGATGGCGGAAAGGAGGAGGAGGCCGGCACGGTCCTGAGCGAGGGAAACGGAAAGGAGTACGACGCTTGTGAGGAGGAACGCGAGGAAAGGAGCCTCCGACCACGCCATGGAATGCACCATCAGGAAGGATGGAGACAAGGAGAAGAACAGCACGGCGAGAAAAGTTGCAAGGCTGTTCCGACCGCTCATCAGGAATGCGGTTGCTCCGAGCAAGACGAGATTGAGGCCGAAGAGAATGACGCACAGCCAGTGTGCCGCGAGGAGGACATCGCCATCCATCACGAGCCCGACTCCGGCCAGGAGCAGCGGATAGCAGGGGGGGAAATGCGTCAGTGGCCGGCCATCGACCGAGAAACCATTGCCCGAAAGGAGGTTTCTCGCGGTCTCGAGATAGACCGTGGAGTCGGGACTCACACCGGGACCCACACTCAGGATCCAGTTCATCCACAGGGAGGCACACAGACCGCAGGCCAGGAGGAGCAACAGAAGACCGGAACGCCGGAGTGCCCTTCCTGTCGAGAGGAACCAGGATCCGGTCGCCACGAGGACGGTCATGCGGACCTCGCAGACCGGCAGGCCCGGACATCGTCGATGATCTTGCGGGCCCTGGGCACCCAGGTGTGCTGGCGAAGGACCCGGCGGCGGGCGCGCCGTCCCACACGTGCCCGCTCCCGATGATCGTCGAGGAGGCGGTGTGCCGCCTCCACGAGCTCGTACTCGTCACTGTAGGTGGCGATCTCCCGGCCCGGCTCGAAGAAGAGCGCGAGGTTGGCAAACGGCTCGGAGAGCGAGGGTGTGCCGCAGGCGGCGGCGAACTGCGGCCGGTTGGTGATCCGGTGGGTGCCGTCGAGTGGGGAGCCGGGAAGCTCCACCAGGGCCGTCTCGAGCGCAAGACGGGCGGCGGAGCAGGCGCGCGCCAGCTGGTCCGGGGTCGTGAGGGGCGGATGGACCGGGACGGAGAATCGCGTCTCTCCCGTGCGTGTGTGGACCCGGACCTTGCAGTGCGTCGAGAGAGCCTCCACCAGCCGGTGCCGGTAGGGGGTCCACTTCCCCACGTAGAGCACATCGCAGGGTTCGCCTCCCGGTGTGGGGCGGTACAACCCGGGATCCACGGCCGGGAGGCAGGTCCGTACGGCGATTCCCTCCCCCTCGTAGTGGGGGATGGTGTTCGGGTCCTGGGTGTAAAAGAGATCGAACGCCTTCCCGATGACCAGGGAGGCTTCCAGACCGAGGGGGTCGGAGAGTGCGAGCCCCACGGTCACGATGCTGTCGGGCAGGCCCCGCCGCACCTCATCGGGCAGGACGAGCCCGCCCCCCAGGCAGACCACCATGTCAGGCCGGTGGGAACCGATGAGCTCCAGGAGGGGCTCCGCGGGCACGGGCGCTGGCCTCGCACCGCCGCTTCCCACGAAGCCGGGGATGCCCATGGGCTCGAGGATCTCCACGGTGCACCAGCGGGCGAAGCCGTTGACAATGGGGAGAAGGTTGTTGCAGTACGGCTCCTGGCTGATGTTGCCCACGAGCAGGGCCACGGGTCTCCGGGGGAACGGGTTCAGGAACCTGTCGCGGACGGAGAGGGGCACCATGGGCCGAGGTTCCCAGATCCGGGGAGGAGGGTCAAGTAGAATGCCGCCGGAGGTTCCATGAACGACCCCATCCACCTGTTCCGGCCCCACTACCGGACCGACGAGGTCCTGTCGGAGATCCGTGAATGCCTGGAGCGGGGCTGGACGGGCCTCGGCTTCAAGACGCTCGAGATCGAGGAGGCATGGTGCAGGTTCACCGGACTGCCCCATGCGCACTTCGTGGCCTCGGCCACCTCCGGGCTGCACCTGGCGCTCCGGATCCTTGGACGGACGGACGGGTGGCGGCCGGGCGACGAGGTGATCACCACGGCCCTGACGTTCGTCTCCACCAACCACGTGATCCTCCACGAGGGCCTCGTCCCGGTCTTTGCCGACGTGGATGAGCACCTGTGCCTCGATCCCTCCTCGGTGGCCGAACGGATCTCGGCGCGTACGCGGGCCGTGATGTTCGTCGGTGTGGGGGGGAACACCGGTCGGCTCGAGGAGGTCGCGGCCCTCTGCAGGGAACGCGGCATCCGGCTGGTTCTCGATGCGGCGCACATGGCAGGGACGCGCCTCGGTGGCCGTCACGTTGGCGGCGAGGCGGATGCCGCGGTCTTCAGCTTTCACGCCGTGAAGAACCTGCCCACGGCGGACTCGGGCATGGTCTGCCTCGCCGACCCCGGCCTGGACCGCGAGGTCCGGCAGTGGAGCTGGCTGGGCATCGACAGGGACACCTATACCCGGACCCATTCCCAGGCGGCCTACCGCTGGATGTACGACGTACCTCACGTGGGCTTCAAGGCCCACGGCAACTCGGTCATGGCCGCCATGGCCCTGGTGGGCCTCCGGTACCTCGAGGAGGACAACGCCAGGCGCCGGGAGATCGCTGGCTGGTACGATGAGGAGCTTGCAGAGGTGGCGGGTGTGGCGACGATCCCCGTTCCGGCGGATTGCGAGTCCTCGCGACACCTCTACCAGGTCCTGGTGGAGGACCGGGACCGGGTGATGGTGGAGCTCAACCGGCGGGAGATCTACCCGGGGGTCCACTACCGGCTCAACACCGAGTACCCCATGTACCGGGACTGCCGGGGGCGGGTCCCCCGTGCGGTATCTGCGGCATCGAGGGTGATCTCGCTTCCGATGCACCTCGGGCTGGACCGCGAGCAGGTGCACCGGGTGGTCCGGGCCCTCGTGGAGGTCACGGGGCCGTGAAGCGGCACCTGGACCCCTTCACCTTCGAGGACCTGCGTTTCCGCCCCCTCACGGAGGCCGATCTGCCCATGACCCTCCGGTGGCGGAACCAGCCGAGGGTGCGGTCCATGCTGTTCCACTCGGAGCCCCTCCGGATGGAGACCCATCGGGAGTGGTTCGAGGCCTACAGGGATCGGGACGACGACTTCATCTTCGTGGTGGAGGCATCCTCCCCGTTCGACCGTCCAATCGGGCAGGTCTCCGTCTACAACATCGAGTGGGAGGAAGGCCGGGCCGAGGTCGGACGGCTCATGGTGGGGGAGGACGATGCCCTGTGGAGGGGTTTCGGCAGAATGATGGTGGAGGGCCTCAGCCGGTACGCTCTGGGACCACTGGGCCTGCGGGAGCTCCATGCCAGGGTGAAGGCCTGCAACGGGGCCAGTATCAGGTCCTTCCTCGCCTCGGGCTACACCCTCGAGAACCCCGGCGAGGACCCGGTACTCCTGATCCACCGGGGATTCGGTGTGCCGACGGAAACCGGGGCCTGCTGATACCACGGGTGGAGAGAGAAAGGCCGGGCCCCGAGGGGCCCGGCCGGGTCTTCGTGCCGCCGGGAGGCGGAGGTTGTCAGATCACTGGCCGACGTCGCACATGGGGAGGTCCCAGTTGACGGTGATGAAGACTGACATCTGCGCCCGGCTCGTGTTGTCGTTGGGGCAGAAGTTCCCGCCTCCGCAGCCCGCGGTGACGCCGCGGTTGTAGAGCTCCTCCACCCAGTCCGCGGCCCAGTGGGCAGGGCAGGGGACATCGGTGAAGATGCCGGTGCACGCCGGTGGCGTGTAGTCGGAGCCCTCCTTCGCAGCCAGGAGGAACACGGACATCTGCGCACGGGTCACAGGATCGTCAGGGCAGTACATGAGCGGGTCGGTGGCGCAGCCGGCCGTCACGCCCTCGTTGTAGAGGGCCTCGATGTAGTCGGCATTGGGCGTGGTGGCACAGTCCACATCGGCGAAGATGCCGGTGCAGGCGGGCGGAGTGTAGTCGGGTCCGTGCATGGCCCTGATGAGCCAGACAGCCATGATGCCGCGTGTCATGACGTCCTCGGGGCAGAAGAAGTTGTCACCGCAACCATTGCCCACTCTGGATCCGGTCAGGGCGCCGATGAAGTCGACAGCCCAGTGGTCGGCGGAGACATCGGAGAAGGCCCTGGTAAGGCACAGGGGTATGTCTGCCATGGAGTACGGGGTATCGTGGCGGATCACGATCCTGCCGCGGACCAGGCCGTGGTGGGGTGCGCCGTCCGCGACGAAGCGGCCGTTGAGGGTCAGGATGCCACCACCGGACGGAACCGTGCCCTCGACGGGCAGCGGTTCGAACCAGGGCAGGGAGGACTGACGGCAGGCCTCGCTCTCCCCGGAATCCACCTCGTAGACCCGGGAATCGGCCTGGTTGACCGCCCACAGGTGTCCGTCGCAGGAGATCCCGAGGCCGGCCGCGGAGAAATTTCCGAAGCCGGGAATGGTGAAGGAACCGAGGGTTGCGTAGCCGTTGGCCGCATCCAGCACGGTGACCGTGTCCGTCTCCGAGCTCTCGATCAGGAAGAGGTGCTCCGTGACCGGGTTGAAGGCCAGGCCCGAGATGGGGTATCCGACCTCCGCCCGTTCCAGCACCGTTCCATCACGATCGATGCGGGTGACGGCGTGGCTGTGCCAGCCACCCACGAAGAAGGTGTCGTTCATGGGGTCGTAGGCCACACCGCGTTCCGAGACCGTGGCACCCCAGCAGATGGTGCCTCCCGTGAGTGTGCCGTCGGCAGGATCGAACTCGTGGAGGCAGTCGTCGCCGTCCACGTCCACCTGCCAGAAGGTCCCGCTGGCCACGTCGAAGGCCATGTCAGCAGCGAAGATCCCCGGCCAGGTGGTCGTGTCCACGGTGGTGCCCGTGGAAGTTCCATCCCGGTTGTACTCATGGTTCAGGCCATCACCACCCCCGGGAGTGATGCTGCCCACCCAGATGGTGTCCGCGTCCTGCCGGACTCCGAGGCCCCAGGGTGAGGCCAGGCCCGTGGCCCAGGTGCCGAGGACGTCTCCGGCGGCCAGTGGTGCTCCAGCAGGGACGGGAGGAATCACCACGTCGCGGGCCGTGGGGGTGCCGAGGAGGTCCGGTGGCACGGCGTGGGCCGGGAGGGGGCGTGCTGGTGTTGCCGGCACCCAGCCCGGGGTCTCCACCGGCAGGAACGAGACATGGGCATCGGAGGTGCCGCGGTTGATGAGGTCCAGGAACTGGAGCTCCTCCTCTCCCGGACCCAGGTAGGACTCGAGTCCGGACGGGCTGGCCTCCAGGAGACCGCTTCCGAGGGCGATGTCCACGCGATTCACGGTCTCGGCGACCAGGTCCACATCCACCGGGGTGTCGGCGTAACCGTCCAGGCTGGCCGTCAAGGTCCTGTCGGTGGTGCCGTCGCCGAGGTCCACGAACAGCAGGTAGAGCCCGTCATCCACCGCGGTGTCGTCCGGTGTCGCGAAGCTCGAGGCCGAGCCGCCGGCACCGTCCGCCACCGTGACGTCCACCAGCGGATCCCCCGTGTTGGCATCGGTGGTGAAACCGGCTGCCATGGCGCCGGAGAGCTGGGTGCAGGAATAGACGTACGTCGTCAGGGAGACGTCATCGATGTGGATGTCGTTTCCGTAACCGCTGATCCCCAGGAGACCGATCCGGACATCGCCGGTGATGCCGGTCAGCTCCACCTCGTGGTAGGCCCAGCCGGAGCTGCCGTCGTACCTGGAGATGGGATTCCCCACGTCAAGCCACGTGCTCCCTCCGTCGGGGGAGTACTGGACCTGGATCCGGTCATTGGAGGTGCTGTAGGCGGTGTCGTGGAAGACCCACAGGCCCACCACCGGGGACTCGCCCTCCGCGAGCGTGTCGTCCGTGGTCCTCTCGAGGCGCGTGGAGGTGCCGGCGACCACCGACCAGGAGTTGAAATGGGCCAGGTTCGGAGCCGAGTGGGCGTCCGAGCCCGAGGGGTGCACGGTTCCGGCGTTGGTGGTCCAGTCCCCCGGGGTGCCGCTCACGTCCACGGCGGTCCATCCGGTGGGCAGGGCCGGAGGCGATACACCGTCGAAATCCTCCGACCAGAGCACCGTGGCCGCGGGAGGATTCGTGTCGTAGCCCGGGGCGGTACAGTCCGGAATGGTGGGTACGAAGGCGAAGCTCTCGGTGGCTCCTTCTTCGGGGAGCGTGGCGCTCCGGGTCATCGGATCGTAGCCGTCCACCAGTGGAGTGACGGTGAAGTCGTAGGTCTCGCCTGCCGGGAGACCCACGGAGTAGTACCCGGTGAAGGGATCGGTGAAGGTCGTGGCCGCGGGTGCTCCCCCGACTTCCAGATCGATCCGCGCGTACAGCCCCCAGCCGTGCCCCGCGTCGGTCACGGAGCCGTTGAAGCTCGCGGGAACCGGTGTGGGCGTGGGTGTCGGGGTTGGCGTGGGTGTCGGTGTCGGGGTTGGCGTGGGCGTGGGCGTGGGGGTGGGCGTGGGCGTCACCACTGGAGGGAGACCGTCGGTGCTCCAGTAGATGGCCAACCCGTCGTGGATGTTGGCCGCGTTGCACGAGTATTCGAGTCCGTAGGTGGCGTCCTGATCCTTGTCCTGGATGCCCACCGTGGCGCTGGCCCCCTGGTCGTAGAGGGGGTTGCCGAAGTCCACGTCCTCGTACTGGAACAGGATGTGGCCGTTGTCGTAGAGGATCACCTCGAAGGTCACCTCACCGACACCGTTGTAGTGTGGCCTCTGGTACCACTCCACCACGAGGCACTGGCCGCTGCCACCGTATGTGACGGGACAGGTGGAGAAGGTCTGGGAGTAGACGTCGCCCGTCTCTGAATCGAGGTCGTCCCAGAACACGGCGATGAAGGGGATGGACGGAGAGCTCGGCTCGAGAATGCAGACGTTCCCCGCCGGGAGGTTGCCGCCCGTGGTGAGGAGCAGGCCGCCGTTGTTCCCCACCGTCGCCTCGGTGTGGTCCACTCCATAGAAGGAGAAGGAAAAGCCGATGTCGATATCGGCCTCCCCGTCATCGCCGAGGTCCAGGGGTGTTCCCGTGGCCGTGATGTCCACGAAGTCGTACGGCGGACCCTGCGATGTCAGCCCATCCCAGTACTGGTAGCCGAAGGGGTCGGGGCCATCATGGGCCGGAACCCCGATGGGGCCCGATCCAGACGCCGAGTCGTCACCCTTGCCGGGTTCGCCAGCCATGGCACCGAGGACGAGCAGGTGAAAGCACATGACAAGAACAAGAATTTTTCGCATGAAAAACCTCCTGCCTCAGGGCCTCTTCGCTGGAGACCCGGGTTTTCTGTAGGGGAAGTGTAGCACCTGGAGATCGATTCGTGAAGAGCGAGGACGGAGGTGGGGCTGCCGCTCCGGGACGCGCGCGGCCTCACGGATCTGTGGGAACCGGAGTGGAGACTGCTGGCCGAAGAAAAGGCCGGGCCCCGAGGGGCCCGGCCGGATGTTCATGCCGCCGGGAGGCGGCAGGGTTGCGAATCAGTCGACGTTGCACGTGGGGAAGTCCCAGTTGACGGTCATGAAGACCGACATCTGTGACCGCGTCGTGTTGTTGTCGGGGCAGTAGATGTCCGTACCGCAACCGGCGGTGATCCCGCGGTTGAAGAGCTCCTCCACCCAGTCCGCGGCCCAGTGTGCGGGGCAGGGGACGTCGGTGAAGATGCCGGTGCACGCAGGCGGTGTGTAACCGGTGCCCTCCTTCGCGGCCAGCAGGAACACGGCCATCTGGGCCCGGGTCACCGGGTTGTCCGGGCAGAACCTGAGCGGATCGGTGGCACAGCCCGCCGTCACTCCCTCGTTGTAGAGGGCCTCGATGTAGTCGGCGTTGGGTGTTGTCTCGCAGATCACGTCGGTGAAGATGCTCGTGCACGGAGGCGGCGAGTAGTTTGGCCCGTGCATGGCCCTGATGAGCCACCGGGCCATGATGCCGCGGGTCATCACGTCACTCGGACAGAAGGTGGTTGCACCGCAGCCCGACGAGATCCGTGCCCCGGCCAGCGCATGGATGAACGTGTCGGCCCAGTAGCCGACCGGAATGTCGGTGAACGCCTTTGTCAGGCAGAGGGTCACGTCGTCCACGGGGAACGCCGTGTCGTGGATGATCACCACCTTGCCCTGGACGAGGCCCCAGTGAGGGGCACCGTCCGCGATGAACTGGGTATTCACGTCGGTCTGGCCTGGAGTATCGATGGTGCCTGCGGGCACCGTTCCCATGTCGGGCGTCAGCACGTACCAGGGGAGGGAGCCGCTGAGGCAGGCGCCAGTCTCTCCGGAGTCCACCTCGTTGACGGTCTGGGCGACCTGGTTCATGGCCCAGAGATGGCCGTCGCAGGTGAACCCGAGCCCGGACCCGGCGTAGTTGCCGAAGCCCGCGATGGTGAAGGTGCCCACGACGTTGTAGTTGTCCGCCACGTCGAGGACAGTGACCGTGTCGGTGGGCGAGTTCTCCATGACGAAGAGGTGCTCTGTCAGGGGGTTGTAGGCGAGACCGGCGATGCCGATGTTCACGTTGGCCACCTGGAGCACCGTGCCGTCCCTGTCGAAACGGGTGACAGCGTTGGTGTTCCAACCGCCCACGAAGAAGGTGTCGGAGATCGGGTCATAGGCCAGGCCCCGTTCGGAGACCGAGGCGCCCCAGCAGATGGAGTTGCCCGTGTTGGTCCCCGTGGAGGGATTCCACTCGTGGATGCAGTTGTCGCCACCCACCGCCACCTGCCACATCATGCCGGTTGTGGGATCGAAGGCCATGTCGGCTGCCCAGGAGCCCATCCAGGACGAGGTGTCCACGGTCAGGCCCGTCTGGGTTCCCGTCCGGGTGAACTCGTAGTCGAGGTCGTCACCGCCACCGGCCCCGGGATTGCCCACCCAGATGGTGTCGGCGTACTGGTTGACACCCAGACCCCAGCCGAAGGTGATGCCCGGTGCCCAGGAGGAGATCACGTCCCCTGCGGCGAGCGGAGCACCCCGCTCCGGAGCGGGTGCTGTGGCCGCCCGGGCGTTCATGTCGTTCTGGTTGTCAGCAGGGACCGCCGAGTCCTGAACCTCGTCCATGGGCAGCGAGGGAACCCAGCCGGCCTGCTCCACCGCGACGAGCCGGAAGTTGGCCACGGCGCCGCCATAGTTGAGCAGTGTGAGCGTCTGGTCGTCGGTCTCGCCGGGATAGAGGCGGGCCTCCATGTGGGTGGGGGTCACCTCGAGCCAGCCCGAGGCCAGGGCGAAGTCCACCTGGATCACGTCGTCGGGTACCACGTCAGCCGTGACGGTCTCGTCGCTGTAGTTGGTGGCCGAGGCCGTGAAGTCGTGGGTCGTGCCTCCGCTGGTGGGGGTGAAGAGCCAGTAGTAGCCCTCCCCGATGCCTGGATCGTCAGGAGTGCCCTGGGTCGTGGCGCTCGTCCCCGCATCGCTGGTGACGGTGGCTCCGTTGATGCCGTCGAGCGTGACAGCATCGGTCACGAAGCCCTCCACGAGGCCGCCGGGAAATGGTGTGCACTCGGTGTCTCCCGCGGAATCGTAGATCCTCACGTCATCCACCAGGAAGTACCAGTCCCAGCCCGGTGCATCGTAGTGGAAACGCAGGACCACGGAGGTGGACCCGCTCACGATGGAGGTCACGTCCTGGGAGAAGGTCTTGGGCCCGCGGTCGTCCACGCCGTCCCACTCGATGAGGTGGGTCCAGGTGCTGCCGCCGTCGGCGGAGATGTCCACCGAACCATAGTCATTGCCACCGTAGTCGTTGAAGTCGTACTTGAACTCCACCGTGACCTGGGTGAAGGCCGAGACGTCCACGGCAGGTGAGAGCAGGTCCGTGTCCATGGTGCTGCCGCTGCCACAATGGTCGGAGTCGGCGTCCGCGGCGTCACCGGTGCCTCCGGTGGAGTTGGTCCGGCCGGTGGTTGCGGTGCTCTCCCACGTGCAGTCCCCACCGTTGTCGACCACGGTCCAGCCCGCAGGCGGGAAGCTGCCCTCGAAGTCTTCGAACATGGCGTAGCTGCCCGGAATTCCATACCCGGGCGCCGTACAGTCGGGGGAGATGGCCGCCAGCTGGAAGTCCACCACGAGCCCCGAGGTCACGATGATGCCCGTCTGGGTTGCGGTCTCGTACCCGTCGATCATCGAGGTGGCCGTGAACTCGTAGGGACCGCCGTCGGGCAGCTCGACCGAGTACGTCCCATCGAAGGGTGAGGTGTAAACCGTCGCCACGGTGGAGGCGTTGAAGACCACATCGATCCGGGCGTAGAGCGGCCAGCCGTGACCGGCGTCCGTGACCGTTCCGGTGACCACCGTCGAGGGGAGTGCGGCCAGCGCGAAGTCCTGGACGATGGCGTCGCCGTCGTTCACCGTGATCCCGGTGACCGAACCCGGCGTGTAGCCGAAGGCCGACGCGGTGAGGGAGTAGGTGCCGACGGGAACGGTGAGCGAGTAGGACCCATCGGCAGCAGTGAGTGTGCTGATGGTGGTGGACCCATCGGTGGCGAGCACCTGGGCACCCTCGATGGGATCGCCCGTCCCCGAATCGGTGACGACACCACTGATCGTGCCCGAGGGTCCGGTGGTGCAGGCGGGGAACTTCAGTGCGCCGATCCGGGTCTGCCAGGGGGCGGACCCCGTGCTCGGCATGTACTCCGTGGTGAACCAGAAGGTGCAGTCGTCGGCGGGGTCCACACTCATGGAGGCGTAGTCACCCCAGCGTGCGGCGCTGTGGGTCTGGGAGCCAGATCCCGCGATCACCTCGGACTCGCCCTGGGCCAGCTGGCCCAGCGGATCCCCGGCGAGCCGACCGGCCCAGCGGATGCTCGGGTAGGTGGTGGAGCTGGAGACGCTGTAACCCACCAGGATGTTCCCGGAGGCGTCCATGGCCACATCGCCCATCCAGCGGTGGTCGCTGTCCGGTGCGTAGGTCCCGGCCTGGTAGAGGGTCCAGCCGGAGCCGGTGTCCCGGAGCTCGTACCAGCGGACGCCAGCATGGTCGGACCCGTCACTGTCCACTGTGTGGGAGACGACGAGGGTCTCACGGTCCCCGAAGTTCCGGTACTGAAGCCGGTACATGAGCCGGGAGGACAGGGCATCCAGGCCCTGGGTGGTCCCCGGCTGCGGGATGCAGCTCCGGGCGTAGGCGCACAGGTCGGTGTCGAAGGGCGCAGAGCTGCTGAGGTCCAGGATGGAGGGGCCGGTGAAGGTTGAGTTGGCCGGCGTGGTCCAGTCCACGTGGAACTCGAAGAGCAGGAGCTCGTCCTTGTCGTAGGGTGCCGACTCGCCCCAGGAGTCGTCCATGAGCGTGATGAAAGGATTGGGAGCACCGGTACCCGGAGGGTTGAGGCCGTCCCAGTCAGCGGGAAGCAGGCTCCACGCCCATGGGTTCGATGCGTTGGAGAAGAAGTACACCATCTGGGCAGGGTCGCCGGTGAGCATCTTGCTCCGCTCGAAGACCGCCGCCATGGCGCCCTGGTAGGAATTCGTGAACATGTTGGCGGAGTAGTAGTACCCGTCCGGCCAGACACCGAACTTGGGGTAATCCGGGAAGTAGCCGTTTCCGGCGTCCATGAGGTAGTCGTAGAGGTACCAGGTTCCGGTGGGGTCACCGCTCGTGGAGACGGCGATGCACTGGTGATTGGTCGTGGTGAACTGGCTCATGAACCAGCGGCCGGCCTGCTGGTCGTAGAGCACGATGGGGTCACCGTCGTTGTGGTTCTCGCAGTCGCCGCCGAATCCGGTCCACAGGGCATTGCCATTGTAGGGACCTGCGGCCACGGTGCCGTCGGACTTGTTGAAGACCGCATAGGACAGGTTGACCCACTGCACGTAGTGGTCGATGCCCACGTCCCCGTTGGTGTCGGGGGGCAGCACGCCGTTGACGTTGCCCACGCCCTCGAAGTCGATGACCGGTGCGGGCAGGGCGAGAGGGCCCTGTCTGTCCTGCAGCCGCGTGTCCACCTGCCGCGTTGGCCCGTGGGCAGTGAGCAGGGCCGAGGGCAGCTCCGCGTTCCGCTCGTTCAGCTCACGGGGCTCGGCCTTGGACGGCTCGGCCCAGGTGTCAATCGTGGGCAGGTCCCGCAGGGCCGGTGAGATCCCGACCTTCTGCGGCATCAGCACACCCGAGGGGTGCAGGACGATATCCGCGGCGTTTCCGGCCACGGGGACCACTGTCAGGCCCACGACAAGCGCCAACAGTCCGACGAGATGTCTTCGATACTTCATGCTGATTGTCCTCCTCCTCAATTCGGCTGCCCCCCTGGGGTGCCCTTCACCCCGGAAAGCGCCAGAATCATGATCTTCATGACGGATGATTCGATCTGGTGTGGGGAACCTCCTGGATCAAGTTTCGGTGATTGTAGCAGAGGCGGTGAGCCGTGGGAAGAGGGTCCGTCACGAGGTCGTTGCGCTGTCCGCTGCTTTCAGGCCGTGATCGATGGAGCGCGGGCTTCAGCCCGCATTCTCCTGAGTCGCAGGAGGATGAGGATGGATGAGATGGTTCCTGCGGACTGAAGCTCATGCTCCAGGACGTCGACCTCCACGGTGTGGCCGGTCCTCCGACTTCCGGGAAAGGCAGGCGTCGATACCATCGGATCTCCAGAGCCGCTTGCAAGACTCTCTGAAGGTCATACCCATCGGCCTGGCGTGACATCGAACGTGGATCCGGATCCAGTTCTATCTTCTTCTTGGTCCGATCAATCCGTGGAATCCGTGATTCATTTTCCGGGGCGGGTGGGGGCCGATGCCGCGAGAATCCTCCTCGATCCAGGGCTCGTGCAACAGGCTCTCCATGTACCCGAGCATGTTGGATACAACACGGCGACCTCCGCACGGAGCATGGCCCGTGGGGAGGCACAAGAAGACCGGGCCCCGAGGGGCCCGGCCGGATGTTCGTGCCGCCCGGAGGCGGCGGTTGTCAGATCACTGACCGGTGTCGCACATGGGGAGATCCCAGTTGACGGTCATGAAGACCGACATCTGTGCCCGGCTCGTGTTGTCGTTGGGGCAGAAGTTCCCGCCCCCGCAGCCCGCGGTGATGCCGCGGTTGAAGAGCTCCTCCACCCAGTTCGCAGACCAGTGGTCAGGGCAGGGGACGTCGGCAAAGATGCCGGTGCACGCCGGTGGCGTGTAGTCGGTGCCTTCCTTGGCAGCCAGGAGGAACACGGACATCTGCGCACGGGTCACTGGGTTGTCCGGACAGAACATGAGCGGATCGGTGCTGCAACCAGCCGTGATCCCCTCGTTGTAGAGCGCCTCGATGTAGTCGGCGTTGGGTGTTGTCTCGCAGATCACATCGGTGAAGATGCCCTCGCACGGAGGCGGTGAATATTCCGCACCGTAGCGAGCCCTGAGCAGCCACCGTGCCATGACGCCGCGGGTCATCACGTCGTCGGGACAGAAGGTGCCATACCCGCAGCCGTAGGTGATCCTGGCGCCCGCCAGCGAGTGGACGAATGCCTGGGCCCAGTAGTCGGACTGCACGTCGTTGAATGCCTTGGTGAAGCACACGGTGACAGGGTTCACGTCGTACGGTGTGTCGTGGTTGACGGTGATCCGGGCCTGGAACAGGCCGAAGTGGTCGGCACCATCCGCGATGAAGTGGGCGTCGATGGGCAGGTTGCCCTCGTTGGCCGGAACGGGGCCGTCCTCCGGCGTGAGGACCAGCCACGGCAGGCCGCCGCCGCCGGCGAAGGACTGCACGCCCAGGGCGCACACCTCGGCACCGCTGGGGAAGGCCCCCACCAGGGTGCTGGCACCCGTGGCGGTGTCGATGACACGGAGCTCACCCGAGGAGGTGTAGGCCGCCCAGTAGAGCACCCCGGTCACCTCATCGAAGTCCATGCCTTGCGCGTAGTTGGCGTTCGTGCCAAGAGAACCGACGGTGGTTCCGGCACCGGTGGCGGGGTCGATCTGTACCAGGGTGTCATTCACGATGTCCACGCCGTACATCTCACCTGCCGCGTTGATGGAAATGTCGATGATGCACGGGCCGTTGGTGATGGGCCCCACCGGCGTCGCCGCGCCCGTGGCCATGTCGATGGTGTAGAGCGTGGAGGCGCTGCACGTGGTGCCGGCGGCGTACATGGTGCCGTCCACGGAGGCCGTGAGACCGGACCAGGACTCGCCACCACCGAGGGTGGCGGTGCCGATGGCGGTGAAGGCGCCGGACGCCGTGTCCAGGTACCCGAAGGCCTTGGTGTCGAAGTCGAGCACGTAGAGCTTCGAGAAGTCGCCCATGTAGAAGTCACCGGACGGGTAGAAGGCCCCGCCCAGCGTGCCGACACTGGTCCAGGTCCCCGGGTCACCTGCGAGGTCGTCCCAGTGGACCAGATCGTTGCCGGGATAGGCGTTCACCGCGTAGGCGGGAACGGGTGCCAGCGGCAGGTTGGCGCCCCGCCCTGCGGCGATCGGACCCGCCGCGTGGGGCGCACGGCCCATGGAGGTGGGCTCGGTGTTGCCGGGGAGGTTCTCCAGGTCGAAGTCCGGGGCCTGGTGATCCCAGCTCGTCATGACGGGTACCGGAATCACCTGGACGGTGGCGTCGACGCCACCGTGGTTGATGACGTCGAGGGGCTGATGCTCCTCCTCGCCCATGTGGAGGTAGGACTCCAGATGGGTGGGCATGACCTCGAGCCAGCCTGCCTCCAGGGCAAAGTCGAGCCGGTTCACCGTGTCGGGGGCCGGGTTCATCTGCGTCTGAGCTTCGGCGTAGCCCGGGGCGTCCACGGTGAAGGTCCGTGTGGACGGGCCCTCGCCCGTGGGCAGGTTGGTGAAGAGCCAGTAGAAGCCCTCACCAAGGTTCGGATCGTCCGGTGTGCTCGCGCTGATCCCCATGTTGCCCTGATCGTCAAGGACGGTGGCGCCGATGAGGCCGTCACCGGTGTTGGCGTCGGTGACGAAGCCCTCCATCAGGGCTCCCGAGACGGGGAGGCACTCCATGTAAGGATCGGGGGCCGGCGGCACGAAGGCGCTGCCGGGATCCTGCTCGTACACCCGGAACTCGTCCACCAGCCAGTACCAGTCCCAACCGGCGGCCTGGTAGGTCCAGCGGAACGTGACATCGCCCTGGCCCGCCAGTGCGGTGGACAGGTCGGTCAGGAAGGTCTCGGGACCGACGTCGTCGGTGTGAGAGAAGACGGAGCTCCAGGTGGTGCCGCCGTCCGTGGAGTACTCGAACGTCGCCACGTCACTGGTGCCCAGGGCGTTGAAGTAGTGCTTGAACTCCACCCAGACCTCGGTGAGGGCACTGAAGTCGTAGCTGGGGGAGATCATGCTGGTGTCCATGGTGGTGCCGCCACCGCACTCGTCGGAATCGGCGTCGGCGGCCTCACCGGCGCCACCGGTGATGTTGCCGCGGCCCGTCGTGGCCGTGCTCTCCCACACGCAGTCACCGCCGTTGTCGACGATGGTCCAGTCCGAGGGCGGCCAGGTCTCGAAGTCCTCGCTCGCGGCGGTCGGGACGGGGGCCGGCAGCGCGAAGGTCTCCACGTCGTCGATCTGCCAGAACCACGAGGAACCGGCGTTGCAGGTGTAGCGCCAGCGGATCTGGATGGTCATCCCGGCGTAGGCCGAGAGGTCCAGCTCGTGGGTGATCCCTCCGAAGGGCTCGTCCGAGGAGGTGGTCCAGAGCTCAGTCCATGTGACACCGCCGTCGGTGCTGATCTCCACGTAGGCATCGCCGTTGCCCGCGTAGTCCTGGAAGTTGGAGTCGAAGCGCAGCCCGAGAGCCGGGTCGTCCGGCATCTCGATCATGGGCGACACGAGGACGGAGTTCCAGGCGCCAGAGCCCCGGGCGTTTGCGATGGCACTGAAACCGTCACCACCCGGCGTGCGGTTGCTGTCACCGGCCTTGTCATTGCGCTGCCAGACGCGGTCACCACCGTCGAGGTCAACGGTGGTCCAGCCGGAGGGCGGGAAGGTTGTCTCGAAGCCCTCGTGCGGGATGCCGTCGAAGTACTTGCAGATGATCCACGGCACGGTTCCACCGGCGTTCAGCGCGAAGCTGACGATGGCACCGGCCGAGTCCAGGATCACGTCCTTCTGTGCGGGATCGTACCCCTGGATCACGGAGGTGGCGGTGATCGTGTACTCGTTGCCCTGGGGCAGCTCCACCTCGTAGTAGCCGTTGAACGGATTGGTGTAGACCGTCGCCACGTTGGTACCCATGTAACTGACGTCGATCCGTGCGTAGAGGGGCCAGCCATGGACGGCCCCCGTCACGTAGCCATCGATGAAGGCGCTGTCCACGGGCTCCAGGGCAGCGTCCTGCACCGTGGTCTCACCTTCGACGATCTGGATTCCCGTGACGCTCGCCGGGGCGAAGCCGAAGGCAGAGAAGGTCACATCATAGGTATCCTCCGGCAGGTTGATGCCGTAGGACCCATCCGCCTGGGTGTACGTGGTGTACGCCCCGGCCTGGACCAGTGCACCCTCGATGGGGTCACCGGTATCGAGGTCGGTGACGGTGCCCTCGAGTGTGCCGAAGCCAGACGGGGTGCATCCTGGCATGGAGAAGGCGCCCACGTAGGTGTCCCAGACAAAGTTGCCGCCAGTGGCCACGTACTCCGCGGTGCCCCAGAAGGTGCAGCCGTCGGGATCCGTGTGCATGGCCGCGTAGTCGCCCCACCGGTTGCCGCCGGACTGGGAGCCACCGCCCGAGACGAGGACCACCTCGCTCTGCATGGTGCCCGCCGGGTCGGTGGCCAGGCGCGCCGTGTACCCCACGGAAGGATAGGTGGTGGAGCTGGAGATGGTGTAGATGAGGCCGATGTCGCCATTCTGATCCACGGCGGCGCTGCCCATCCAGCGGTGGTCGCTGTCCGGGGCGAAGGTGCCGCCGTCATGGATGTACCAGCCAGAGCCCTCGTTGCGAAGCTCGTACCACCGGACGCCGGCATGGTCGGAGCCGTCGACGTCCACCGAGTGGGTGATGACCATCACCTCGTAGCCCAGCGTGTCCGTGAGGTTCCGGTAGTTGGCCGGGAACATGAACCTGTCAGCGAGCGAATCGACGGACTGGCCGTTGGGCTGCGGGATGCAGTTCCTGCTGAAGCCGCAGAGGTCCGAGTCGAAGGACAGGCCCGCGGCAGTCAGGTCGATGTACCCGGGATCGGTAGCGCTCGTGGGACAGGTGAAGGCGGAATTCGCCGGGGTGGTCCAGTCCACGTGGAACTCGCAGATCTGGATGATGTCCACGGGATTGCCCCACGCGTCATCGTAGAAGGCCAGGTTGTAGTTCGGGGAACCGGCCGGCGGGGCGGGCCCGCCATCCCAGTTGGTGGGCTGGGGGAAGGCCGGCTGCACGGACTCGATGGAGAAGTACACGGCGGCCGGGTTGGCATCGCCAGCAAGCATGGCCGTGCGGTCGAAGACCGTGGTGGCCGAGTCGGCGTTCCCGAACTCGTTGACCGTCATGTAGTAGCCATCGGGCCAGACACCGAACTTGGGATAGTCAGGGAAGGCGGACCCGTACTGGTACTGCCAGGCGTACCACGCTCCCGTGGGATCGGCCGTCTGGGAGACAGCCAGGCACATGGCATAGGGGCTCGTGGCCATGAACTGAGCCATGAACCAGCGCCCGGCGCCGTGGTCGTAGAGCGTGATGGGATCACCGTCGTTGTTGGAGGCGCAGCTCGTGCCGGGCAGGGCGTCGGCCCAGATCTGGTTCCCGGCGTAGGGGCCGGCTGCCACGGACCCATCGCTCTTGTTGAAGATGGCCCACACCAGGTTGATCCACTGGATGTAGTAGTTCATGCCCACCGCACCCTGGGTGTCCGGCGGCATGACCCGGAAACCGACCACGGACTGGTTGGTATCGCTGTTGAGGCCGTCGAAAGCAGCCAGGGGCGACGGGGCCAGGGAGCCGTTCACCTCGGTCAGGCGGGACTCGCCCCCGGGCTCGGTCGCGGGCTTCTCACCGTCGAGATTGAGCACCGGAAGCTCGGTGGTCTCGCGGTTGGGAACCTCCCGGTCCTGTGCTCCGACGAGAGGCTCAACGGGCTTCATGTCGCGGAGCGGCTGGCTCACGCCGAAGGCCGTCGGCCGCAGGATCTTCGTGGGGTGCAGCGTTCCCCCTCCGATCGGTGTCTCGCCGGCCTGCGCCGGAACGAGCCCCGCGATCATCAGGATGGCCACCACCACGGTGACGTGTCGAACTAGTCCTCGCATGTTCTCCTCCTCAGATCAATCGTTACAAGAAACACCGAAACCTCGGAACGGACCGGTCCCGCCGTCGTGACGTGAGAGGCCCGTTCCCCGTGGACCACCCCGGATCACGGCGGGGGTGGTCTGCCGAAACGCGTCATCATTCTCGGGCCTTCCTTTCGCGGTCGCCGGATCGTTGATCGTGTGCGATACCTCGAATCTCCTGGGCCTCCCATCTCTGGGAACCGGACCTCGACGGCCATTCCGTGTCGGTCCTCATCCTTGATGAATGGTGCTGCCTATTGCAGCCGATTCCAATGTCCCTGTCAAGCCCCCCGGTCTGGCGAGCCGGTACCTGCGGAGTACTGCCGGCCGCCTCGCGGAACATCCCGGATGGAGTCTGCATGTCGGATGCAGTACATCGATGGAACGATGATCTGTGTTTCCGGCTATCTCCTCTGGATACATGGGTTGTCCGAGGATCAGATGTGCGTTCTCTGTGGAGGTGGATTGCATTGACCGGGGTCTCCGGGAAGGACGATCGCCCGACCCCGGTGTTGCCTGTCCGGGGGCCGGACTCCCGGACCACTGTACCCCCGTCCGATCCGCTCCGTTCCACAGGCGGTCAGGGCGTGTCGGGAGCTGGCACATGAAGGCCGGCGAGGATCCGGCGGACCCTGGCGAAGGTCTCGGCCTCCTTCTTCGCGGCGGCGTCGGGCCGGACCGCATAGGTCCGGGCCATGACGCTGACCTTCTGGTCCAGGACCTTCACGGTCAGCTGGGTGTACCCGGAGGTGTTGATCCTCGGGGGGAGTGAGGCTGTTCCGGCCTCGAGAAGCCGGGCTGCGAGCTTCCTGACATCCTCCGGCGCCATGCGCACCTTTCGCTTGTGGACGACGCCACGGCCCAGGACCTGGGTGGCGTCCTCGAGCTCGGCGTGCTGGAGGTTGAGGATCCAGCCCTGCCCCTCCTGGCTCGGGAGCGACCGGAGCTGGGGGGCGTTGACGAAGACGGTGAGCGTCTCGGGTGCCAGGGTGCCCTCGGCGACCATCTTGAGGCCGGTGGCCAGGTCCGGGGCCCCCACGCCCCCGGCTGCGGGCTTCCTGCAGAGCTCGACGAGCCTGGAGAGCAGCGTCACGAAGGGCCGGGCCTCGGGGACCTCGGCCTCCTGGATCACCGTCCGGGACAGATCCCCCACGGTGACGGTGAGTGTCCTCAGGAGGTACCTGGGGGCCTCCCCCCGGGGCGGGTGACGGTCCAGGGGCTTCTCGTGTCCGTCGCCCTCGTCCTCCTCCTCACCGCCGATGAGCTCGGGCATGTCCGCGAAGCCCCCCTTCACGAGCAGCTCCAGGATCTCGCCGAGCTCCTCGTCCTTCAGGGTGAACTGCCGCTCCCCGTTCCAGATGCCCACGCCACGCCCGTAGACCGTGAGCGAGTGGATGTCCCTCGCCAGGCGGCCGCTGGCCTCCACGCGGATCGTGTTCCACTCGGTGGGGTTCGACACCGCCCGCTCGAGCCGGGTCCCGAATCCCGGAGCCTCGTCCTTGGCAGCGGGGCAGGGGACGGAGACGGCGATGGCCATCACTGCGGTGAGAACGGTCCTGACGGTATCCATGCTGGGGTCCTCCGTGGTTGCAGCGGTCTCAGCGTGTTGCCTGGGACAGTGTAGCAGCCGCGAGCGCCGCGGCGATGCGCCCGGCGGTCCGGCCGTCACCGAACGGGTTCGGTCCGGATTTCATGGCGGCCAGCGCCGCGTCGTCGTCGAGCAGACGCCGGGCCTCGTGGAGGATCCTCGCCGGATCCGTTCCCACGATCCGTGCCCAGCCCGCCTCCACCACCTCGGGACGCTCCGTGGTGTCCCGCAGGACCAGGACCGGCGTGCCCACGCTCGGGGCCTCCTCCTGGATGCCACCGGAATCGGAGAGGGCGAACCGGGCCCCGGCGAAGGTCTGCAGGAGGGTGGGGTAGTCCATGGGCTCGTGGAGCTCGACGCCCGGCACGCCGCCCAGGATCTCCCGGGCCGGCCCGGAGATGGCCGGGTTGGGGTGGACGGGATACACGATCCGCAGCTCGCCGCCACGCTCCTCGGCCAGTGTCCGGATCGCCCGCAGGACCCGCCTCGCGGGCTCGCCGAAGCTCTCCCGCCTGTGGAAGGTGACCAGGATCGTCGGCCTCCCGTCCCCTCCGGTCCGGGTGTCGGGATCGCCGACGATGAGCCGGACCGCGTCCACCACCGTGTTGCCCACCACCAGGATGCCCTCCCGGAACCCCTCGGCACGGAGGTTGGCGGCAGCCTGCTCCGTGGGAGCGAAGTGGAGGCTGGCGGCAACCGCCAGGGTGCGCCGGTTGAACTCCTCCGGGAATGGGGCGTCCATCCGGCCCGTCCGGAGGCCCGCCTCCACGTGCCCCACGGGGGTACCGGCGTAGAAGGAGGCCACGGCGGCCGCCAGGGCCGTGGTGGTGTCCCCCTGCACCAGGGTCCAGGCCGGGTCGAGGTCCCGGAGCACGGGCTCGAGCCGCCGGAGCACCTCGAAGGCCACCCTCGTGGGGGTCTGCCCCTCCGTCATCACGTCCAGGTCCACGTCGGGCTCGAGCCCGAAGGGGGCCAGCGCCTGGCGCAGCATCTCGCGGTGCTGGGAGGTGGCCACCAGGACGGGCTCGAAACCTTCCTGGTCCTCGAGGGCCTTCACCACGGGCGCCATCTTGATGGCCTCGGGGCGGGTGCCCACCACCACGAGGACGGGCCGGGGGGAGGGGGGGGTGGTGTTGCTCATGGGGGGATTCTACGGGAACCCGTCCGGGATCGGGACGCGGAGGCTCATCTCCGGCGGGTCCGGACCCACCCCGTGGCGGCCCGCGGCAGGCGGAGGACGGCCCCGAGCCAGGAGAGTGCAAGGCCCACCGAGCTCCGGAGAAGGCGGCCCCACGGGAGGCCGGAGGTCTTTCGGAGAACCACCGCATCCACCGCCAGCGAGGCGGCCACCGTCGTGCCGTACAGGAGCCACCCCGGCTGGCGCTGGAGGACCCCGGCGGCCGTCAGGACGATCCCTGCGCCGAGGCGCAGGGGCGCGGTGAGGGAGAGGGGGCGGCTGGCGAGCTCCGCAGCGAAGGCGAGGCCCTCGAAGGGGCGGCGCAGGACGAGACGCAGAAGCGCCCCCGGGTGGCGGAACGGAAGCTCGAGCTGACCCAGCAGCCAGCGGGAGCGCTGGCGTGCGGCCTCGCCCACGGTGGAGGGCTTCACGTCCTCCACCACCTGTCCGGGCGCGGTGAGCACCACCCTCCCGCCACGGGCGGCGAGGAGCAGCGAGGCCTCGGTATCCTCGATGGCGGTCACGAGCTCCGGTGCCAGCGCCGCCAGCGCACCGGGCCGGTAGGCGCTGCCGGTGCCCCGGAGCCGGACGGACCATCCCAGGGCCTGCCGCCCCAGGTCCTCCCAGCGCTGGGCGGCGCGCTCCGAGAGGATCACCGCGTCCCCCACGCCCGTGCCCCGCCCGGCGAGCCACGCCTGGGCGGCGTCGGCTCCGCCGGGCAGGAGCGGCATGTGGAAGAACCCCGGCCCGAGGCTGGAGCCCACGTCGAGGATCAGCACCGCATCGAATCCCTCCAGCAGCCCACCGTGACGGTCGACCAGCCACCGGAGGGCCGCACCCTTGGTGGGCCCGGCCGGGTCCTTGCAGAGGGCCCGGACCCCCAACCGGCGGGCCGCAGCCTCCGCCTCGGGGTCGGGCCCGTCCAGGAGCAGCACGGTCTCCACGCCGGGGCGGGCGGCCTCGAGGATGCTGGTGAGGGTGGGGAGGACCCGCCCACCCTCGTCCCTGGAGGGGACCACCACGAGGACCCTCTCGTCCGCGGTTGGCTCCCCGGACCCCTCCGGCACTGGCTGCCGCAGGGCCATCCACGCCAGCACCGCCCGGAACGCCGCATCCAGCGTCCAGGGCAGGGTCACGACGAGCAGGACGATACGCCACCACATGGAGGTTCCCCGGCGGGGGCAGTGTAGCAAGCGGGGACCGTGGGGGGGGAGCGTGAAACGTGAAACGTGAAACGTGAAACGAAGGAGGGGTTGCAGGGGAGCAGGCAGGAAGGAGGGGGCGGTGCCGCAGGAATCCACCTCGATCCAGGACTCTTGCAACAACGTGAAACGTGAAACGAAAGAGAGGTTCCAGGGAAGCAGGCTGGCGGGGGCGGTGCCGTCCGGCCGGAGCCGGCGGGCTACTCCACGCCCTGCTCCCGGAGGAGGCCGGCCACGTCCCGGAGGCCCTCCAGGTCGGCCGGTTCCCCGGGAAGGAGGGGGATGGTGGCCAGGGGGTGGGAGCCCGCCAGGAGTCCCCGGAGCTCCTCGGCGCCGCGGCGGTCCCGCTCGCCGAGCCAGGACAGGAGCCGGAGCACCTCGGGAGGGGCCTGGGCGTGGGGGCCGGGCTCCGGGTGGAGGCGGTTCACCACCACGGGCCCCAGGTGGTACCCCTCCTCGGCGAGCTTGCGCGCGAAGAAGAGGGTGTCCGCCACGCGCTCCGGTCCCGGCCCGCTCACCAGGACGAAGACGGTGTCGGGGGAGCGCAGCAGCTCGCGGACCTCCAGGGCCCGTTCGCGGAAGCCGTCGAAGAGGGGGCCGAAGGCCTGGAAGAACTCGGCCATGTCCCGGAGGAGGTCGAGGCCCACCATGCGGTCCAGGAACGCCTCCGCGCTGCGGCCGAGGGCCCCCAGGCGGGCCGTGGGGCGAAGGTGCCCGTCGGTGTCGAACCACGGCTTCAGCGCGATCTTGAGGGCGCCGCTGTCGAGGAAGGCCACGATCCGCTCCGGGGCGCCCAGGAAGTCCAGGGCCTGGCGGGTGGGCGGTGTGTCCAGGACGATGCGGCGGTCCGGCGCCTCCCGGGAGGCCTCGTAGAGGCGCTCCACGGCCATGTACTCCAGCACTCCCGCGAGGCTCCCCGCCAGGTGGTCGTAGAAGCGGTTCGCGAGGATCCGGTCCCGGCTGGCCGGGTCGGGTGCGTGGCGGTGCACCAGGGCGTCGAAGGTCCGCCGGGCGTCCAGGAGCCCCGCCTGGAGCCGGCCCGGGGCCTCCAGGGCCACCTCCACCTCGTCGGCCTCGCCCCCCGGCGCCACGCCCAGCGCATCCCTGAGCCGGAGGGAGGGGTCAAAGGTCATGACCAGGGTGTCCTCGCCGCGGAGGGCGGAGCCCACGCCCATGGCGGCGGCGATGGTGGTCTTGCCCACGCCGCCCGAGCCCACCACGATGACCAGGCGGCGGCCGGCGGTGCTCATGGGTCCTCCGGGGCGGCGGTGGCCCCGAGGCCCTCGCCGAGATGCCGGGCGAGGGCGCCAGCAAGGGCCGGGCCGGGGTCGATGGGCAGGAGGGGGAGCTCGGCCAGTGGGCCCGTCCAGGCGTCACGGAGCCGGCCGAGCTGCTCGTCGTTGATGCACCGGCGCTCGCGCCAGAGGGCGAGCGCGGGGTCGTCCGTGGCGGCCTCCGGCCCGGTGCCGGTGACGGGGGGGTAGAGGCCGTTGACCACGATGGCCTCGGGCCTGCGGGCGAGGCGCGCGTCGAGGAGCTCCACCAGCTGGAGCGTCTCGTTGACCGGCATCTCCTCGGCCAGTGTGGCGATCACGATCCCGGAGCGCCTGGCATCCGAGAGGAAGGCGGAGATGTCCCGGGCCATGCGGTGGACGGGCCCCGAATCGATCACCTCGGCCACCAGGAGGGGGGCCTGGAGGAGCGTGACGCCGTGGCCCGTGGCCGGGGCGTCCAGGATGACGGTGTCCACCTTCCGGAGCCTCCGCGGCCCGTGGCCCTCGACGATCCGCAGCGCCCGTCCCAGGATGGCGGCCTCCTTGAGCCCCGGGGCACCCTCTGCGAAGTGCTGGTAGACGGGGCTGGCCAGCACCCTGCGCGTCAGGAGGCCCACCTTGAGGCGTTCCTCCACCAGGTCGTCGAGCACGGTCCGGGGCTGGAGGTTCTGGAGGAAGAGGCGCCGGCCGGCGTCCACGATCTCACCCCCGGAGGGGGGCACGTCGAGCAGCCGGTGGAGGCTCTCGCGCGGGTCGGTCTCCAGCAGGAGCACCGTCCGGCCCGCCGCGGTCAGGAGGTTCCCCAGGGCCGCCGAGAGGGAGGTCTTGCCCACGCCCCCCTTGCCCGTCACCACGATGAGCTCGAGGGACGTGAGGCGGTCCAGGAGGCGGGCCGGCGTCCGGTGTGAAGGCATCGGGGCTCCCCGGGGCTCCCGCCGCCCGCTCAGCGGTAGAGCCGGTCCAGGACGTGGGAGAGGCGCTGCTCCACCACGTGGCGTTTCACCTTGAGCGTGGGCGTCAGGGTGCCGTCCTCCACGGTGAGCGCCGCGGGGAGCAGGGCGAAGCGCTTGACCTGCTCGAAGCGCGCCAGGCCGGCGCTGACGCTCTCCACGATCTTCACCGTACAGGTGCTGGACCTGGGGCCGCTCGATCAGGTCCTCCCGCCCGGCCACCTCGATGCCGTGCTCCGCGGCCCAGGCCTCGAGCCGCTCGAAGTCCGGGACCAGGAGGGCCACCAGGTAGGGACGCCCGTCGCCCACCACCACGGCGCTCTCCACGAAGCCGGACTTCTGGAGCGCCTGCTCGATGGGCCGGGGCGCCACGTCCGATCCCCGCCTTCTCCAGCGCCTCGGCCAGGTCCGAGGTGGTCACGAAGAAGTCGTGGGTGGCGACGGTTCGCGTGCCGCCGGGGAAGACGTGGGTGTGGTGGTCGGGCCTGGGGGAGTGCAGCACATCGCGCCGATAGAGGTCCAGGATCGTTCGGTCGCTCACGGTCTCCTCCTGTTCGGCCAGATGGTAGCACTCGCAGGGGCGGTCCCTGGCACCCGTGGGGGTGTGGGAGAGGGTGCGGCGCCCGCCTGCCCCCCCCCGTGCGGGGAACCTGAGCCTGTTGCAAGAGTCCTGGATCGAGGAGGATTCTTGCCGCATCGGCCCCCACACACCCGGGAAAATGGACCACGGATTCCACGGATTGATCGGATCAGGAAGAAGACAGCAAGAATCCGGATGTGCCTTCGATTTCACGCCTCGCCGATGGGTATGACCTTCAGAGAGTCTTGCAAGCGGCTCACGTTTCACGGAGGCGTCCGAGGGGGGTGGGACCGATGGAGCGCGGACTTCAGTCCGCCGGGCCCGCCGCTCGCCTCATCCCGTTTCGACCGCACACGATGCGGGCTGAAGCCCGCGCTCCATGGGGCCGCCATCCCCCCCGTGTCGTTCACCGCGGCGGCCGTTGCCCGCCGGAGCTCGTCCGTCCTGTGGTAGCTTGCTCCTGTCATGGCACAGGCGGCCAGTGCTGATCTCGACCGGCGGGTTGCTCCCCTGGAAGGGTGGAAGGAGAGCCAGGAGCCGCTTGTCCTCTCGTTGGAGGACGACATCCGTGAGGTCCAGCAGCGGTTGACGGCGCTCCAGAGCCACATGGATCACCGCTTCTCCGACATGGAAAACGCCACCGCCGAGCTGCGCACCGAGCTCAGGATCGACATCGGGGAGCTGCGGAGCGAGCTCGAGGGTGAGATGACCCGCCTTGTCCAGCGCATGGATACCCGGACCCGCTGAATCGTGGGCGTGCAGTTCCTGACGCTCATCACCCTGATCGCCGCACTCCTCCGCCTGGCCCACTGAGGGCAGACGTCCGTCTTCATCCACAACGACGTGGTGAGCCCGCCGGATGGAAACAGCACCTCAGGTCCGGAATATCGCAAATCCTCGCCCTGTCCATCCCTTCCCCGTTTCCCACAGCCCTTACAGGCTCGACGACGACGAGAGCATCACAGTGTCCACCGAACCGGGACAGGTCCAGCCCGGGATGCCTCACGTGCAGTCTTGCTGCTCCACGTGGAGTGCGCCGAGCGACAGCCGGTGCGGACAGCGCCTTTCAGGCCTTCCATACGTTGATCGGGAATCTGAACCACCTCGGGTGGAGGCGCGTCCTTCAGGGCGCGCCTCCATGGCCGTGGCCCCGGGCTCGGCTATGCTGGGTCCGTGGAACGCCCGAGCTTCCGGCCGGCAGCGGTGGCCGCCCTGGCGGCGGGAGGCCTGGGGACCGTGGGTGCGCTGGCGGCCCGCCCCTGGCACGACGAGTTCTACACGCTGGAGCTGGCGCGGCGGCCCGTGGGGGAGATCCTCGCGGCGCTGCACCTGGACTCGGGGCCGCCCGGCTACTACCTGCTGTGCAGGCTGCTCCACCTGGCCGGGGCCGACTCGGTGCGGGCCCTGCGCCTCCTCTCGGTGGCGGGAGTGGTGCTGGGGGTGGCGCTGCTGGTGCTCGCCGTCCGGAGCACGCCCGGGCGGTGGGCGGCCGCGGCGCTCCTGGCCGCGCACCCCCTGCTGCTGGCGGCCTCGCTGGAGGCCCGCCCCTACGGGCTGCTCTTCGCCGCCGCCGCGGGGGCCGCGCTCCTGCTGGGCGGCAGGCTGGGGGGGAGGGAGGCGGTGCTGCTGGGCGCGGTCCTGGCCGCGGCCTGCTGGGTCCATTCCCTGGGCCTGGTGTTGACCCTGGCCGTGGTGGTGGCGGCGGTGCTCCTGGAGCGGCGGGAGCGGGTCCGGGCCTGGGCCGCGGTGCTGGGGGCGCTGGTGCTGCACCTGCCCTGGTTCGGCGTGATGCTGCGCCAGCCCCCGGAGAGCCTGGAGTGGATGGCCTCCGGCCGGGCGGCCATGCCGGCGTGGCAGCGGGTCCTCGCCCCCGTGCTCCAGCCCTCGCCGGTGGCGCCTCGCGGGCCCTTCCTGCCCCTGGCGGAGCTGCCGGGGCCCCTGGTGGCGGCGGGCCTCGCCGCCTGGCTGGTCCTGCTGGCCGGAGGCCTGTGGGGCGCCTCGCGGCCGAGGTGGGTGTTCTGGACCTGGTGGGCGGTGGGAGGGGGTGCCCTGGTGGCCGCCACGGCGCTGCTCCGGCCGGTCTACGCGCCGGGGCGCGCTGACCTGATCCTGCTGCCGGCCGCCGTGGTGGTGGTGGCCTCCGGGGTGGGGGGAAGGTTCCGGTGGGACCGGCTGCTCCTGGTTGGGCTGCTCCTGGGAGGGCTCGTCACCTGCGGGCTGACACTCCGGTCGTGGGCTGCGGCCCCGCCCCCGCCGGCGGAGGAGCTGGCGGCCGTGCTGGCCCGGCGGGCCGCGCCGGGGGACACGGTGGTGTGCACCGGATGGTGGTACCTGGGGCTGCGGCAGGCGGTGGGGCCCGCGGAGGAGGGTCTCCGGTGGCGGAGCTTCCCGGCCTCCACGCTCGAGCACCCCGGCTGGTACGACGACGCGCTGGGCCTGGCGGCCCGCGGCGAGGTGGCAGGACTCGCCCGGGAGCTCGCCCGGGAGCTCGCGGCCGGCCACGGGGTGTGGCTGGTGCGGACGCCCGCCCTGGCCTCGGACCGCCTCCTGGAGCCGCTGGTGGGGACGCTGGGGCTCGAGCCGGTGGCGGCGTCGCCCGGACGGTGGGTGCTGTTCGGCCGCGGGGGGGCGCCCGCCAGGTGAAGAGGTGAAGGTGGCCCCGGGGAGCAGGGGTGCAGGGGAGCGGGGGGGCAGGGGCGAACGCGGCATGGACAGGGCAACGGCCACGGTCACGGACACGGACAGGGTCACGGACACGGCCATGGCCACGGGCACGGACAGGGTCACGGACACGGACAGGGACGGGGTCGGGGGCAGGGTCGTGGTACCCGGTGCGGGCAGGGCGCAGGGGCGCAGGGGTGCAA
>Ga0256835_1000203_pt1 | contig 48376 bp, 31 predicted proteins | sample PIR30metaG_FD_185972 | JGI IMG/M metagenome (GOLD analysis project Ga0256835, IMG submission 185972) | Hydrothermal vent microbial communities from East Pacific Rise, Pacific Ocean - PIR-30 | ecosystem: Environmental > Aquatic > Marine > Hydrothermal vents | place: Pacific Ocean: East Pacific...
GCCTGCGGAAGGCTCCCCCGCGCCCGGCAGGCGCCCTGAAGACAAACAACACAATAGAAGCTTTTTCTTTCAGGCTAAAGGAGGATAAAATGAAAGTGAAGACCTGTATTTGCAAATCACCCGGCCAAAGAGCGCTGCTTTCCCTGCTGGCCCTGGCCGCAGCCCTGGCCCTTGTCATGGCCTGGACCGCAGTTGCCCATGCCAGCACGGCAGCCAACACAACCATCCGCAACACGGTGACGGTCAACTACGCCGATACCGCCGGCACAGCCCAAAACCCCCTGACGGCCAGCGTCGATATCACGGTCAACCTGGTGGAAAGCACGCCGCTTCTGAGCGCACCGGCAGACCAGTCCATCGACGCTTCCCAGACGGCGGTTTACAGTTACACCATTACTTCCACAGCCAACGGCCCTGATACCTACGCCCTAAATGTACCCGCCGTTGTCGAGTCTGCCGGCATATCCGGTTCCTCGGCCACCCTCAGCCAAACCAGCATAGTTCTGGGAGCTACCACGGTGGCTGCCGACATCACCATCTCTGCCAGCGGTACAACCGACATCACGGTACCCAGCGACAATACCAATAACACTGAGGTCAACGGCATCAAAGATAACGACACCGTCGTCATCGGCGGGGAGGTCTTCACCGTGTATTCGGTGATCGACAACCCCGGAGTGGGCACCTCCACCATCACGGTCAACGGAAACGGCACGGCCCTTACTGTCCATGCCGGTGACATCATCGGCGAGCAGGGCAGATTCACCCTGACGGTCACTCCCGGCACGGTATCCGATGCCACCACCGATCAGACCATCACCGTCGATATCAGTGCCGACGGCGGCTCAGGAGCTGCCACCGACCAGACCGTCACCACGGTCACAGCGGTCCAGCTCACCGTCTCCAAGTACGTTCGCAACGTAGACGACCCCAACGGAAGCGGGACTTCCATCACTGTGGATAGCAATACTTATTATGACTCGAACGTAAAAGGAGATCCCGGAGACACCATGGAATACCTGATAGTGGTTTCCAATGCCGCCAGCAGCAGCACGGCCACCAACGTCACCATCCGGGATTCAGTCCCGGCCTTTACCACCTATGTTACCGAATCGATGGCCCTAGATACTGGATCTGGATCTTTCACCTCCCTGAAAGACGATGCCAACGGTGGTGATGCCGGCGAGTACGATGCGGCAAACGGCATCATCTACATCTACGCCGGAACCGGCGGCAATGACGGCGGCGCCGGTTTTGGTGACGGAGCAGGCGGCAGCCTGCCTGCCAACACGACCACCTACGGGCGGTTCCGGGTGACGATCAACAACTGATCGCGGACCGCACCCAGCCCTGATGCGCCCTCGGGTCCTGCCCGGCCGGATTTCCGGACGCGGGGCAGGGCCTGTAGCGCACCGGGATACCAGGTAAAAGCAGAAAGGCAGGCAGAAAATGAAACCGCGTATCCTTATTTGTATGGTTCTGGCCATGGCCATGGTGCTGGCAAGCGCCGGCAGCCTGCTGGCCGCAGTGGCGGCCAACACGCGCATCGTCAACCAGGCCACGCTGACCTATGATGACGGCACCGGAACCCGGACGGCCACCGCCAATGTGACCGTCACCGTGGCCCTGGTGCCCGGGGCCCCCGGCCTGGATCAGCCGCCTGATGCGTCCACAGCGTATGCCGGGCCGGGCACCACCCTGACCTTTGTCTATACGGTGACAGCCGGCGGAAACGGCCCTGACACCTACACCATCACCACTTCGGTGACAGGTTCCACCAACACCACCGGCCCCGGTGCAAGCGCTCCGGCCACGGTAACCCTGGGCGCCACCATCACCACCTCCGGCTCGACTGTCAGCGTCCTCCGGGTGCCATCTGACGGCAGCGCCGACAGCTCGGTCAACGGCATCGAGGTGGGCAACACCGTCCTGGTAAACGGCCAGGTGCGCACGGTCACGGCCATAAGCGATCCGGCCGCAGGTTTTGCCACCATCACCCTGAACTCACCCCTGCCGGCGGCCCCGGCAGCCGGTGTTCCGGTCTATGAACAGCAGCAGTTCAGCGTGGTGGTCGATTCGGGCACCATCGTTACCGGCGGCAGCGACATCACCGTGACCGTGGACACCACCGCCGCCAGCTCGGCCGGCTCCGACACCGACCAGGTGGTGGCCACCTTCACCAGCGGCAGCGCGACCCTGACAAAGTACGTCCGCAACCTTTCCTGGGCCGCCGGCAATACCGGCGGAACCGGGGCGACCAGCATCACGGTCAACGGCACCACCTACGACTACTACACGGGCGGCGTGAAAGGCCGTCCGGGCGACGTGCTCCAGTACGTCCTGGTTGCCGCCAACACCTCTTCGGCCGCCGTTGGCAACAGCACCATCACCGACGTGCTGCCCACGGCCTACGTGACCTTCAAGCCGGACGTCTATGCCGCGACCGGAGACGTGATCTACATCGACGAGACCGGAACCGAGCACCAGCTGACCCAGGAAGCCGACTCCGACCAGGCCACCTATGCCTCCGGCACACTGACGGTCCACGTGGGGGCCGGGTCCAACAGCTCGGGCGGCGGAAGCATTCCGGCCGGCGTATCGGTGACTGTGGCCTACCAGGTAACCATCAACCCGTAAGGAGAAGACGCCAGGCGCCATGGACCGCACCTGTTACCATAGCCCGCGCACCCCGGGCCGCCTCGAAAGGGCGGGCGGCAAGCATGCCGCCCGCCTGCGGCCCGCCGCGTCCATGGCGCTGCTGGTATTGGCCTTCCTGGCCCTGTTGATCCTGCCCCGGGGCCAGGCCCGGGCCGCATCGGTATCCATCGTCAACCAGGCCCGCCTCTTGGTCGGCGGCGCGCCGGCTGCCTCTTGCCGGGTACGGGTGGCCGGCATCGTGCCGACCGCTTCGAGCCTGGAAATCTACAAGTACGCCCCCGGAGCACCCGGGGCCACACAGGTCAGCGTGGCGCCTGGATCCTACAGCCCCGACGGCGGGTCAAGCTTACAGCCCCTGGGAGACATCTACCCGGCAGGTTCCACTCAGCCCATCGACCTGAGCCGGCCGGTTCCCCTGACAGCGGCCGAAACCTTCCACCAGGGTGAACCGGTCTTTGTCGGCATCCGGGACGCGGACCACAACCTGGATTCCGGCCGGGCCGAAAGCATCTGGATCCGGGTGACGGTTCCGGACACCGGTGATCAGGAACTGATTCTGGCATGGGAGACCGGGCCGGACACCGGTATCTTCATGGGTTACATCCAGTCCTCGGGCCGGACCGCGCCGGCTGCCAACAACGGGGTGCTGGACGTGGTGGAAGGCTGCCGCATCGAGGCCTTTTACACCGACTCTTTCACCGCCGGGGATACTGCCAGCGGCAGCGCCCTGGTGGACCCCCTGGGCCTGGTTTTCGATTCTGAAACCGGCAACCCGGTAAACGGGGCTGCCGTCACCCTAATGGACGTGGCCACCGGCCGGCCGGCCACCGTCAGGGGCGACGACGGGTTCAGCACTTTCCCGGCCACGGTAATCTCGGGCGGCACGGCCGTCGATTCGGCCGGCAAGGTCTACGACTTCGAACCGGGCCGCTTCCGCTTTCCCTTCGTCGCCCCGGGAACCTACCGTCTGGTCGTCCGGCCGCCGGCCGGCTACCGGGCGCCTTCCCAGGTGCCCACCGCCCGGCTCCAGAGCCTGCCAGGCGCTCCGTTTTTCATTGCCGAGCCGGGATCGCGGCAGGAACCTTTCGTGATCAACCCCGGCCCCACGGTGAGAATCGACATCCCGCTTGATCCGGCCGCCGACCGGCTCTGGCTGAAAAAAGCGGTCAATACCGACACGGCTGCGCCGGGCGACCTGATCCGGTACACCCTGGAGGTGGAAAACCCCTCCGGCAAAACCGCCTATGCCACGGTGATCCGGGATAACCTTCCCCGGGGTTTCGCCTTTCGCAGGGGATCATTGCGCCGCAACGGCCAGAAGGTGACCGATCCTTCCATCAGCCACGACGGACGCCACTTGACCATAACCGTGGGCGACCTCGGCCCGCAGGAGACGGCCCGCTTCACCTACGTGGTCATGCTGGCGGCGGTTGCCGGACCGGGCCGGGCCGTAAACACCGCCGTTGCCGAAGCCGCCGGCGCAGCGGTATCCAACCCGGCCCGGGCCACCGTCATGGTAAAAGAAGACCTGCACCGCGCACGTTCCATCATCGCCGGCAAGGTGATGGCCGATGCCTGCGGCAAGGATGAAAACCGCTCAAACGGTGTCGCCGGAGTCCGCATCTTCGTTGAAGACGGCACCTTCACCGTCACCGACGACCAGGGTCGCTTTCATCTGGAAAACCTGACTCCCGGCACCCACGTTGTCCAGATGGACCTGGACACCGTGCCCCGGCGCTACGAGCCGGTGCTGTGCGACGACGACAGCCGCCAGGCGGGCACGGCCTTTTCGCGCTTTGTCGACATCCGGGGCGGCACCCTGTGGCGGGTGGATTTTCATCTCAAATCCAAGCCGCCGCCAACCGGCAGGGCCGGCCTCGAGATGACCTGCAGCCTGAAAGGGAACATCATCCAATACCAGGCTCTTATCCGGGCTCAGGACCAGCCGGTAAGCAACCCCGTATTGACGATCGATTTACCGCCGTACGGCATTTACATCCCCGGCTCCAGCGTCCTGGAGACAAAACCGGTCCCCGATCCCAAGATAGAAAAGCGCAGCCTGTCGTACCGGCTGGACGATCTCCGGCCCGGACGGACCCTCCGCCTGCGCTTTGCCATCAGGATAGACGCCCGCAAGGTGCGCAGCAAGCTGCACACCCGCGCAAGGCTTACCTGGAAGGAAGCCGGCGGCAAACCGGCGTCCACCCCGCAGATCGACACCGTCCTGGCCCTGGACTGGCACGAGGAGACGGTTGCCCGGCGGCAGGTGGTCCTTCATCCCCGCTTTGCAAGCTTCAGCGCCGAGCTGTCGGACAGGGACCGCAAAGCCCTGGACGACCTGGCAAAGTCACTGGAGGGTCTTGAAATCGTCCGCGTGAAAGTTGTGGGCCACTCCGACAACCGGCCCATCAGGCCGGCCAACCGCCATCTTTTCGCCGACAACTACGCTCTTTCCCTGGCCCGGGCCAGGGCGGTGGCCACCTACCTCGGCCAAAAACTCCGGCTGGACCCCGCCCTGATCAGGGTGGAGGGCCGCGGTCCGGATCAGCCGGTGGCCGACAACAGGACAGCCGCCGGAAGGGCCGCCAACCGCCGGGTGGAAGTGACCATCGAATGCGCCAAGATCCATCTTGTCCAGGACGTCCAGTCCGTCAAGTGCGAAGACAGGGTCCAGGCCACCACCACAGCTTCCTGGCCGCAGGATTCCCCGGGCGGGCTGAAGGTGCCGCAACACCTGAAACCGGCCCTGCCGGCCGCATCTGCATCCAAAACAGAGATTCCAAAAGACGGCATCCTGGAACCGGCCGACGGCAGCCACCTGGCCGCCCCGGTGACGGCCGTCAGGATCCGGCTGGACTCCCGGCTCAAGCCGCGCCTCGTCCTGGACGGCAAGCCGGTCGATCCCGAGCGGATCGGCTTCAGGCTGCAGGACCCGTCCACCGGGCGCACCCTGTATACCTATATCGGAATCGATTTCGGCGGCCCCGGCCCCCACACCCTGGTCCTGGAAGGCCTGGGGCCCTTCGGCAATGTCCGTTTCAAGGCCCGGGCCAAAATCATCCGCACCGGAGCCGTGGCCCGGATCGAACAGCTCGCCTTCAACGGCAACCTGGCCGACGGCCGGACTCCGGTAAGGGTGAAACTGAGGCTCACAGATGAAGGCGGCAACCTGATCAAGGCGCCGGTGGAGCTGGAGGTGGTCAACGGCAACCTCGAGCCTCTGAAAGTTTCCGACACCGATCTTTCCCGCACCCCCGGCCAGAAACGGCTCCACGTGGATGCCGACGGCACGGCCTGGTTCGCGCCGGTGACCCGGGCCGGCAGGTACACCGCCACCTTGAAGTACAACCGGGCCGAGGTGGAAGTCGAAACCTACGTCAGGCCCAAGCTGCGGGACTGGATCCTGGTGGGACTGGCAGAAGGCACGGCCGGGTACAACACCATCTCCGGCAACATGGAGAGCCTGGGGCCCGAAGACGAGGAAGATTTTTACTCAAACGGCCGCCTGGCCTTCTACGCCAAGGGCCGCATCAAGGGCAAGTGGCTGCTGACGGCCCGCTACGACTCGGGCCGCGACAAGGACGATCCCGGCAACCGCATGTTCGGCGAAATCGACCCCGACGCCTATTACACCCTTTACGGCGATGCCTCCGGCCAGGCCGACGATGCCGCAAGCATGGAAAAACTCTACCTCAAGATCGAACGCGACCGGTTCTACGCCCTTTTCGGAGACTACGACACCGGACTGACCGTCACCGAGCTTTCCCGCTACAGCCGGCGCTTCAACGGCTTCAAGTCCGAGTACGACGGCCGCAACTTCGATCTGACGGCTTTTGCCAGCCGCACCGACCAGGCCTTTATGCGGGACGAAATCCGGGCAGACGGCACCACCGGCCTCTACCGCCTGTCGCGCCGGCAGATAAAGCTCAACTCCGAAAAGGTGACCATCGAAACCCGGGACCGTTTCCGCAGCGAGATCATCGTCGAATCCCGCCGGCTCACCCGCCACGCGGACTATTCCATCGACTACGACGCCGGCACGATCTACTTCAAGGAGCCGGTCTACAGCCGCGACCAGGACTTCAATCCTGTTTACATCGTGGTGGAATACGAAAGCCGCCAGACAGGCGACAAGGCCTACACCTGCGGCGGGCGGGCAAGCGCCAGGCTTGCCGGGGGAAAGCTGGAGATAGGAACCACCATAGTCCACGAAGGCCCGGAAAACGCCGAGGCCGACCTTGCCGGCCTGGATGCGACCGTCAAGCTTAACAAGGCCATCGAGCTGAAGGCCGAGCTTGCCGGCAGCCGCAAAAAAGAAAACGGAACGACCACCGCCGGCCGGGCCGGCCTGGTGGAGATGAAGGCAACCACCTCCGACCTGGACGCCAGGGCCTACTTCCGTCACCTGGGAGAAGATTTCGGCCTGGGTCAGCAAAACGGCGCCGAAAGGGCCACCCGCAAGTACGGAACCGAAGCCCGCTACCGGATCAGCAAGAAGCTGTCGGCCGAGGCCGACCTATGGCGCCAGGAAGTGCTGGACAGCGGGGCTGTCCGGGACCACGCCGAAGCAGAGCTGATCTGGAAAGAAGAATTCTACCGCCTGTCCACCGGGCTGAGCTTTACCCGCGACCGAATGGCCGGCGGCAGCAACGGCGAATCGCTCCTGGCAACCATGGGCGCCTCCCGCAAGCTGCTTGGCAAGCGTCTGACCCTCAAGGTTGACCACGAACAGGCCTTGGCCGGCAAGGACGAAAGTTCCGATTTTCCCACCCGCACCATCTTCGGCGCAGACTTTCGCCTCACCCGGACCACCACCCTGTTTGCCGGCCAGGAATTTACCCGGGCAAGCAACAAGAACACCCAGACCACCAGGGCGGGCCTGAAGGCAACCCCCTGGGAGGGCGGCCGGCTGGGAACCAGCTTCAACCGGAGCATGGACGAAAACGGCGACCGGATCTTCGCCAGCCTGGGCCTGGACCAGACCTGGCGGATATCTTCCAAATGGACCCTGGAGGCGGGCCTGGAAAGATCCCAGACACTGGCTGACGACCACGGACCCGGCTTCGACCCGGACCTGCCCCCGGCCTCGGCATCTTCCGAAGATTTCACCGCCGTCAACCTGGGAGCCGGATACAAGGCCGAGAAATGGTCCTGGAGCGGCCGGATCGAAACCCGGCAGGGAGACGACCGGGACAGGCTGAACCTGACCACCGGCATCGGCGGCCGGGTAAGGCCGGGCCTGGGGCTTTCTGCCGGCTGGCAATACCGCCTGGAAAAAACGGCGGCCGGCAGCCGCAGTGAAGCGGGCGACCTGCGTCTGAGCGCAGCTTTCCGGCCGGCCGACGCCCGCCTGATCATCCTGGAACGCCTGGATTACAAGGTCGACAGCGACAAGGCTCCCGGGTCGGCAACTACCCGCACCCGCAAGCTGGTCAGCAACCTCAACACCAATTACCGTCCCCATGAAAGACTTCAGCTGGCCTTCCAGTACGGAGCAAAATACGTCCTGGCAACTTTCGACGGGGAAGACTACGACGGGTTCACCGATCTGATCGGCCTGGAAGCGCGCTACGATCTTACCCGGCGCTGGGACGTGGGCTGCCAGGCCGGTCTGCTGCACGCCTGGAGTGCCGGCCAGGCGGACTTTCGCAGCGGAGTCTCGGTGGGCTACAGCCTGGTCAAAAATGTATGGCTCAGCCTGGGATACAATTTCTCCGGATTCAGGGACGCGGATTTCTCCGGGGCCGACTACACGGCCCGGGGGCCTTACGTGAAGTTCCGCTTCAAGTTCGACCAGCAGTCGGTCCGGGAGCTCGTCAACTGGTTTGGCGGCAGTTGATTTCCTTGCGGTACATGTCCAGTACCGACCTTACCGTACCGGCAAGCTCCCTGCGGGTTATGGGCTTGTAGATCAGGGCCTTGATACCGGCCTCGAAGGCGCTTTCCTGGCTGATGCGCTCGCTGTAGCCGGTACAGATGACCACCGGAATGTCCGGCCGGATGGCCATGAGTTCGGCGGCCAGAACGTCGCCGGTCATGTGGGGCATGGTCATATCGGTAATCACAAGATCGAAGGCGCCGGGATCTTCCCGGAACAGGGCCAAGGCCCGGGAGCTTTCCGAGGCCGCGGTAACCCTGTATCCCAGCCTTGACAGCATCTGACGGCCCATTTCCACCAGGGCCGGTTCGTCGTCCACGAACAAGATACGTTCATTGCCGCCCACCGCCGGAGTTTCGTCTTTCACCTGGCCTTCGGCCCGGCGGGGGGCGATGGGAAGGTAGACTTTGAAAATGGTTCCCCGGCCGGGGTTCGAAGCAACCGCCACTGCTCCCCGGCAGCCCTGGACAACGGCATTGACCACGGCCAGTCCCATTCCGGTGCCCTCCCCTTTTTCCTTGGTGGTGAAATAGGGATCGAAAATCTTGTCTGTCAGGGCGGGCTCGATTCCATGGCCGGTATCGGCCACGGTCAGCCGGATGAAAGGCCCCGGTCTCATGCCCGGATAATGATCGGTGAAGCTTTCATCCAGATCTTCCTCGTCCAGGGCGACCGAAAGCACGCCTCCGGAATCCCGCATGGCATGGCCGGCATTGGTGCACAGGTTCATCACCACCTGGTGAATCTGGGTCGGATCGGCAAGCACGATGGCATCGCTCTTGATGGCCGAGCGGATCTCGATGGTGGAAGGCAGGGTGGCCCGCAGCAGCTTGAGGGCTTCTTTGACGATCGGTTTGACCTGAATCGGTTTGGCCTCGGTCTCGGTCTGGCGGCTGAAGGTCAGAATCTGCTGCACCAGGTCCTTGGCCCGGTTGCCGGCTTTGACTATTTCAGCGATATAGCCTTCGGCCGGCTTGCCTTTCTGGGCGTCGTCCAGGGCAAGTTCGGCATAACCGAGGATGGCGGACAGGATGTTGTTGAAGTCATGGGCGATACCGCCGGCCAACGTGCCGATGGCTTCCATCTTCTGGGCCTGCCGCAAGCGGGTTTCGGTACGCTGGCGCTCTGTTTCCAGGTCTTTTACCTTGGTGATGTCCACCGAAACCTGGATGCGGACATAACGGCCGTCGATCCACTTGATGGCCCGCTCATAGTTGATGAACCAGCGCTTGGTAAGCGGATTTTTCCCTTCCCAGGCCCTCAGTCCCAGGGGAGCCCCGTCTTCATCCAGAAGTTTTTTGCAATGGGGGCACCGCTGCGGTTTGCCGCGGAAGGCCGACCAGCAAGTCCTGCCGGTCATGTCTCCGCCGAAAACCTCTTTCATTGTCCGGTTCATAAAAAGAATCTCGTCGGTTTCAAGGTCGGCGACAAATATGGTGGCGTCGATGCTGTCCAGGACGGTGAGAAAGGTCTGGTGGGATTCCTTCAGGGCGGTGACAGCCTTTTTGCGCTCGGTAATATCGGACATCACATGGACATAACCGCTGACCTGTCCCTGGTCGTCGTACTGCAGGTCGACGGTGATTTCGTGCCAGCGCTGGCCGATGGCAAACTCCATGGAGGCCCGGGCTCCCTTTGCCCTGGCCGCCAGGCACGGGCAGCCCTTGACCGGCTTTTCAGTGCAGTGAAGCACCTGGTAACAGTGGCGGCCCACGACTTTTTCCGCCGCAAGCCCCACCAGTTCGTACATGGCCCGGTTGCACTTGAGAATCTTCTGGTCGGTATCAAGGATCATGACCGCCTCGTCCATGGCATTGAAAGTCGTCTGCCAGAGCATGAAGGCGGCCCTTAGCTCCTCCTCGGTCTTGCGGCGCTGGGTGATGTCCTCCATGAAACCGTCGATGCGGACCACCCTGCCGTTTTCGTAATGGGGGGTGGCCCGGTCCCGGACCCACTTGATCTGACGGTCCCGGGTAATGATACGGTACTCGATGTCGATGAAGCTTTTCGATCCGAGGGCGGCTTCTATCCGGCGGCTGACATAGCTGCGGTCTTCCGGGTGAATGATTCTGTAGAACAAACGGGAATCGGACATGAACCTCTTGGCCGGATAGCCGGTCAGCTCTTCCATCCGCCCCTCGATGTAAAAACTGGAGCTGGACCGGTCGGGCAGGGCCGAGTAGACCACCACCGGCATATTGCGGCTCAATTTTTGATAACAATCGGCGCACTTTTCGGCGGAATCGGTACGCGTGTCCGGAAAGGGCTCCCGGTCATTGCGCGGACCGTCCGGCACATCCGCGTTCTTTCCGGAATCCCGCATGGTGATCAAAAACATCTGGCGCCCGAGGTGTTCAATGGCCAGAAGCTCGAGCCGGATGCGGTTCTGGCTGCCGGCGGCGTCAGAAACTATGGCGTCCACCTGGACAGGGTCCGGAGAATTACGGGCGGCAACACACAGTTCCGACAGGGAAGGAGCCTTGAAGACAGAAAGTTCATTGACCGAGCTGCCTTCCAGAGCTTCCGGGGGATAACCGCAAAGGCGGGCAAAACCCCGACTGACCAGCTCCAGCCTCAGCTCGGGATCAGAGACGATGACCATGGGCAGGAAGCTTCGCCGCAGGGCCAGGGCCAGGGTCTGGCCTGCCAAGCTGCCATCGGGCTCCTTTTGGGGTGTCGCCTTGATCATGGTAAAAGACCCCGCCCTACGGGTAATCGTTGTTTCAGCCGAATCCTGATGGAACTGCTTGTCAACGGTGGAGCGAGATCAACGGCAGGTTGGATGTCTTGTGGAGAACTGCAAAAACCGGATCGGTTTTAATTTACTAAAAATCAAACGGCACTGCAACAATCCATTGCATAATTTCGGGTCTTTTTCACCTGCCGGGTACGATCAGATCGGTGACGTACTGGAGCAAGACGTAAACGATGTAAACCGAAAGCAGCCAAAAGCCGTGCCATCTGTGGAAAAAACGCCCGGAACCAAGCGATATGAAAGCCCGCAGGGAATACAGGAGCAAAAGCATGGCCGGAAAATGGAGAATGAAAAACGTGGCCGGGACAGCCAGAGGCCTGGCCGCCGCCGAGGCGCCGATGACAAAGAGACAATTGAGCACATCGGCCCCCACGATGTTGCCAACGGTTATCTCCGGGTGTCCCTTGCGCACCGCGGCTATGGCGGTTATCAGTTCCGGCAGGGAAGTGCCGAAAGCCACCATGGTGGCGGCAATCACATCGTCCGGCACACCGAGCCGCTGGGCGATTTCCGAAGCACACGGAATCAGCACCCGGGCTCCGATGATCACCATGGCAAGACCGCCGCCGATCATGGTCCAGCACAATCCCAGGGACCGGACCGCGCCTTCCGAATCATCCTCGTCCCGGACCGCGCCATCACCCTGGCGGGCCCAGACATAGGCCAGGTACATATAGACCGCCAGGAGGCCGAGGAAAACAAACCCGACCCAGCGCTCCAGGCGGGGAGTTCCGTCGGACATGATCCAGGCTCCGGCCGAGATGACAACCAGCAACGTGGCCGATGCCACCTGGACCCAGCCGGTACGGTCGAGGACGAAACGGTTGATGGGAACGGGCGCCAGGACACAGGTAAGGCCGAATATCAGGCCAGTATCGGCAATGATCGATCCCACCCCGTTTCCCAATGCCAGCCCGGAGTTGCCCATGAAAGCGGCCATTACCGAGACAAAGGCCTCGGGGGTGGTGGTGCCCAGGGAAACTATGGTGGCGCCGATGATTATCTTGGGCAATCCGGTGCGGCGGGCCAGATCGACCACACCTTCCACCATCCAGTCGGCCCCCTTGGACAAAAGGACCACGCAGACCGCTATCAAAATCAGCAGGGCGCCGTTGGACAGGCCTCCCACCAGGTGATGAACCGCGGTTTCATCACCGGCAAGGCGCAAAAGTTCCATTGCCGTCATTTCAGTCGTCCGGTCATCGCAAACAAGTCCAATTCGCTCTTGCCGGGACCCGAACCGAGCGTCCCGGATTGCGGTCAATCATTTTCTTCGATGAATTATGCACGCTTTTGACCAAGCGGCGGTTCATGCTCCGACTGCGGCACTATTTGCGGCCGCATATTTTTTATCTAGCACTTTTCGGATGGTTTCGGCAAGCTTGCGGTTCAATACAGGTTTGGTGACAAAGGCGGCAATACCCAAGGCCCGGGCCCGGGCCGCGTCGATGCGGGCCGAAAAGCCGGTACACAGAATCACCGGCAGGTCTGGCCGTATGGCCATCAACTTCCGGGCCAGCCGGTCACCGGTAAGCTGAGGCATGGTCATGTCGGTGATCACAAGATCGAAGGCTCCGGGATCTTTTCTGAAAAGCTCCAGGGCCTCCCGGCTGTCGGTCAAAGAGGTGACCCGGTAACCCAGGCGGCTGAGTATTTCGGCGGTCATGGCGGCAATACTGTCTTCATCGTCCACGAACAGGATGCGTTCACTGCCTCCGGGCAGGGGACTTTCTTCGGTCTGCCGGGATGAATGCTGCCTGTGGTGCACGGGAATCAAGACGCAGAAAGTCGTGCCCTTGCCCGGAGTACTGGACACCGTCACCGTGCCGTTATAGCTCTTGACGATGCCGTGGAGCACCGACAGCCCCATCCCGGTACCCTTGCCCGGGGGCTTGGTGGTGAAAAAGGGGTCGAAGATCCGCTCCATCACTTCCGGGGTCATGCCGCAGCCGGTGTCGCTGACGGTCAGTTTGAGATATTTGCCCGGTTTCATGCCTGTATGGGAGGCCACCTGCTCGTCATCCAGAACCACGTCGTCAAGTTCGATGGTCAGCACGCCGCCTTTTTCCTCCATGGCGTGGTTGGCGTTGGTGCACAGATTCATTATCATCTGGTGAATCTGGGTCGGATCGGCAAGAACCATCGAATCGCTTACCAGCCGCTGCCTGATTTCAATGGTTGCCGGCAGCGAAGCCCGCAAAAGCTTGACGACTTCCTTGGCGATCAGACGCACCCGGACCGGCTTGAATTCCTGTTCGCTCTGGCGGCTGAAGGCCAGGATCTGGGACACCAGATCGCTGGCCCGGCGACCGGCATCAAGAATGGCCCTGACGCTCTTCCGGGTCTCGGAATCATTGTTCTGCAGCATGGCCAGCTCCGCGTAGCCGATGATTGCAGAAAGAATGTTGTTGAAATCGTGCGCAATCCCGCCCGCCAGGGTGCCAATGGCCTCCATCTTCTGGGCCTGGCGGAACTGGCGCTGGAGGCGGACCTGTTCGGTAACGTCCCTTTTCACCGCCACGTAACTCACTATGTTACCGTCATCATCCAGCACCGGCGAGATGGAACCTTCTTCTTCGAAGATACTGCCGTCCTTGCGGCGATTGACAAGGTGGCCATGCCAGACGTTGCCGCTGGAAATGGTGGCCCAAAGCTGGCGGTAGAAAAGCTCGTCGTGCCGGCCGCTTTTCAGAATCCTGGGAGTTTTGCCGACGGCTTCTGACCGCTTGTAGCCGGTTACTTTTTCGAAAGCCGGATTCACATACTGGATCGTGCCCCGGGCGTCGGTGATAACCACGGATTCGGAGGCATGATCGATGGCTGTCGCCAGCAGAAAACGCTCGGCGTCGGCTTTGCGCCGATCGGTTATATCTGTAAGGAACCCGAATCCGCCCTGGATACGGCCGTGCTCATCCGCCATGCCGGTGGCGTTGACATGCACGAAAACGTGGTAACCGCCGGGGTGAACAAAGATTGTTTCAAAACTGTTGTGGCGCTGGTGAAAAATCTTTTCCAGTTGGGCCTTGAAGTCCTCTTTCTGTTCGGCAAGCACGAAATCTTCCAGGCTGCGGCCCACGATCTCGGTCCTCCGGCGTCCCAGCATCTCACACAGGGAGGGATTGACATCGGTGACCCGCATTCCGGAATCGATCATCCAGTAGCCTTCCACGGTGTTCTCGATCAGGCTCTGGTAGCGGGCCCGGCTCTTTCTGAAAGCCTCTTCTACTTCCAGACGCTCGGTTATCATCCGGTTGGCCAGCCCGGCCAGGTCGATGAACTCTGAAAAATCAAGCGAGCCGGTATCGATGGGCTTGAGCTGGCGGGCGGCATCCCTGAAAAAGGCGGAAAAGACATCGAAGCTGTTCTGCATCCGGCGGCAGACATGACGGGTAGCCAAAAAAATGACTCCCAATACCACCCCGAAAATCAACATTATGCCAACGACAGTGCCCTGAACCTGATTTTTCAGCGCTGCCTCCCTGCTTGCGATCACCCTGTCAATATCGTCCAGGGGCATAACGGCCTGGACCACCAGGTTCCACGGCCGGTACCACTCGAAATAGCTCAGTAATTGGCGCGGCTGGCCATCACCGGCCGGAGGCGTTTTGTATTCCAGGAAGCCCTCTCCTTGTTCGCGGATCAATTTGAGAAGCCGCCTGTAATAATGAAAGCCCCCGGCATCCACCCTGTCTTCAGACAAATAGTATCCATCCTTCTTTGACAGCAATGGCCCCGCCACCAGTTCCGCAAAACGGTCACCGCCCATCAAGTTCAGGATCCGGTAAACCTGCAGCCGGTTCTGATTGCCAGACCCGTAACGGATGTCGTCAATGAAAGCCAGCACTTCCTTTTGAACATCGGCGGTAAAATCTTCCCAGTACTCTCCGCAACAGATAATCCATCCCAGGGGCTCGAAATACCGGACAAACGAAGTCTTGTCGGCCGAGGCCGGCCGGGTTCCCGGCCGGGGCCATTTGTAACTGTAAAATCCCTGCTTCCCGGCCAGAGCCAGCTCGACCATGTCCCTGACCACAAAACGCCCGTCAAGATCCTGAAGGCTCATGAGGTTACGGCCTTCGAGATCCGGCTGCGCGCTGTGCAGCTGCATTACGCCCCGGCTGTCGATAATAAAGTAGTAACCCCGGCCGCCATCGAACCTGATCTTGCGCAAAGCAGTCTTGATCCGCTCCTTGATGGCGCTGTCAGGCACCATGAACTGATTTGCCCTGTAAATGTGCTCGGCAATCTGGAAGGCCTGGTCCACCCGTTCCCTGATGGTCTTGCGCATCTGTCTTTCGGCCCATCTCCTTTTATATTCCATGTAGGCCACTGCCTGGTGGACCTGGTGCTTTATGGTGGAGCGGAAGGATTCCAGATACGCCTGTCTGAAACTGTCCGTGTCGGCCACAAAACGCTTATACTCCTGCCTTATCCACAAACAGCCGACTGCCAGCAGGCTGGCCAGGCTGATGGCGGTGGTGGTCAGCAGCACTATACTGAAAAGGCTCTTGCGTTCTATGGCCATATTTTAATCACCGTCCGGCCGGACAAAACAGCTGAGCCGGGGAGCATGGCTGTCCCTGCCGGTAAAAATGTTTGATGCTCGACAACACTTTCCTTCATACAAATAATATGCCACCTGCCGTGCACGGTCCTGTCCAATAAAAAAACCCATCAGGATGATTCCTGATGGGTTTTTGCTCCGGCTGTAAGGTCTCGGGCGATAAGATGCACCGCCATCGAGGCTTCAGGCTAAAAAACGCAGTCGCTGCGGGGCGATGCGCAACGCGGATATCGGACTATTTGCGAACTTGCCGGAAATAAAAATTCCTTTAGACGCAGGAAATCAACGAACCCGGTATGACTTCGCAAAGAGTACGAGATCAAGGCGGCGCGAGCCCCGGGCGACGAGGCGTACTCGAGGTACGCCGCAGTCGCTGCGGGGCGATGCGCAACGCAGATATCGGACTATTTGCGAAGTCATACGTCAGTGTTTGAAGCTGCGTTGCCCTGTAAACACCATGGTAACCCCGGCCTGGTTGCAGGCCTCGATGACCTGGTGGTCATTGACCGATCCGCCGGGCTGGATCACCGCCGTTATCCCTTCCCTGATTCCCACGTCGACACCGTCCCGGAAGGGGAAGAAGGCGTCGCTGACCATGGCCGCTCCCTTGAGGCCGCCGTTTTCGGCAGCCACCTGTTCATCGATCTCCTTTTTCTTTTCAGGGTCGTCAAGATCGTTGTAGGCCACCTGCCAGCGCTGGAAACAGTACCGGTCGGCCAGCTTGCGGTAAGCCTTGTCCCGGGCGATCTGGGCCACTCCCACCCGGTCCTGCTCTCCGGTGCCGATTCCCACCGTCACCCGGTCCTTGACGTAGAGCACCGAGTTGGAAGTAACTCCCGCCTCCACCAGCCACCCGAAAAGCATATCGGCATACTCTGCCTCTGTGGGGTGGCGTTTAATTACGTACTGTTTTCCGCCGTGCTCGCAGCTGGCAAGCTTGAGGTCTTGCTTGGTCCTGGTAACCGGTACGAACGACCACTGGGCGATGATTCCCCCGTCGATCAGGGACTTGAATTCCACGCAGCGCTGGCCGACGAACTCCTGCAGCCGCCGGATGTTGTCGATCCTGATCACCCGCAGGTTCTTCTTGCGGCCGAAGATATCCATCACCCCTTCCTCGAACTCCGGGGCCACCACCACCTCGGCGTACTGGGAAGCCACCGCTTCGGCGGTGGCCCTGTCGACGGGCCGGTTCAGGGCGATGCAGCCGCCGAAGGCCGCCACCCGGTCGGCCAGGTTGGCCTTCACATAGGCCTCCTGAAGGGTATCTGCCTGGGCCACCCCGCAGGGGTTGTTGTGCTTGACGATCACCGCCGTGGGGGTGTCAACAAAATAACGCAGGATGTTCAAGGCATTGTCGGCATCGGTCAGATTGGTCTTTCCCGGATGTTTTCCCGACTGGAGCAACTCGATGTCCGAGACCAGCCAGCGGCCCGGAGCGATGGTGCTGGTCTGTCCCAGCACCAGGTTACCGTTTATCAGGCGATAGAGGGCCGCCTCCTGGCCGGGATTTTCCCCGTAACGCAACCCCTTGCGGACCCCGTCCACGGTCCAGAGGACCTTTTCATAGAACAACGTCTGGCGCTGCTTGCCGGATACGAAACTTATCTCCATCTTCTCCGGAAAATTGTCTTCCACGATGGTGCGGTACATGGCTTTGAGGTCTTCGCTCATCTGTCCTCCTTGTTACGGGCACCGGTCTCAGGCTGATTGAAACCTGTAACAGGCCTCCACCTGGTCAAAGGGTTGATCCTTGAGATACTCGGCAATGGCCCGGTCATAGGCCGCGGTGTGGGCAAAGGCCTTGCGGGCCAGCCGGTAACGCAGGCCGAAGTCGGTGGCCCCCCGGTTGGCCTTCAAAGAATCGAGCACCAGGGGGTAGTCGGCCGGATCGACCACGCTGGCCACCCGGATGAAATTCTTGGCCGCCGCCCTGATCATGCACGGCCCTCCTATATCTATGTTTCCGCGGGCCATCTCGGGCGTCACATCGGCCCGGGCCACCGTGTCCTGGAAAGGATAGAGGTTGACCACCACCATGTCGATGGGCACGGCCCCGGTCCGTTCCATGTCGGCCTGGTGGTCCTTGTTGTAGGTCTCGGTAAGCAGTCCCAGGTAGATCTTGAAATCCAGGGTCTTTACCAGGCCGCCCTGGGTCTCGGGCTGGCCGGTGTAGTCAGATACCCGGATCAGGTTCGTGGCGGCCCCGGAACCGATGATCTCGGCGATCCGGCGGTAGGTTCCCCCGGTGGAAATGATCCGCAGCTCCGGGTTCATCTCCAGCAGTCCGGGAACGAACGTTTCCAGATCGCTCTTGTCGGAAACGCTGATCAGCACATGGCGCAGCCTGACCTTGTCGTCGATTATCTCCACCTTGTTGATACCCATAGCCTTGGTCCCTTCTTTGAGTTTCTATTTTATACCCTCGTACTCCAGCAAAAATCTCTTGAAAAAGGCTTTCATGAAAGCGTGCCGGCCGGCGGCCAGGCGTCGGCCGGTGGCGGTCAGCATGCGCTGCTTGATCCTGGAAAGCTTGACCACGTATTCGCGGTAGCCGGTATCGTCGGCAGAATAGGGCCGCGCCTTGCTGACGTCCACGTCCGGGTTGTGCAGACAGGCTCCGTGCTCTCCGGCAAACATATAGGCCCGGGCCACCCCTACAGCGCCGATGGCATCCAGCTTGTCGGCGTCGAAAAGGACCCTGGCCTCGATGGTCTCCGGCTCGAGGCCGTCCCGGAAACGATGGGTGCGGATACAATGGATGATGCCGGCGATCAGGTCCGGATCTACGTCCAGGTCGGCCAGCAGGCCGGCGGCCAGCTCGGCGCCCTTGCGGGCATGGCAGATCCTGCCCCGGCTTTCGTCCTGGAAGCAGCGGCCGATGTCGTGGAGCAGGGCCGCGGCCCGCAGCACGAACATGTCGGCCCCTTCCTCGGGCCCGATCCGTTCGCAAAGCCGGTATACCCTCAGGGTATGCTGCCAGTCGTGACTGCCGGAACCTGAAAGGCGGCGCCGGGCGGCAACCCGGACAGCATCCAGAACCCCGTCAGGCGCCGCCCGTCCGGCTGGCCGTACCGGGCCTGAAGCGGGCTGAAAAGTCATCTGCTCAACGCCTCCCACGGTTGTTGACATAGTCTTGCCAATCGAGTTTCAGGGGCTCATGGAACTGGGCCGGCTCGCCATCGAGGCGCGCTCCCGCCCCCTTTTCCAGATTCTGCCTGATAACCTGCACTTCCCTGAGCAGCTGCTCCAGGGCGGCCGCAATTCTTTCCAGCGCACGGTCGTCCCGGCCGGCTTTGGCACTGTCTGCCGGCCTGGCTTCAGAAACGGAAGCCGCCGCAATCTTCCTGGCCACCTGCACCGGCTGGGGCAGCAGGCAGCGCATGTGCCGGAAAAAACCTTTCCAGAAATCCTCCATGGGCAGAGCCTGTCTGTCGGTGGGCACCTCCTGGTCGATGGCCATGGCCATTTCCTGAATATCCCTGAAGGCCCGTGACGCCTTGGCATTGGGCAGCGGGCGCTTGTCCCGGGACGCTTCCCTGGCCTTGGGATCGTAGTGGATTATGCCCAGCATTTCCAGATCAAGGTCCAGGTAACGCCGGGTCGAATCCCTGAACTTGCCAAACGCCCTGCGGGCCATGGACATATTGCGCACCTGGTTGAAAACCGTCTTGACGACGCCCTTGAAACCGTTGGCCGCCATGGCCCGCAACAGGTCGAAAGCCGCCGTCAGGCACTGGGAGTCCAGGGTAAGCACCAGGACCGCCTCTTCCACGGTAAGGCAAAAGGCCATCGCCCGCTGGGATACTCCCGACGGTGCGTCGACAATAAGGTAATCGCAGCCTTCGGTTCCGGAAAGCATTTCGGCAACCAGGGGCAGATCTTCGGTCCTGCCGTCGGCAACCGACTTCAGGCCGTCGCTGTCGGCAATCACCTGCAGGCCGCCATCGCGGCCGATCACGTCCTCCAGCCGGCTGCGCCCGTAAAGCACTTCTTTCAGATCACCCGGAAGATGCTTGTCGAACCAGGCGCCTTCATCTTCCAGGTTCCAGCCGGTTGCCAGCAGACAGACACCATGCCCCTTGGACGCCAGGGCATGGGCCAGGTGAAGGCAAACGAAAGTCTTACCGGTACCTTGTTTGGGACTTATTATGGGAATTATTCTGGCCATGGTGCCGGGTCTCCAATTCAGTCTTTGACCGGTGTGGCGAACAACTCGACCCCGCCTGCCTCGGAGCGGGTCTCGAACCTTACCCTGCGGCAGGGATAGGAGTGAACTATGCGCTCGAACCAGGTCCTGACGAAGTCCGTGAAAAGCCTGGCGTCGCCGCCCGGATCCGGGCTTCCCGCCTGGACGGCCAGCCGGCGGTAGGCCTGGAAAAACCTTTCGATATCGGCTGCCTGGGCACCGGGATCGGAAATGGTCACCTGAACTGTCTCCACCAGGGCCGAAGGCGTCTCGCCGGCAGTCGTCCCGTTGTCGCAACCGCCGCCTGCCTGACGGACGGCAAACTGCTTGATCATTTCGATGGGCACGGTTCTTATCAGCTCGCCCAGGGTGGTCTGGTCAAGTTTCATGAGCCCGTCCTCGATCATGCTCTTCATGCCGCTTTCAAGGGCCATCTGCTTGATTTCACTCTCGGTTGCCCCCCTGCTCAGGGCCAGGGCGATATCCCGGTCGACCTCGAACAGCTCGGAGATCAGGGTCCGGCCGGCAAAACCGGTATAACCGCAGGCCCGGCAGCCGACTCCCCGGTAAAAAGTGAGGTCTTCCGGAAGCTGCTTGAAAAAAAGACACCATTCGTCCTTGGGAGGAGTGTAGGGCCGCTTGCACTTGTCGCAGATGCGGCGGACCAGCCGCTGGGCCAGCACGCCCAGGAGGCTGGAGCCGATCTGGTTGTGGTCGATCTTCAGGTCGCGCAGGCGGGTCACTGCGCTGACGGCATCGTTGGTGTGGATGGTGCTGAGCAGCAGATGACCGGTCTGGGCCGCATCGAAAGCGATACCGGCCGTCTCTTCGTCCCGGATCTCGCCCACCAGGATAACGTCCGGGTCCAGGCGCAGAAAAGAGCGCAGCAACCGGGCGAAGGTAAGGCCTATCTTGGGCTTGATCTGGGTCTGCATGATACCCGGAAAACTGTACTCGATGGGGTCCTCGGCGGTGATGATCTTGATGCCCGGATTGTAGATGTAACGCAGGGCGGCGTAGAGGGTGGAGGACTTGCCGCTGCCGGTGGGCCCCGAGACCAGGATCATGCCGGCCGAGCTCTTGAACAGGCGTTTGAGGGGAGTGAGCACGTGCCCGGAGTGATTGAGGCTTTCCAGTCCCACCTGGGCCTTGCGCGGATCGAGGATCCGGATGGTTACGTTCTCGCCCACGATGGCCGGGCAGGTGGCCACCCGGAAATCCAGATCGAAGGTGCGGCCGCTTGCCCGGTCGTTGTAGCTTACCCGGAAAACCCCGTCCTGGGGGAGCCTCTTTTCGGCAATGTCCAGGTTGGACAGAACCTTGATCCTGGAAATGATGGCTCCGGGCATCTCCTGGAGCTTCTTTTTCAGCCATTCCACGTCGGGCTCTTTGCAGACCCCGTCCATCCGGTAGCGCAGCCGGACCCCGTTGCGGTCCTGCTCCAGATGGATGTCGCTGGCGCCGTTGACTATTCCGTACTTGATGATGAAATCGACCACCTGCTCGGTCATCATGTCGGCGCCGCCGTAAAGGTTCACCTGCCCTTTTTCGACCCTGTCTTCCTTGAGATCGATTTCGACCAGTTCGATGCCCTGCTGCCTGGCCGCCGTCTGGGAGGACATCACATCTTTGTCCGGCCGGCGGTAGAGCAGCCGGTACAGATTGTCGAACTTTTCTTCGGTGATCAGCACCGGCTGGATCTTCAATTCCGGATACATCGGCCCCAGATCGCCGAGCGCCCTGAGGTTGTCCGGATCGGCAAAAGCCACCGTGAGCACCTTGTCCCGCAGTTCCAGCGGAAGCAGCTTGTTCTTGCGGGAATACTTCTCGCTTACGATGGCGGCCAGGGTCCGGCGCTGGGCGGCATCGAAGACAAAACCGGCCAGGCTGCGAAAGGGGACATTGTACTGTCTGGCAAGGGCCAGGTAGAGCTGCTCCCCGCTGATCTGCCCCTTTTCCAGCAATATCTTGCCCAGCTTGGCGCCGGTGCTCTTTTGCTCCAGCAGGGCGTCCTTGAACTGTTGCTCGCTGATCAGGCCCTGCTTGATCAGGATCTGGCCCAGCTTTAGCTGTTTGCCGTATTTCTGGAGGATGTAGTTGAGATCGTCGGGGGTGATCATGCCCATGTCGCACATGATCTCCCCCAGGGTGCGGCTGCCGGACTTGACCGCCGCAAGATAATCCAGGTCGGCCTCGCTGATCATCCCCAGCCGGTAGGCAAGTTCTCCCAGCTTGACGCCCTCTGCCTGCTCCTTGAGAAATTCTTCCAGCTGGGGCCTTGTGAGCAGCCCCTTGCGCACCAGCACCTGCCCCAGAAATTCATCCGGCCGTTTGATCCGCAGGCATGTTTCCAGCTGCTCGTTGGAGATCAGGCCCTTGTCGACGATCAGCCGTCCCAGGTGCCGGCGCAGATCGGGATGGTTTACCAGGATGTCGAGCTGCTCCTTGTCGACCAGGCCCTTTTTGACCATCAGCTCGCCCATGGGCAACGTGGCTTCGATGGCTTCTTTCTCCTGGATTTTCAGGGCCTGCCGGAGCTGGGCGTTGCTGACGAAACCTTCCTTTATCAACAGCTCGCCGACCCGCAGGTTGAAGCCGCCGGTCCGTGACGCGGCATTGTCGGTTTTGGTTTTCGGCATGCTTCAGCTTCCTCGGAAGCGGTGGCTCCGCCACCGCCGACGGTTGGTTTGACAACGATTTTGTAATGTTTCCTCTCCATAACATGTTTTTCCACCTGCTTTCCAGTGGTTTCACCATCCGTATCTCCCGTCCGGGTCCGTCCGGGGGGCCTTGAAATTTATACCACTTTACGCCTCTTTTACCTCCCATCTATTAGCATGTAAAATTATTGGTAAATATTTGATCGAAAGTTACTTTTGGCTTGACATTTTCATCCACCGGCCCTTATGATGCCAATTATTGTGGTATAAAGTGGAACAAAATGGGGAAAAATGTTTCGAGGCAGCTCATTCCATACGATCGATTCCAAGGGGCGGATAGTAATCCCCTCCCGTTTCAGGAGCGTCCTCCAGGCCGGCGGAGGCGAGGCGGTGGTGATCACCCGCCACTTCAAGTGCCTCTACGGCTATACCCTGGATGCCTGGAAAAACGTGGTCGACCGCATTCTCAACGCTGCCGAAAAAAACGATACGGTGATCCGGTTCAACCGTTTTTTTATCGGCCAGAGCCAGGAATGCAGCCTTGACAAGCAAAGCCGGGTACTGGTCCCTCCTGTACTGCGCCAGTACGCCCAGCTGAACAAAGACATCGTCCTGGTGGGAGTGCTGGACCATTTCGAAATCTGGTCACGGGAAAACTGGGACAAGGAAAGCGAGTTGATGGAAATGGAAATGCAGAAAGAGGAGGTGCGAACCCAGATAGCCAAGTTGGGGATCTGAGCCCATGGATTATCACCACGTAACCGCCATGGCCAATGAAGCCGTGGATCTGCTGGCCTGCAGGCCGGGCGGCATTTACGTGGACGGCACCCTGGGCGGCTGCGGTCACGCCCGCCTCATCTGCGAGCGGATCATGCCCGCCGGCCGCCTGATAGGAATAGACAAGGATGCCGATGCCGTTGCCCACGCCCGCCGGGCCCTGGCGCCGTATGGGGAGGCGGTCACCATCATCCGGGGTAACTTCGCCCGCATGCCGCAGCTGCTGGCCCGGGCGGGAGTCGGCCGGGCAGACGGGATTCTGCTGGACCTGGGGCTTTCCCTTCACCAGTTGCGGGCAAGCGGCAGGGGTTTCAGTTTCCGGCAGGACGAACCGCTGGACATGCGCATGGACGACCGCCAAGAACTGACCGCAGCCGATCTTGTCAACCGGCTCAGTGCCGCCGAGCTTGCATCCATTTTCAGAAACTACGGCCAGCAAAGCCGTTCCGGCCGGATCGCCGCCAAGATAGTGGCCGCCAGGGGCAGGCAGCCCATAAGGACCAGCCGGCAGCTTGCCCGGATCGTGGCCGCGGCCCTGGGCGGCCGGGCGCGCAAGGCCGCCATTCACCCGGCCACCAAGGTTTTCATGGCCTTGAGGATAGCGGTCAACGAAGAACTCGATGATCTGAGGACTTTTCTGGACAGCGCTCTGGACCTGCTGGCCCCGGGCGGCCGCCTCTGCATCCTGGCATTTCACTCGCTGGAAGACCGCATGGTCAAGCACCGGTTCAGAAAATGGGCCTCCGCCTGCCAGTGTCCGCCCCGGCTGCCTTGTACCTGCGGCGGCAGGGCCCGGGTAAAATTACTGACGCCGAGGGTGCTGCGGCCGGCCAATGACGAAGTTGAAAACAATCCCATGGCCCGCAGCACGCGCCTGCGGGCGGTGGAAAAAAAGCGGGATGTCTGACTCCATGACCGCCAGGGCCAACCGCAAAAGAAAATCTCAGGCCCGCCCCATGACGATGATCTGGGCGGTGCTGATATGCATCTTCGTCCTGGAGCTGCTCTTTTATGCCTGGTGCCGGGTCCAGTGCATCAACACCGGCTACCAGATCGATACCCAGCTCCAGCGCAAAAAACGCCTGACCGGCCTGCAGAACGAACTCGAGGTGGAGCTGACCCAGCTCAAGGCCCCGGCCCGCATCAGGCAACTGGCGGAAAACCGGCTCGGCCTGATAATGCCGGGCCCCGAAAAAACGGTGGTACTGCCGTGACAGAAAAAAAAGACAAGAAAATCAAGCGCAATCTGCTGGTGGCAGTCATATTCATCCTCTGGCTGACAGCAGTCGGGGTGCGCGCCGGCTATCTACAGATCTGCAAAGGTCCCAGCCTGTCCCGCCGGGCGGCCAGCGAGTATGAAAAAGAGGTTGTGGCCACCGGCAAGCGGGGCACCATCTATGACCGCCGCCATCAGCCGATGGCCGTCAGCCTGGACGCGGTTTCCATTGCCGCCCATCCGGGCCAGGTTAAACAGCCCCGCCAGGTTGCCCGCTCACTGGCCAGGATTCTCCGGTGCGACCGCCGCAGCCTGCAGCGCCGCCTTGCTTCCGGCCAGGGTTTCGTGTGGCTGAAGCGCCAGGTTCCCGCCCGCCAGGCAGCAGCCATCGCCAAGCTGGACTTCAAGGGGCTGGTCTTCGTTCCCGACCGGGCGCGGGTCTATCCCAACAAGACCCTGGCCGGCCAGGTGATCGGATTTACCGGCGTGGACGGCCACGGCCTGGAGGGGCTCGAATTCATCTTCGACGACCAGCTGAGCGGCGACAGCCGGACCGTAAAGATTCTCAAAGACGGCAAGGGCCGGCGTTTCGAAAGCGGAGGCGCCGGCAGCCGGGCCGGCAACGATCTTGTCCTGACCATCGACCGCCAGATTCAGTTCATCACCGAACGGGCCCTGGCGGAAACGGCCAAAAAGTTCTCCGCCCGTTCCGCCATGGCGGTGGTCATGGAGCCGTCCACCGGCGAAATCCTGGCCCTGGCCCACTGGCCGTTTTTCAATCCCAACGATTTCCGGCGTTACACGCCCCGGGTATGGCGCAACCGGGCCATCACCGATCCGTTCGAGCCCGGCTCCACCATGAAGATCTTCAGTGCCGCCACGGCCCTGGAAACCGGCGCCAGCGCGGTCAACACCATCTATTACTGTGAAAACGGCGCCCTGCGGATCGGGCGCGAGACCATCCACGACACCAAGGGTCACGGATGGCTGTCTCTTCAGCAGATCGTAAAGTATTCCAGCAACATCGGCACCTACAAGGTGGCCCAGAAGATAGGTTCACACAGATTGTACGCTTACCTGCGGGCTTTCGGTTTCGGCCGCAAGACAAAGGTGGAGTGCCCCGGCGAATCCGCCGGCGCCCTTCCGTATTACAAGCGCTGGAAATCCTTCGATACCGGCTCCATCGCCTTCGGCCAGGGGATATCGGTTACCGCCCTGCAGCTTGCCAGTGCCGCCGGCGCCCTGGCCAACGACGGCCTGCTTATGCAGCCGCATATCGTCAAGGCCGTCGTCGATCCCAACGGCCGGCCGGTCAGCACCTTCGCCCCCCGGCCGGTCCGGCAGGTGGTTTCGGCCCGCACGGCCCGCACGGTGCGCCGGATCATGAAGACGGTCATCACCGAGGGCGGCACCGGCACCCTGGCGGCCCTGGACGGATATACCGTCTGCGGCAAGACCGGCACTGCCCAGAAGGTGGACCGCACAGGCTATGCCAACGGGCGCTATATCGCTTCTTTCCTCGGATTTGCCCCGGCCCGGCGGCCCCGGCTGGCGGTGCTGGTGGTGATCGATGAACCCCGAAAGGATCATTACGGCGGAAAAGTGGCCGCGCCCGCCTTCCGCCGTATCGTGTCCGAGACCTTGAGCTATCTCAACGTTCCGCCCGAAGGGCAGCGTCCCATCCTGACAGTGTCAAGGGGTACCGGAGTGCAGGGATGAAACTGGAAAGGCTTATAAAATCGATCTATGAAGAAGACTTGCCTCCCCTGCCGGAACACCTTGCCGGGCAGCAGGTTACCGGCATCCACTACCGTTCCGACCAGGTTACGGCCGGCGGCCTTTTCGTCGCCATAGAGGGCTTTGCCGCCGACGGTCACGACTATGCTGCCGATGCCGCGGCCCGGGGAGCAGTGGCGGTGGTATGCCAAAAGGCTCTCGATGTCGATGTGCCGGCCATAAGGGTGGCCAACTCCCGCCGGGCCCTGGCCCGTCTGGCAGCCGCCTTCTACGGCCATCCTTCGCGCAAGATGACCCTGGTGGCCATTACCGGCACCAACGGCAAGACGACCACATCCTTTCTGGCAGAATCGATCCTGGCCGCAGCCGGATTCCGGGTCGGCGTCATCGGCACCATAAATTACCGCTTCGGCGGCCGCACCTGGGACAACCCGGTCACCACTCCGGAATCGGCCGATCTGCAGCAGATCCTGGCCCGGATGCAGCAGGCCGGGGTAACCCACGTGGTCATGGAGGTTTCCTCCCACGGACTGGACCTGTACCGGGTCCACGGCTGCGATATCGACCTGGCGGTTTTCACCAACCTGTCCCAGGATCACCTGGACTATCACAAGACCATGGAGGCGTACTGGGAATCCAAGCGCCGCCTTTTCACCGACTACCTGATCCCCTCGGCCGACAAGCTCGGCCCGCGGGCGGTCATCAACATCGACGACCAGCACGGCCGCTGGCTGGCCCAGTCCCTGGCAGTGCCCAAGCTGACTTTCAGCCTCCAGGACCCGGCGGCCAAGGTCTGGGTCAAGGATGCCGATCTGAGCGCCTCCGGCATCCGGGCCGAAATCCTGAGCCCGGCCGGTATCATAAATGTGAAATCACCCCTGGTGGGAACCCACAACCTGGAAAACCTGGCCTGCGCCGTGGGCATCGGTTGCGCCCTCGACCTGACCCGTGAGCAGATGGTTTCCGGGATAACCTCGCTGCAAACAGTTCCCGGACGCCTGGAAGCGGTGGCCAACCGGAAGCGGCGCCATGTCTTCGTGGATTACGCCCACAGCCCGGACGCCCTGGCAAACGCCCTGACGGCCCTGCGGAACCTGGGAAACGGACGGCTGATATGCGTTTTCGGCTGCGGCGGGGACCGGGATGCCGACAAGCGGCCCAGGATGGGCCGGATCGCGGGCCAAGGAGCAGATCTGGTGGTTGTGACCTCGGACAACCCCCGCAGCGAGGACCCGCTGGCCATCATCGACCAGATAATTGCCGGCATGGACATGGAATGCCGGCGCAGCCGGCCGGCCGACGAGGCGGACGCGGGGCAATGCCGCTGCTTTGTGGAGCCCGACCGCCGCAGGGCCATAGAACTTGCCATCAGACTGTCCCGGCCGGGAGACACCATCCTGATCGCCGGCAAGGGGCATGAAACTTATCAGATCACGGGCAATACCCGCACGGCTTTCGACGACCGGGTCGAAGCCGCACGGGCACTGGAACTTCTGGAAAGATAAAAGCATGAACCCTGCTTTTGCCTGGACCGTAAGCGAGCTGATTGCAGCCACCGGCGGCAGCCTGCTGGCCGGCCCCGAAAAACTGGCCGGCCTGGGAGTTACCATAGATTCCCGCAGGGTCGGCCCCGGAATGCTGTTTGTGGCCATCTGCGGCCGGCGCCACGACGGTCATACCTTTATCGACCGGGCCCTGGAGGCCGGCGCCCTGGCGGTTGTCATGGACAGGGACAAGCAGGCCGGGCTTGAAAAAACCATGGGCCGGTTTCCGGAGGCGGCCTGGATCGGCGTGGCCGACACCACCGCCGCCCTGGGCGACCTGGCCCGTTTTCACCGCTTAAGGTTCGGCCTTCCGCTGGTCGCCCTGACCGGATCTTCCGGCAAGACCACCACCCGCCGGCTGGCGGCCGCGGTCCTGGCGACACGCTTCAATGTCCTGGCCACGGCCGGCAATTTCAACAACGAAATCGGGCTGCCCCTGACCCTGTTCGGCCTGTCTCCCGGACACCGGGTGGCGGTTGTGGAACTGGGGATGAACCATGCCGGTGAGATCGACCGTCTGGCAGACATCTGCCGGCCGACCATCGGCCTGATCACCAACGTGGGCACGGCCCATGTCGGCCTGCTGGGATCGGTGGAAGCCGTTGCCGAAGCCAAGGCCGAGCTGATCGCCCACCTGCCGGAAGACGGCCACCTGGTGCTCAATGCCGACGATCGAAGGGTGGCCGCCATGGCCGGGCGGGCCGGATGCAGGGTCACCTTTTTCGGTACCAGCGCCGGAAGTGACGTCCGGGCCGAAGAGATCCGCCCGGAAGAGGGCAAGACCGCCTTCAGGCTCTGTCTGCCCTCGGCATCCCTGGAGGTCAGGCTCAAAATGCCCGGAAAGACCGCCGTCTCCAACGCCCTGGCCGCCGCCGCCATCGGTCATATCCTCGGGCTGAAAGCCGGAGAAATCGCGGGCGGCCTGGAGGCGGCCGAACCGGTGACAGGACGGATGGTGTTGCGCAAGACGGCCCGGGGCGTGGTCGTGCTGGACGACACATACAACGCCAACCCGGAATCCACCGAAGCCGCCCTGGACACCCTGAAGCAGATAGCCGCGGGAAACCGCTGCCATGCCGTGCTGGGGGACATGCTGGAGCTGGGAGAACATTCGGCGGCCCTGCACCGCCGGGTGGGCCGCTTTGCAGCCGGCTGCGGAATCGACAGCCTCTTTGCCACCGGACAGATGGCCGGTGAGCTGGCAGACGGCGCCCTTGCCGGCGGCATGCCGCCTGAAGCCGTAACCTGCGGCAGCAAGCAGGAGGTCACCGCCTGCCTCCTGGACAGGCTGGAAGGCTGCGACTTCGTCCTGGTCAAGGGCTCCCGGGCCATGGCCATGGAAACCGTGGTGGAGAAAATAGTGACCGCCTGCGGCGGCGCGGAGCAATAGGATCGTCTGTCGGCCGCAGCCGCGACGGGACAGACACGGGGCTGTTTGCAAAGCCATCAAAAGACGGGGAATAAGACGCCATGCTGTACCACCTGCTGTATCCGCTGCATACCACCATCTCGGCGTTCAATGTATTTCGGTACATAACCTTCAGGACCATCTACGCCAGCCTGACGGCTTTCCTGGTCTGTTTCATCTTCGGCCCCTGGGTGATCCGCCGGCTGACCGAGCTGCAGATCGGCCAGTACATCCGCGAAGACGGCCCCCAAAGCCACCAGAAAAAGGCCGGCACACCCACCATGGGCGGAATCCTGATAATCGGGGCGGTGGTATTTTCAACCATACTGTGGGCCGACCTGAGCGACTATTTCGTCTGGATCTGCCTGGAAGCGATGCTGGGCTTCGGACTGATAGGCTTCATGGACGACTACCTGATGCTGATCAAAAAAAGAAACAAGGGCCTGAGCGGCCGCCGCAAGATCGTCTACCAGTCCGTTCTGGCCCTGGTGACCGGCTACCTGGTTTACAGCTGTCCGGATTTCAACACCAAGGTGACCATACCCTTTGTCAAGAAACTCTCCCCCGACCTGGGAGCGGGATACGTCCTTTTCGCCGCCCTGGTGATAGTGGGCGCTTCCAACGCCGTCAACCTGACCGACGGCCTGGACGGGCTGGCCATCGGGCCGGTGACCATCGCCGCGGTGACTTACATGATGTTCGCCTATGTCGCCGGCCACGTGAAGATAGCCAACTACCTCCAGATCCACTACGTGGCCCGGGCCGGGGAGCTGGCGGTCTTCTGCGGGGCCCTGGCCGGAGCAGGGCTGGGTTTTCTCTGGTTCAACGCCTACCCGGCCCAGATCTTCATGGGAGACGTGGGCTCCCTTTCCCTGGGCGCGGCCCTGGGAACGGTGGCGGTGATAACCAAGCAGGAGATCATGCTGGTGCTGGTCGGAGGCCTCTTTGTCATCGAGGCCCTGTCGGTTATCTTTCAGGTGTGTTTTTTCAAGCTGACCAAGGGAAAGCGCATCTTCAAGATGGCGCCCCTGCACCATCATTTCGAACTCAAGGGTTGGCCCGAGCCCAAGGTGATCGTCCGTTTCTGGATAATCGCCATCGCCCTGGCCCTGGTATCCCTGAGTTCACTCAAACTGCGCTGAAAGAAGGCAATAGAAGGCAAGGCGGTTTCAACCGATGGATCTTGAGGGGAAAAACATAGTGGTGGTCGGGCTGGCCCGCTCCGGGCTTGCCATGGCCCGTTTTCTCTGCGCCCGGGGCGCCCGGGTGACCGTCACCGACCAGGCCACCGCCGCAGGCCTGGGGGCCTTTGCCGAAGAGGCCCGCGAGCTGGGAGTCAGGCTGGAGCTGGGGGGACACCGGATAGACAGCTTCCTGGCCGCCGACCTGGTGGTCATCAGTCCGGGGGTGCCCCACGACCTGCCCCCGCTGAAAAAGGCCGGCCGGGCAGGAATTCCGGTTATCGGCGAGATCGAGCTTGCCAGCCGGTTCATCCAAATCCCCCTGGTGGCCATCACCGGCACCAACGGCAAGACCACCACCACCGAAATGGTGGGACGAATCCTGGCGGCGGCCGGGCGGAAAGTGTTCGTGGGCGGCAACATCGGCAACCCGCTGATCGAGATAGTCTCCGGACAAAAGGACCTGGACCTGATCGTGGCCGAGGTGAGCAGTTTCCAGCTGGACACCACCACTTCCTTCAGACCCCGGGTGGCGGTCCTGCTCAATATCTCGGCCGATCACCTGGACCGCTATCCGGACATGGAGGCTTACGTGGCCTCCAAGGCCAGGATATTTGCCAACCAGCAACCGGAAGACACGGCCGTCTTCAACGCCGACGATCCGCGGGTGGCCGGCCTGGCCCCTCGCCTGACCGCCCGCAAAATGCCCTTTTACACCCGCAGCGATCCGGGCCGGGCGCCGGCCGACGCCGCCGCCATCGTCATGGAAGACCGGATCGTGCTGCGGTCGCCCTCCGGAAAGGAGCAGGCCGTCGAGCTTTCCAAAAGCTGCCTCATGGGGACCCACAACCGCCAGAACATGGCGGCCGCGGCCCTGGCCGCCATGGCCGCGGGAGCCGGCCTGGACGCGGTCGGTTCGGTTCTCAACAGTTTCGAAACCCTGGACCACCGCCTGGAGACGGTGGCCCTGGTCAAGGGGGTACGCTTTGTCAACGATTCCAAGGCGACCAACATAGACGCCGTGGCCCGGGCCCTGGAATGCTTCTCCACCCCGGTGATCCTGATCATGGGAGGCCGCAACAAGGGATACGATTTCAGGTCGCTGCGGGACCACGTCCGCCGGAGAGTCAAAAAACTGATCGTCATGGGCGAAGCCGCAGACGAGATTACAGACGCCCTGGGCCACCTTCCGCCCGGGGGCACCACCCGGGCCGCCGACATGAAAGAGGCGGTCCGGCAGGCCTTTGAAAGCGCCGCTTCCGGTGAAACGGTCCTTTTGTCGCCGGCCTGCGCCAGTTTCGACATGTTCGGCAACTATGCCGAGCGGGGCAGGGAGTTCCGCCGCCAGGTGGAGGCCCTGAACTGAATATGAAAAACAACGTCGCCAGAAAAAAAAGAGCCCCGGCCCGCCGCCGGGCTGCCGCGCCGGTGGTGGCCCCCGCCGCCGGCGCCGGCACAGCCGGCGGCCCCCTGCGCTATGACCCCGGCCTGCTGCTGGCGGTTCTCTTTCTGACGGGCTGCGGCATCGTCATGGTCTACAGCGCCAGCTCGGCCCTGGCCCTGGGTAAATTCGGCAACGACGCCTATTTTCTAAAACGCCAGGTGATCTTTTCCCTGCTGGGAATCGGGGCCCTGGTGATCTGCGGTCACCTGCCCTACCGGCTCCTGCGGCCCCTGGCATATCCCCTTCTGCTGGCTTCCCTGGTCCTTCTGGCGGCAGTCAGGATATCTTCCCTGGGCGTTACCGCCGGCGGCTCCAGCCGCTGGCTGCGGATCGGGCCTTTCAATTTCCAGCCGGTGGAACTGGCCCGCCTGGCCCTGGTGATCTACATGGCCTATTCCCTGAGCAAGAAAGAAGAACGCCTGGACGATTTTGCCGTCGGTTTCCTGCCCCATGTCATCGTCCTGGCCATGTTCACCGGCCTGCTCCTGCTCCAGCCGGACTTCGGCTCGGTTATGATCTTCTGCGCCCTGGCCTGGATCATGATGTTCGTGGCCGGGGTTCGCCTCAAGCACCTGCTGGGTTGCCTGCTGGCCATGGCCCCATTGGCGGCGGCCCTGATCGTTTTCGAACCTTACCGCCTGAAAAGAATGGTCAGCTTCCTGGATCCCTGGCGCTACCCGACCCAGGAGGGCTACCAGGTCATCCATTCCCTGCTGGCCTTCGGCACCGGCGGGCTGTGGGGCACCGGCATCGGCCAGGGCTACCAGAAGCTGTTCTACCTGCCCGAGCCCCACACCGATTTCATCTTCTCGGTCGTCGGCGAGGAGTTCGGCCTGCTTGGAGTAATCGTCGTCCTTCTGGCCTACGGGGTGGTTCTGTGGCGCGGCTTTGCCATCGGCCGCCGGGCCGGCGACAGTTTCGCCTCCCTGGCCGCCGTCGGAATCACGGCCGCCATCGGCCTGCAGGTGGCGGTCAACATGGGCGTGGCCCTGGGCATGCTGCCCACCAAGGGCCTGACGCTGCCTTTTCTGAGCTACGGCGGGTCATCGCTGATCGTCAACATGGCCGCCGTGGGAATACTGATGAGCATAGGAGCCTCCAGTGGCGCACGGGGTTGACATATTGCCGCAAAGCGGGCTGAGCCTGGTGGTTGCCGGCGGAGGCACCGGCGGACACCTCTTTCCCGGTATCGCCGTGGCCGAAGCCCTGCTGGAACGGCTGCCCGGCAGCCGGGTGCTGTTCGTCAATGCCGGCCGGCCCCTGGAGCGCCGCATCCTGTCCCGGGGCAACTGGCCGTATCACGCCATCACGGTCGAAGGCATCAAGGGCCGCGGCCGCCCGGCCCAGGTCCGGGCCGCGGCCCGCCTGCCCGGGGCCCTGGCCCAGTCGTATACCGTCATCAGGTGTCACCGGCCGGACGTGGTCCTGGGCGTGGGGGGATATTCGTCCGGTCCGGTGGTGGCGGCGGCCCGGATGCTCGGGGTGCCCACGGCCCTGCACGAGCAGAACCTGCTGCCGGGGGTGACCAACCGCATTCTGTCACACCTGGTGGACCGGATCTACCTGTCTTTCGAGCAAAGCCGCCGGGCCTTTCCCGCGGCCAAGGTCCTGGTTACCGGCAACCCGGTCCGGCGCCGGATCATCCGCGCCGCGCGCAAGGCGAAAACCGGTATCCCTGCCGGCCCGCCCACCCTGCTGGTGATAGGCGGCAGCCAGGGGGCCCACCGGATCAACCTGGCCCTGGCAGAGGGTGCCGGGAAGCTGGCCGAGGTCGGCGGCCTGCGGATAATGCACCAGACCGGCCAGGCCGACCTGGAAATGGTGGCGGCCGCCTATGCCGCCGCCGGCCTGGAACACGAGGTGAAACCTTTTTTCGACTCCATGGACCGGCGCTACCTGGAAGCCACCCTGGTGGTCTGCCGGGCCGGGGCCTCGACGGTGGCCGAGATAACCGTCCTGGGCAAGCCGGCGGTCCTGATCCCCTTTGCCCAGGCAGCCGACGACCACCAGAGGTTCAACGCCCGCAGCCTGGAGGCCGCCGGGGCCGCCGAGGTCGTCCCGGAAAAGGAGCTCTCACCGGAGGCCCTGGCACAACGGATAGTAACCCTGCTCGAAGACCGGCAGCGCCTGGAAAAGATGGCCGCCGCCGCCCGGGCCCTGGGCAACCCGAACGCGGCCGAAGACATCGCCGGCGACCTGATGACCCTGGCGGCAGGCAAGAACCGGTGGCGCCGGCCACTGAAGGACATGGCCCATGTATCGTAAGCAATATCATATCCACTTTGTCGGCATCGGCGGCATCGGCATGAGCGGTATAGCCGAGCTGCTGCTCAACCTGGGCTACCGGGTGTCGGGCTCCGACCTGAAACTGAGCGACATCACCCAGCGCCTGGAAGCCCTGGGCGGCACCGTCTTCGAAGGCCACCGGCCGGAGAACATCACCGGAGCCGACGTGGTGGTGATCTCCTCGGCCGTGGCCGGCGACAACCCCGAGGTGACCGCCGCCCTCCAGGCGTCGGTCCCGGTGATTCCCAGGGCCGAGATGCTGGCCGAGCTGATGCGCCTGAAATACAGCATCGCCGTCGCCGGCACCCACGGCAAGACCACCACCACTTCCCTGGTGGCCTCGGTGCTGGCCGCCGGCGGGCTGGACCCCACTGTGGTCATCGGCGGCAAGCTCAAGAGCATCGGCTCCAACGCCGTCCTGGGACAGGGCGATTACATCGTGGCCGAGGCCGATGAGAGCGACGGTTCTTTTCTCAAGTTCTCCCCGGCCATCGCCGTGGTGACCAACATCGACCGGGAGCATCTGGATTTTTACAGGGACCTGGACGACATAAAGCGGGTATTTGCCGCTTTCATCGACCGCATCCCGTTTTACGGCCTGGCCGTCCTCTGCCTGGACAACGAGGCGGTCCAGGACCTGATACCCAGCGTGGGCAAACGCTTCGTGACCTACGGCCTGAGCCGCCAGGCCGACATCCAGGCCAGGAACGTCACCGCCCGGGGACTCCGCAGCACTTTCGAGATAGGTTTTCGCGACCGCAGCCTGGGAAAGGTCTCCCTCAACCTGCCCGGAATGCACAACGTCTACAACTGCCTGGCGGCGGTGGCGGTCGGCCTGGAACTGGGCGTTGAATTCGGACAGATAAAAGACGCCCTGGAAACCATCGAGGGCGTTCAGCGCCGGCTGGAGATCAAGGGACAGGCGGACGACATCCTGGTGGTGGACGACTACGGCCACCACCCCACCGAGATCAAGACCACCCTGGAGGCTGTCCGCAACAGCTGGCCGGACCGGCGCAAGGTGGTGGTTTTTCAGCCCCACCGCTACACGCGCACCAGGGCCCTGTTCGACGATTTCACCCGCTCCTTTTACCAGAGCGACATCCTGGTGGTGCTGCCGATCTATGCGGCCGGCGAAAAACCCATCGAGGGCGTGGACAGCCGCAAGCTGGTGCAAAGCATCCAGGCCCACGGTCACAAGGATGTCACCTGGGTGGATGGCTTGGAAGCGGCCGCGGAAAAATTGGGCCGGACATGCCGGCCCGGCGACGTGGTCCTGACCCTGGGGGCCGGCAGTGTCTACCGGGTGGGGGAAATGTTCCTCAAAAAGGCCGCCGCGGCGGCGGGAAAAGACGGATGAGCAGATGATCGGAGAGGCGGACCGCAAATGGCTCAGGGACCTGCTGGCAGACAGGGTCGTCTTCGACGAGCCCATGGCGCGCCATACCTCCCTGCGTATCGGCGGGCCGGCCGACGCCCTGGCCCTGCCGGCCACCGTCGATCAGCTGATCCGCCTGGTATGCCGGGCCAGGCAAAAGGGGTTGCCGCTGACGGTCCTGGGCGGCGGAACAAACGTGCTGGTGACCGACAAGGGCATCCGGGGAATCACCGTGGGGCTCGGGGGCATAGCCACTCCGGTGCGGCTGGCTGCCGACAACCGCGGCGGGGTACTGGTAAGCGCCCATGCCGGGGTGGAAACCAGGCGGATCTGCGCCACGGCCCTCAAAAAGGGCCTGGCGGGCATGAACTTCGCCCTGGGAATACCCGGAACCCTGGGAGGAGCGATCCGGATGAACGCCGGCACCGCCGCCGGTCAGATGGCCGGGGTGCTGACAGCTGTGACGGTGCTTACACCCGGCGGTCAGGTAAAGCGCTACCCGCGCTGGATGCTGGAAGCCGGCTACCGCCGGCTGGGCCTGCCGGTAAAGGAACCTTTCGTGATCCTGGAAGCGGAAATAAGGCTCACGCCGGCAAACAGGGACGAACTTTACAGCGAGGCCCGGCGCCTGATGCGCCGGAGAACTGCCAGCCAGCCCGCTTGGCGGCCGAGTGCCGGTTGCTTTTTCAGGAACCCGGCCCCGGACAAGCCGGCCGGCATGCTGATAGACCAGGCCGGATTGAAGGGCGCGGCGGTGGGCGATGCACAGGTTTCAACCCGGCATGCCAATTTCATTTTCAACGCCGGGCAGGCCACGGCCGGCCAGGTGCTGGAACTTGCGGACCGGATCAGAGAAACCGTCAGGCAACGGTTCGGAATCATCCTCGAACCGGAGGTGAAGATAATTGGTGAGACTTAAACGCAGGCGCAAAAACCGCTATCGCAGGAAAAAGCCCGGCAGCGGCTTGCTGCGGCGCCGGCTGGCGGCCGCCGTCCGGCTGGTGGCCCTGGCCCTGGCCATCATGGCCCTGAGCACCATGCTGGTCTACGCCTACCAGGTGGTCACCGGGTCACAGTACCTGGCCCTGCGCAAAATCCAGGTAAGCGGCAACCGGCATCTGAGCCGGGAGGAAATCATCAGGGCCGCCGGGCTGAAGACCGGGGCCAACCTGCTGTCTGTCAACCTGGTCCTGATCCGCAAACAGCTGCTGGCCAACCCCTGGATAGCCGCGGCTCAGGTCAGCCGCCTGGTGCCCGACACCCTCCGGATCACCGTCCGGGAACACCGGCCCCTGGCGGTGGCGGAACTGGGAACCCGTTACCTGCTCGACAGACAGGGCAAGATCTTCAAGCGCTGGCAGCCGGGCGACCCGGAGCACCTGCCGGTGATAACCGGCCTGGACCTGACCGACATCGGTGTCGGACAGAGCCCGGCCAGCCCCATCATGCGGGCGGTCCGCCAGGCCCTGCTGGCGGCCGAACGGACCAAATGCCTGCCCCTGTCGGCCATCGCCCGGGTGGAGGTGGACAGACAGATCGGCCTCACCCTGGTGGCCTTCGAATCGGGAGTGAAGGTTCACCTGGGCTTCGACGGCTTTGCCGCCAACTACGGCCGGCTGGCCAAGGTCGTAAACTATCTCAAGAAGCACGGCCGCTGGAACCGGCTGCGGTCCATAGACTTAACCGACCCCCACCGGATGGTGGTCAAACTCTCGCAGGCCTGAAGACCGGCGGGGTCCCAAGGAGGCAAACGTGAAGGCGCAGGATGATTTGATCGTCGGCCTGGACATCGGAACAACCAAGATCTGCTGCGTGGTGGGAGAAGCCAGCGGCGGGGAAGTGAACATCATCGGCATCGGAACCCATCCGTCCATCGGCCTGCGCAAGGGAGTGGTTGTAAACATCGAATCCACGGTGGAGTCCATAAAGAAGGCCGTGGAAGAAGCCGAGCTGATGGCCGGCTGCGAAATATCATCGGTCTACGCCGGGATCGCCGGCGGCCATATCACCGGCTTCAACAGCCGGGGAATCGTGGCCATCAAGGGGCCGGAGATCACCGCCCAGGACGTGGAAAGGGTGATCGACGCGGCCCGGGCCGTGGCCATCCCCATGGACCGGGAGGTAATCCACGTCCTGCCCCAGGAATACATCGTGGATGAACAGGCCGGAATCCAGAACCCGGTGGGCATGGCCGGAGTCCGCCTGGAGGCCAAGATCCACATCGTCACCGGCGCGGTGACCTCGGCCCACAACATCGTCAAGTGCGCCAACCGGGCCGGGCTGGATGTGTGCGACATCGTCCTGGAGTCCCTGGCCTCGGGCGAAGCGGTCCTGACCGGGGAGGAAAAACAGCTGGGAACGGCCCTGATCGATCTTGGCGGAGGAACCAGCGACCTGGCGATTTTTTCAGCCAAGAACATCCGCCACACCTTCGTTCTGGCCCTGGGCGGCGACAACCTGACCAACGACATCGCCATCGGGCTGCGGGCCCCCCTGGCCGAGGCCGAAAAGATAAAGAAAAAGTACGGCTGCTGCCTGGCAGGCTCCATCAGCCCGGACCAGACCATCGAGGTTCCGGGGATGGCCGGCCGCAAGGCCCGCAAGCTGCCGCGCCAGATCCTGGGAGAGATCCTGGAGCCGCGCATGGAGGAGATCTTCACCCTGATCAACCGCGAAATATACCGGGCCGGAATGGAGAACATGATCGCCTCCGGTATCGTGGTCACCGGCGGAACCTCCCTGCTGGAGGGGGTGACCGAAATCGCCGAATCGGTCTTCGGCCTGCCGGTCCGCCTGGGAAAACCGCGCGGCATCACCGGCCTGACCGACGTGGTCAACAATCCCATGTACGCCACCGGCGTGGGACTGGTGCTCTACGGGGCGCGCAAACAGCCCACCCGCAAGTTCAGGATACGGGACCGCAACATTTTCAACAGCATCATGAGCAGGATGAAAAAGTGGTTCAAAGACGTAATTTGACGATGCCATCCCGGATACATTGGTCTCAACCGGTCCGGGGCATAAAAAACGTTGAAACGAGCATTTTTTTGCAAGGTTATCAATAATTTCAAACAAGAAAAGGGGGAGTGAAATCATGTTTTCTTACGTGGAATCGGAGAACACGGCCAAGATCAAAGTCATCGGCGTGGGCGGGGCCGGCGGTAACGCCATCAACAACATGATCGCCAGCAACCTGCTGGGGGTCCAGTTCATCGCCGCCAACACCGATGCCCAGGCCCTGGAAGTCTCCCGGGCCGAGATCAAGATCCAGATCGGGGAAAAACTGACCGAAGGGCTGGGCGCCGGTGCCAATCCCCAGATCGGCCGCGACGCGGCCCTGGAAAGCGCCGACGCACTCAAGGCGGCCCTGGCCGACAGCCACATGGTATTCATCACCGCCGGCTTCGGCGGCGGCACCGGCACCGGCGGCGCGCCGGTGATCGCCGGCCTGTGCAAGGAAATGGGCATCCTGACGGTGGCCGTGGTCACCCGGCCCTTTTCCTTCGAGGGCAAGAAAAGGGCCCGCCAGGCCGAAGAAGGCATCCAGGAGCTGAAAAAGGTCGCCGACACGGTCATCATCATACCCAACGACCGGCTGCGGGCCCTGGCATCCAAGAACGCCAAGATGATCGAAATGTTCAAGAAGGCCGACGAGATCCTGCTCCACTCGGTCAAGGGCATCACCGACCTGATCCTGATGCCGGGCCTGGTCAACCTCGACTTTGCCGACGTCAAGACCACCATGGCCAAGGCCGGCATGGCCATCATGGGCATCGGTATCGCCAGCGGCGAAAACCGGGCCATCGAGGCGGCCGACCGGGCCATCTCCCATCCCCTGCTGGAGGACATCAACGTGGCCGGCGCCAAGGGCGTGCTGATGAACATCACCAGCAGCAGCGACATCACCATGGAAGAGATGACCGAGGCTTCGGAAAGAATCTACAACGAGGTGGGCGAAGACGCCGACATCATCTGGGGCGCGGTCATCGACGACCAGATGGGTGACGAGATGCGGGTGACGGTCATCGCCACCGGCATAGGCACCAAGGATGAAAAATCCGACGGTCCGGTTCCGCTGGACCCCACCTACGGCGGCAAGGTAAGGGACCTTACCCCGGCCGACCTGGAAGCGGCCGTCGATCTTGACGAGCCCACCTGGATCCGGCGCAAGCGGGCCGCCAACGAGGAAGCCGGGGCCAGGTACAAGGGCTACCGCGGTATCGTCATCGACAACGACGACCTGGACGTGCCGACTTTCCTGCGGCGCAAGGCCGACTGAACCTTCAGCGCCACCTGACAGGCGGCCGGCACCCGGACCGGAGCACGCCGGCCGGCGTACCGTCAGGTGCCGAAAACCGGCCTGCGGAAATGAGACGGTTCGGAAACGATGACAGATTCCATCAGAAAAAGGCTCGAAGATGAAAAAGGAACCATCCGCAAGAGCTGGCAGGGGCGTATCCGTGTCGCCCTGGCGTATCCCAACTTCTACCACGTGGGCATGTCCAACCTGGGCTTCCAGGCCGTCTATCGCCACCTCAACGCCCTGGACCATGTGGTCTGCGAGCGGGTCTTTATGCCGGACAAGGGGACGGCCGGCGGCTCCCCCCTGGTTTCCCTGGAATCCGGCCGGCCTGTGGCGGATTTCGACTGTCTGGCTTTTTCCGTCGCTTATGAAAACGACTATGCCAACGTTCTGAGCATTCTCGACAAGTCAGGACTCCCCCTGCGGACGGCCCTTCGGGGCAACTCCCTCCCCCTCGTTGCAGCAGGGGGAGTAACCTGCTTTTTGAACCCCGAGCCCCTGGCAGCGTTCATCGACTGCTTCATCGTGGGCGAAGCAGAACCGGTGCTGGAAGATTTTTTCACCACCTTCGATCCGGCCCTGGACAAAGAAGCCAATCTGGAAAAACTCGCCCGCCTGCCGGGCATCTACGTGCCTGCTTTCTACCAGGTCGGCTACAAACCCGACGGCACCATCGCATCTTTTACTCCCCTCCGCCACGGCCTGCCGGAACGCATCCGGCGCCTGTGGGTGAAAGATCTCCGGGGGGTGGACACCCAGAGCACCGTCATCACCCCTCATACCACCTTTGCCGACACCCACCTGATCGAGGTCTCCCGGGGCTGTGCCCACGGCTGCCGCTTCTGCAGCGCCGGCTTCGTCTACCGCCGGCCCCGTTTCCGGCCCCTGGAAGACCTGCGCCGCTGCCTGCAAAAAGGCGCCGGCCGGGCCGGGCGCATCGGCCTGGTGGGAGCGGCCGTCTCCGATCTTCCCTGGATAGACGAGCTTTGCCGCGACCTGCCCCGGCCCGGCCCGGAGCTCGGCTTCAGCTCCCTGCGGGCCGACGCCCTTTCCGAGGCCCTGCTGGAGGCCCTGGCCAGGGGCCGGGTGAAAACCGCCACCCTGGCGCCGGAAACCGGTTCCGAGCGCATGCGCCGGGTGATCAACAAGGGAATGGAAGAAGAAGCGTTCCTGGAGGCGGCCGCCGCCCTGGTTAAACGCGGAATCCCCAACCTGAAGCTCTACTTCATGGTGGGCCTGCCCTTTGAAGAACAGGAAGACATCGCGGCCGTCGCGGCCCTGGTGAAAAGGATCAAGCACCGCTTTTTGCAGGCCAGCCGGTCCAGGGGCCGCATGGGCCAGATCACCGTGTCGCTCAACTGTTTCGTGCCCAAGCCGGCCACCCCCTTCCAGTGGGTCGCCATGGACGAGGCCGCCGCGCTCAAGAAAAAGATCAAACAGGTCAAAAACGACCTGCGGAAGGTGGCCAACGTCAGGGTGCATGCCGACGTGCCCCGCTGGGCCGTGATCCAGGGCCTGCTTGCCCGGGGCGACCGCCGGGTGGCCGACATCCTGGAACTGGTGGTCAGAAACGGCGGCAACTGGCCCCAGAGCCTGAAACAGACCCCCCTCAACCCGGCCTTCTACGTCCACCGCCAAAGGGACAGGGAAGAAATCCTGCCCTGGGATTTCATCGACCACGGCCTGGACCGCGATTTTCTCTGGCGTGAATACCGGCGCGCCGCCGGGGCCAGACCGACACCGGCCTGCCCCATGACTCCCGAAACCTGCAGCCTGTGTGGAGTATGCAAAAGCGGAAGTTGATCCCCGCCTCTTACCTGCCGGGCAAATGGACTTGCTTTAAGCTGCCTGAAAAGCTATTTGAAAAGCAGCTGATATTACCCTCTTGACGGAAACGGTCATGTACGAGTCTTTTTACAAGCTGCATTCCAAGCCGTTCGAGCTTTCATCCGACCCGGATATTCTCTTCTGGAGTCCCAAGCACAAAAACGCCCTCACCTGCCTGGAATACGGCCTCACCAAGGGCCTTGGCTTCACCCTGCTCACCGGCGCCATCGGCACCGGCAAGACCACCCTGATCCGCTACCTGCTGCGCAACCTTGACAGCCGGACTCCCAAGGCCGTGATCTACAACACCAACGTGGATTCCACTCAGCTGCTCAACATGCTGCTGCGCGAATTCGAGCTTGCCGAAGAATCGGTGGACAAGGTCCGCGCCCTGGAGCTGCTCTTCGAATTTCTGGTCAGCCAGCACCGGGCCGGCCGCCGGGCACTGATAGTCATAGACGAAGCCCAGAACCTGCCTGACGACGGCCTGGAAGAGCTGCGCATGCTTTCCAATTTCCAGGGCGATGACCGGCTGCTGCTGCAGATCTTCCTGGTGGGGCAGCCGGAGCTTGAAAAAAGGCTCCGGCAGCCCGGACTGGCCCAGCTTGCCCAGCGCATCGGGGCCCACTTCAGCATCGCCCCCCTGGCGCCCGAGGAAACGGCAACCTACATCGATTTCCGGCTCAAAAAGGCCGGGGCCCGGCGGGAAATCTTCACTCCCGACGCCCTGGAAAAGATCCACCGGGCCTCTGGCGGCTATCCGCGCACCATCAACCTGATCTGCGACGCGGCCCTGGTTTACGGTATGGCCGACGAGCTGGAAGTCATAGACGCAGACGTCATCGCACAGGTGCTGGCCGACCGGGTAACCCTCCAGGCGAACTATTCCGAACAGGACCCGGCCGCTCCCGGGGCCAAGCCCCCGGTCCCGGATGAATCCGTCAAGGAATATCTGAACGGCCTGCGCAGCGACATCAGGCAACTGCGCACCCTGCTGGAAGCCCACATGCTAGATCAGAACAAAAAGTGGCGCCTGGGCAGAAACGAGGCGCTTTCACGCATCAAAAACATGCTGGTGGAAGAACAGAAACGCCGGCGGCAGCTTCAGGCGAAATACGAACAGCTTCTCAACAAGTACGCCACCCTCCGCTCCCGGATGACGGAGCTGAATCAAAAACCGGGCAATGAAAACACCCTCCCCGTGAAGCCCGGCCGGGCTCGCTCCGAATCCCTGTCCGATAAAGACTGAAGCAAAACAAGCCTGTCGAGACAAGATCCGGTTGGCTTTCCAACCCCACGAGCAAGGATCAGGGGATGGGGCCGGAAAGGGCAGACTGTATGTGAAACGTTTTTCACAACTGACAACGAAATATGAAAATATTTTCATATATTTTCCTTGTAATCATGTAACGCTTTCCGGAAACACACAGATAAATCTTTGCATACCATTGTAATATATAGCCAATACAGCTTTTCACAAAAACGCCTCATGTAAAATGGCATGTTTCTGGCATATTATATGATGATCGCAACTGCCGGCTTGGCCACGGCAAGCCGCCGTGGTCTGAAATTTTTGTCATATTTTCGGTTTTAAAAGGAGAGGAAGATAAAAATGGCAATCAGAAAGTTCCTGCTCGTTGCCTGCATGGCGCTTCTTTTTATCGGCGGCCTCGGCGGCCCGGCCTGGCCGAGTTACATCACCGACGACTACTGGGGAGCGACTCCGGTCGGTCCTGACAATGCAGACGTCATCGGCGCGGATGAACATTTCGACATCTCGGGCATGGACGTAGCCCTCACAAGCACCTCCTTCAACGCCAAGATCTATTCCAATTACTTCGATACAGCCAGCTACGGCAAATACGGCACCCAGATCGGTGACCTTTTCATCAGCGTTGACGGATGGCATCCTCACGGTTCTGCACCTTACACCGAAGACAATTATTTAAACGGCGAAGACTGGGAAATTGCTATTTTGCTGACCGACAAACCTAGTGCTTTTTCAAATGGCTTCAGCAGCAACGCCCTGATTTACGAAACAAAAGATGGAACAATAGTCAACACTCCACCGACACCTGTACCCTCATCTTGGGGAGCCTATCGCCAGGGCCAGGAACTATGGTACACCCCGGGCACTGACCAAGTAGCTCTCTATGAAGGCACCTGGACATTGAATGACGGATTCCTGGAAATAGAATTCGACTTTTCTGCAGATCCGATTGAAGGATTACCTGATGTTACCGGTTACCACTGGACTTATTCCTGTGCCAACGATGTAATCGAAGGTTCTGTTCCTGTTCCGCCGTCGCTGCTTTTACTGGGCACGGGCCTGATCGGCCTGGTGGGTTTCCGGAAGACAAAACGTTAAATTATATCATGCAAGGAGGGGGTCATGGGGCCCCCTCAAATACTCCAGGACGGAAAAAGAAATATCTGCCGGAAGATTTGGGCATCTTCGGTTTTTCTGTCCAGGGGAAAAAGGGGGGGGAAATGGCGGCCAGAAAATTTTTCATCGTACTGGTTGTCCTCCTGGCTACCGGTCTTTTGGGAGGACAAGGCTGGACCTACATGATCACCGACAACTACTGGGGAGCGGCACCTGTAAATATTTCCAACAGAAACATTATCGGCGCCGAGAAACATTTCGGTATTTCCGGGATGGAGGTCAGTTATAATCATAGTCAAAAATATGATATGGCTTCTTTCTCGGCCAGAATCTATTCCGATTATTTCGACTACGAGAGCTGGAGTAAATATCATACCTCCATCGGCGATCTTTTCATCAGCACCGACGGCTGGCATCCTGCCGGCACCGCACCTTACAGCCAAGACAACTTTTACAACGACGACGCGGAAGACTGGGAACTGGTTGTAACGCTCAAGAAGACTCTGCCGGACCCTTTCATTCCAGGTTATCACAATAGTGCCGGCGTTTATATCGTTGATGAAGACGGAATCATCCTTACCAAGAAATGGGTAAATTCATGGTCTGCCTACCGTGAAGGCCAGGAGCTTTGGTACGACCCGCTGCCTTTCCAAGCCCAGGTTCCAGGGGCACATGCCTCCTGGACCCTCTACGAAGGATACCTAGATATTTATGTCGTTTTTATGGGTACTTACATCCCTGAAGACCTAAATGGTTTTCACTGGACCTTTTCCTGTGGCAACAATGTCATCGAGGGCGGTACCGTGCCTGTCCCACCATCTTTGCTCCTGCTGGGCACGGGCCTGATCGGCCTGGTGGGTTTCCGCAAAAAATGGACAGGTGGCGAAAAATAACCCCCGCCTCTGTCCGGATCGGACCAGAAGGGCAAGGCCTCCCCTGCAGGCCTTGCCCTTTTTTTATTTCCGCAGCAGCCCGGAGCAAGCAGATACTTCAAGTCCCCGCCCGGATGATGGGCTGGATGGCTGTTTACTCCGAGGCCCTGAATAGCGCCTCTGTCTCCGGCCTGTCCCCCGCCGTCGGGGCCCTGAAAACAATCAGCCTGGACAGCCCCCGGGCGTGGTAGCGCCGCCGCAGCCATTCCAGATCCTTTTGCCGTTCATCATCCTGTTCCCGGAGAAAGACAGCCCCTGCCAGCTGCCCCTTGTCCAGGAAGATGAACGGGTTTTGGGCGAGAAACTCCTGCACCGCCGGGCTGTAGCTGACCGGCCACAAAAAGAAAAAGCGCCTGTAACGTCCATGGACTTCCAGGCCCCACTTCTGCTTGTAGTTCAATACCCCGTCGTTTAGAAAGGCCCTCGATCCGCCCAGCCAGAAGTACTTCTGCTTGGTTGGCAAAAGATACTGGATACAGAAATAGTACAGGGCGGCCGAAGCCCCCGAGCGCAGGTGGCGGTCATCGCCGTCCAGCACGGCCACCTTGTCCATGACCACCCCTTTTTCAGTATAGATGAGAATCATCCCGGCGACGAACCGGTCACCGTCTTTGACAAAGAAAATCTCTCCATCGTAGCGCCGAAACCTTGATTCTATGTCTTCATATGAAGTTACCAGGGCCAGCCTGCCGTAATGCTTCTCCAGGTGGGGCAGGTACATGCGTCGGTAAAAAAAACGCAGCCACTTTTCATCCCTGACCACCCGGTATTCAAAGCCGTTGCGCCTGATTTTCCCGACTTCGTATTGCACCTTGCGGCGTTTGAAAACCTTTTTGATGAACTCCGGCTCAAGCAGCACCCTGCCGTCCACCCAGAGAGGAATCATGAAGTGCCGGGTCCCGGCCAGAAACGGCCTGAGCCAGGAAGCGCCCTCAAAGACCGCCAGGCCGTATTTGGCGCGGATTTTCCTGTTGAAAAGCGGCAAAGTCCAGATCCACCTGTCGCCAAGGGGCTTTTGCTCCAGTTCATGACCGGAAAAAAGATCCAGGAAATAATCCTTGCCGACCGGATGGCCGGCAAATAAAAGGTTCAGATCCTCGTTCTGGCCACCGCAGTCCCTGACCCTGACCGACCAGACCGGAACCTTCAGAATCCGCCGGATATTTTTTTTCAGTTTCGAATACCAGCCGGGTGAAAGAAGAGTCATAAAAACAAAGTCCTTTCCTTGGCGTCACCAAAACGGCCCACAAGCATCCCGGCAGCGCGAGCTCCCGTCCTTATCGTCATTACCGGCCTGAACCTCAATAAAGCATCTACCATGCCAAACATGCTTAACAGCCATGGATATTCAGTGCAACAACGGTCCGCAACCGACATTCGAACGTTTTTAGCTCATATAAAGCCAAAACAAGTATGTAAATTTTTTCATATCAATACATTTTTTGTTACATTTTTTACCCATATATCTTATTAAATCATATCATACTTTCGACCAAATTGCATTGCCATTACGCATTACGGCTTGATTTTATTGTTCATATAAACTCATCCCGGGCATTGTGAAAACAATGGCATATTAGTTGCTTATTTTATTGTTCGCTTACACACTCTCCAGTTCCATCGGACAACAAGGTTCTACAGACAGGTTCCACAGACAACCAGGGTTCCACCGGACGGTTAGGCTTACACTTTGGCTGCCGCAGCCATGAACAACCATATCTGTACGATAGGAGGTAATGATGAAAAAAAGGCGACTATTATTGATATCAAGCCTGGCTTTGCTGATGGTTTGGGGCCTGGGCGGTACGGCAATGGCCGACCTGAGTTATACCATTGTCGACAATTACTGGGGGGGAGCCCCTTCCCCTAATACGGTTAAAAATGCCGATGTAATAGGTGATAAGAATAAATTCGATATCGCATCGATCACAGTATTCACCGACGACCAATACAAGCTTGGAGGAGTCACCATAAAGAGCAAGTATTTCCTGGCAGAAAACTATAAAAACCTGCTCAAGAAGAATATTACAATGGGAGATCTCTTTATCAGCGATGACGGCTGGAGCCCTGTTGGAACGGCTGCTAACCACTGGGCATCAGATACTGGTAAAGTGTCTGGTACTACTGATTGGGAATTCGTTATTGTCACAGAAAAGCCAACCGCAGATAATTACAGCAAAGATACACTTTATAATACATGGTATTATTATACTAGTGATGGTGAAATAGTGTATTCTACTGCACCAAGTAGTCAAACAGCCTGGTATAGGGCGGACCAAGAAGTTTCCTTTAAGACTTTTATTGATGATGAGAATAACGATGAGAATAACCATCCCTCTGGTAAGTGGTCTTTCACAACTCAGCAGGAAAACGGAGTTTGGTGGGCCTACATGACGATTAAGGACTGGAACCTTTACAAATTATTCAAGGATAATTGGAATAATCTGGCCGTAAGTTACACCATGTCCTGTGCCAACGATAGTGCCCAGGGCGCCGTGCCTGTCCCGCCGTCTCTGCTCCTGCTGGGCACCGGATTGATCGGCATGGTCGGTTTCCGCAAAAAATCCAAGGGCGGCGAGAGCTGACTGGAAGCAGGGGCGGGCAGGTTCAGCTTGCCCCTGCTCTTTTGCAGGTTGAATCAGATTAAACAGTCCGGCACCAAAGTGTAAAGTTTCCGCGGCAAGAAAGTCCGCGGTACCGCATTAAAAAAGGCAAAGTCGTTATCGACTTTGCCTTTTCTTCTTTCAGCCTGATGGGAAAATGCTGAAGCAGCTACCCGGTCCGGGGAGCCCTGTTGAGGATGAATCCCAGAAACCTTTCCCGGGGAATCAGCTCCAGGGCCTGGCGGATGTCGTTCATGGAAGTCTTGCCGTACTCCACCACCAGAGCGATGCAGTCCACCAGGGGGGCAAAGGCCATGGCATCGGCCCGGTCCAGGATGGCCGGCACATCGAAGATTATGTAACGGTCTTTGTACCTCAGCTTCATGTCCTGCACCAGGTTCTGCATCCTGGGAGATGCCAGCACCTCGGTACCGTCAGGGGTTCTCTGGCCTCCCGAGATCAGGGTGAACCCGCCCACTTCCGGCCACACGATGACTTCATGCAACGGCTTGCCGTGCAAGAGGTAATCCATCAGCCCGAACTCGGCATCAAGTCCCAGGTAGCGGCAAATTGGCTGGTTGCGCAGATCGGCATCCACCAGCAAAACGGTACGGTGATACTGCCGGGCAAAGGCGGCCGCCAGGTTGACC
>Ga0256835_1000204_pt1 | contig 48271 bp, 42 predicted proteins | sample PIR30metaG_FD_185972 | JGI IMG/M metagenome (GOLD analysis project Ga0256835, IMG submission 185972) | Hydrothermal vent microbial communities from East Pacific Rise, Pacific Ocean - PIR-30 | ecosystem: Environmental > Aquatic > Marine > Hydrothermal vents | place: Pacific Ocean: East Pacific...
AATATATCCAGGCACATGCGCGAAGAGACCCGCCGGCTCTGGCTACAAGCACTAGAAGACTACAAGACAGCGGAAATACTCCTACAGAACAGGCGGTACTACGCCTCCGTCTTCTTCTCACACCAAGCCGCCGAAAAAGCCCTAAAAGCCCTCTACATACACGAGAAAAAAGCCCCACCCCCACGCACACACAACCTACTCGACCTCCTAGAAAGCCTAGGCATCAACGACCCCCAGCTCACAGACGCCGCAATAGACCTCACACCCGAGTACACCGTAACCAGGTACCCCGACGCCGCAAACGGCGTCCCCGCCAAGCTCTACAACGAGCGGATAGCCCGGGAACACCTCGAAAAAGCCGCAAAAATACTAGACCACTGCCGGCAAAGGCTGACCCAGCAATGAGCCAGCAAGAGATCAAGAAGATAGCCGAGGCAATCCGCCGCCACATCCCAGACGCAAAAATACTACTCTTCGGCTCACGGGCACGCGGAGACAACCTAACAACATCGGACATAGACCTCATAGTAATCTCAAAAACCTTCCAAAACACACACTTCACACGCCGCGCCGCCCACATCCTCAAAATCCTCCACCAAGAACACGCACTCCCCCGCACAGACATAGACATACTATGCTACACACCCCAAGAACTCCACAAAAAGAAAAACGAGATAGGCACCATACAACACGCCCTAAAACACGCCAAAGAAATATAGCCATACCAAAGAACCAGTAAAAGACAATGATACAAGAACACACACTAAGACAGCTCCTCCAGCAAATCTACGAGACAAGAAACACAAAAACATACCAGAAGACCAGCTAATAGAAATCCCACAAAAAGAAATAGGACTCACCAAAAAACAGGCACAACAACTAATAGACAAGGCGTCAGAGTACAAAATCCTAAGGCCCGGCCTGAAAGCCAAAATCGACCCTAAAACCGGCGAAAAAATACAGAAGATAATAGTCCTCGAATACATGACCCAGGAAGACTGGGAGATAGAGAAAGCCCTCGACGAAATAGAAGACCAGATCTACCAGCTCAGAAAACAGCTACACCCAGAAGAATACTAGCCATCCCCCAAAAAACCGAGAACCATCCCCCCGGAAAACAGAAGAGAAAACAGGGCCTAGAGACCCACAAAGTCCTCTATCCTCGGAAGCCTCTTCGGAAGCCCCTTCCGCTCCCTGATCTCCATGATAACCTGCTCCAGCATCGAGCTAGGCACAGGCGCCCACCGCGAGAACTCGTACGCGAAGAACGCCTTACCCTGCGTCGCCTCACGCAGCTCATCAGCAAGGTTAAAGCTCTCACTCACCGGGATCTCACCGAACACACGCATCATCATACCCTTCTCCTCCATCCCAAGCACCTTCCCACGGTGACGCGTAATCACGTTCAACACACCGCTCAGATGCGTCGCAGGCACCTTAACCTCAATCTTCAAGATCGGCTCCAACAGCGTAGGCCTAGCAGACAGGAAGCTAGCCATAATACTATTCTTCGTAGCCGGCATAATCTGCGCAGGCCCACGGTGCGCGGTGTCCTCGTGGAGAACCGCGTCCTGTAGTACTACTTTGACGCCTCTGACGGGCTCCTGGGCGAGGGGGCCGGCCTGCATTGTCCAGCGGAAGCCCTGTATAATCGTGTCCTTGACCTCGCGGAGGTGCTGGACGCCCACGGTCTTGTTGACGATGATGTTCAGGTTCTCGTCGATGTCCCATATGTTACGTGCCTCGTCGGTATCCCAGCCAGCCTCCTCGCGGAGTATCTTGGCGCGCTCACGCCAGTCCTGGTCGGGGTATACGCGGCCCTCCTGGAGGAGCTTGATAGTCTCCTCGTTGAGGGGCTCGACGTAGAAGTAGAGCTTGTTGTGCTTGTTGGGGGACTTGCCCTCAAAGACCTTGCCGCGCTCGCGGACGGTCTCGCGGTAGCGGACGATGGGCGGGCTGACCACTATGTCGAGGCCTGTGCGCTGCTTGAGCTCCCAGAGGGTGATCTCTAAGTGGAGGGTGCCGACGCCGCTGAGGAGGTACTCGCCGGTCTCCTGGTTGATGTAGACCTTGAGGGTGGGGTCCTCTATGGCGAGCTTGCGGAGCGCGTCGATGAGCTTCGGCAGATCACTGCTGTTCTTCGGCTCTATGGCCACGGTGACGACGGGCTCGGTGATATAGCTCAGCCGCTCGAAGGGCACCATCTGATCCTTATACTTGACGTCGACCGCCGTCTCGCCCGCACGCGCCTTGTCGAGGCCGAGCAGCGCGACTATGTTGCCCGCGGTCACGTAGTCGACCTTCTCCCTATAGGGGCCCATGTAGAGGCTGACCTGGAGCACGCGCTGCGCGTCCTTCGCGTTGAGCAGGTAGAGCTCCTCACCCGGCCTCACCGTGCCGCTGAAGACACGGCCCGTCGCCACATGCCCCGCGTGGGGGTCAATGTTTATCTTGCTGATCGCCACCACCGTCGGCCCCTCAGGGTCGGCCTCCAGCATCGCCCTGCCGATCTCACTGTTTAGGTCGCCGTGCCACAGCTTGGGAATCCTATACCGCTGCGCATCCCTCGGGTTAGGGATATGCTCAACCACCATGTCCAGCAACGCCACGTAGAGCGGGAACTCCTTAGCCAGCTCCTCCTGCGTCCCCCTCTGATACGCGTCCACAATATAGTCGAACTTTATGCCCTTCTCAGCCGCAATCGGGATAGTCATACCCCACCGGTGCAACGCACTCCCAAAGGCCACCTGCCCCTTCCTGAAGTCCACCTTCCACTTAGACTTAAACTCCTTGTCAGCGTACAAGTCGATCAACGAGTTAAACTCCTTCACAATCTCCACGAACCGCTGCTGAATCTCCCGGGGCTCCAGCCGCAGCTCCTTAATCAGCCTATCCACCTTGTTAATATACAGCAGGGGCCGCACATACTCCTGCAACGCCTGCCGAAGCACCGTCTCAGTCTGAGTCATAATCCCCTCAACCGCATCCACAACCACAATGCCACCATCCATCATACGCAGACTCCTAGTCACATGCCCCGTAAAGTCCACGTGCCCCGGCGTATCAACCAGGTTAATCACATAGGGCTTACCCCGCCACTCATGATACAGCGACACGTTCGCAGCCTTCACAGTCATCTGCCTCAACTGCTCAATCTCCACGTAGTCCAGCGCCAACGCCTTGCCCGCCACCTTCGGCGATAGCATGCCGGCGCCCATCAACAGCGAGTCCGAAGTAGTAGTCTTCCCGTGGTCAACGTGAGCAAGCGTTCCTATGTTGCGTACTTGTTCGGGGTTTTTCATTATTTTCATTATTTCTGCTACTTGTTTGAATCTGACCATTTCCGGCACCAGGTGGGTTCTCGGGGCTTAGAAGGTGTGTTTGTTTATATAGGTTTTCTGTTGGTGTTGTCCTTGGTTGTGGGGGGTTGCCAGGCTGCTATGGTCCAGGGGCCGGCGGTGTGGTGGTGGGTTTTGCAGGGGTGGTGGCGGGGTGGTGGGTGTTGTTGGGCTAGTCTGTGTTGGGCGGTTGCTGCTTGTTGGGCTAGTTGGTGGGCTTGGCGTGTTGTGTGGGCTGGTGTTTTGTTGGTGGTGTCGGTGTAGGCTTGGAGGCAGGCGGCTTTGAGTGGTTGTCGTACTGTGAGGTGGGTGTCTGGTAGTCCCTGTGCTGCTTGTAGTGCTTTCCGTAGTTCGCGGTAGAGTGTTGGTAGTGGCTTTTTGATGGGTTCTATTTTTTCTGGTGTCAGGTTGTTTAGTGTTTTCCCCTGGAGCCATAGTTCTTCGAGGTATTCTCTGAGCTTGTGTTCTGGGACTGGTAGTGGGTAGAAGTCTTTGTAGATGCGGTATTCTTCTAGGATCCATTCGAAGAGGTGTGTTATGCAGGCGGCGGTGGCTGAGAGTATTTGTTTGTTTTTTCCTAGTGGTGTGTCTTGTTCGTGTGTGATTTGTAGTGTGATGGGCGCTGGTGTTGGGTATAGGTTTTCTTGGCAGAGTTTGTGGTAGTTGGGTGTGATGTGGATTAGTGGGTTGTCCCCTATGTATATGAGCGTGTAGCCGTAGTGTATGGGTTTCCAGTAACCGGGGGGTTGGGGTGGTGGGGGCTGTGGTGGTGGCTGTAGCTTGTTTATGTTGTGGAGTATGTCTGCGAGGTGTTTGGCGAGCGCTATTTTGTCCTTTGTGGTGGTGAGGGGTGGCATGTGGTGCACCTCGCTATACCTTATATTTCAAATGATATTTAGCGAGACATCGGGTTGACCTCTCTCTGTTGACATGATAAAGTATACTCGAGTGGACACGTTTAGGGCGAAGATATCGAGCTTCGAGGAGTAGACAGAAAAATCAATCAGAACACATGGTATATGCTACAACCCTTAACTAAGTTTTTAGACTTGTACGGATAATGAAAGAAAATTCGAAGAATATATATTTATAATACTGTTTATTAGATTACTCTTTCACTGTCTAATGTATTTTTTTAGCTCGATGTAGAGAAGATGACCTATATTAGTACACTCTGCAAATTTTAAGAAAACATCTTCATCAGGCGGCAGATTTAGATTTTTTACTAATTTTTCATCACCTACGAAACATGCTATAAATTTTTCAAAGAAGTATGAGAACTTCCAACTCTCTAATTTCTTTTTAAGACCTCTACAACTCCATGTTGAATTAAGAGTCATGATACTTATTGCTGGAAAAACTCTGAAATTACAATCATAACTATTTGTGTAAATTACTACAAAGGAATCAGACGTATGTTTAAGCATTTCCTTACATTGACACTGAAGTCTCCCAAAATCTATTTTTCCGTGAAATATCCCATTCTCGCAAGTACATTTTTTGCTTGAGCCAAGAAACCCTTCGATCGAGAAAACTGCTGACCATTTTTACCGATTAACATTAACCTGAGTATTACTGCGAAATCTGCTCCTACTCTTTTTTCTTCTTTTTTAGAGAATGCTTTTGCATAAATCCTATATTTTTTATCAAAATTACAACAATTATTAAGATGATACGCAAGCATACTTATCAAAGCTCCCGTTATATGTTCTTCTTCATTTAATTGTCCCATATCGATTTGATATGTTATGAATCCTATAACATTTTCAACCTGTGACTTAATACATTTTAGTATATATTGAGGAATAAACACAAATATATTTTTTAGGTACTTTCTATTAAATTTTTTGATAAATTATTGTAAATAAATAGATAGTGTGAAGCAGCTGAGCTAAGTGGTGTTGTGTGTCTGGGTGGCTATATGATCCAGTTTTCCACGAAGGTGTCTGCTGGTTTGAGGCCGCGTATCTCTGGGGGTTGGGTGAGGTGGCGGTATGCGCGGGGGCTTGTGGTGTAGAGGCCTGGCTCGGGGAGGGGTGGCTGTGTGTGGGTGGTTTTGTGGGCGTGGGGGTCTCTGTAGCCGCATTTGGGGCATTTGTAGCCTTTTCCGCGGCCTGCAGACTTCATTGTGGCTCCGCAGCGGGGGCACTTGGGGTTTGTGGTGTGGGTGCGGGGGGCTGGGTGGATGAGTAGTATTTGCTCGGCGTTGAGTGTGAGGCCTTTTCTGGGTAGGGCTCCTCCGCCTACCTCTATGTGGTCGCCTGGGGCGAGGAGGCGGGCGAGCCTGTTGAGGCGGCCTGTCTCCTTGTAGACCATTACCTGTAGGGTGCCGGTGTCGTCTTGTAGTGTTAGCTTGACGTGGCCTCCCTGTAGTATGGCTGGCTTTTCCGCTAGTGTGCCGCGTACGCGTGCGGCGTCGTAGGGGTGTAGCTGGGATATCTTTTTTAGGTGGGCTAGGTGGGCGTTTGTGGCCTGGTTTGTCTTGTATATTATGTAGTGGCGGTAGGGTAGCTCTGCCCGCGCTTGGAGGAGTATCTCCTCTAGGATCCTGGGGTCTAGGCTTCTGAGGCCGAAGGCTACGGGGTCTGGGCCGTGTGGCGTGGCTAGGGGGCGGTGCTGCTCGTAGTCGTAGGTTGCGAAGAGTAGTGGCCTGTACCTGCGGTCTAGCTGTATGAAGAATTCTTCGGGGGTGTGCCTGGCGGCGCTCCTGTCGCGGGGGTCTCTGTAGGCTAGTAGCTCGTAGGTGTAGTCGTGTAGGGGGTGTGCGCCGAGTGCTGCGAGGGCGCCTACGAGGCCCCTGTTGCGCGTGCTGGGCCATACCTCTACTGGGCCGAGGGCTCCTTGTTCTAGGAGTTCTTGGAGATATGTGCGGGGTAGGAGCTCTGTGAGGGCTCGGCGGTAGACTGTGTGGAGGGCTGGGCTCGGCTTGCCGGTTGTGGCGGCGAGGGTGGGGGATGTCTTGCCGTGGTGCTCGGCGTTCTGCTCGAGTGTCCTGCGGGCTAGGCGTAGGATCTCGGGTATGCGTGATGGGGACGCGTCGAGGTGTAGGGCTGTGGCGGCGTTGCCGCGTGTCTTGTAGGGTATGTTGGGGTTTAGCCTTATGAGGTGGGGGTAGTCTAGGAAGCGGGCTAGCCCGTGGGCGCGTATCTGCCTGGCGATGAGGTATGTGATGTAGGTTGTGCACTGGCCGAGGGGGGAGTCGGCGTCGTCTATTGCTATGTGGAGCTCCACTCCGTGGCAGCCCCGGGGAGCTACTCCTTTATGTGCTCCCTGGCGTAGAGGTATATGCCGTCGAGTATGCCGGGGCCGCTGCCCTCGCGGCCGTGGGGGCACATCTTCCTCTTGCCCGTGAGCTTGGCGGCGCGGTGTATGTTTGCGGCCGTCTGGCCTACGGCCTCCTTGTCTATGCCCTCGATTATGACGTCGTCCTTCTGTACCTTTACGGTTACTCCGGGTAGGAGCTTGGCTACGCGGACGCCGCGCTCGCCGAGGTAGTTCTCTATGATTATCTTGTCTCCCTGGACCTTGAGGCTCATCGGGAAGTGGGCGTAGACTATCTTCATCTTGTAGCGGTAGCCCTTGGTGACGCCTGTGATCATGTTCTCTATGTGGCTGGCGACGGTGCGTACGGCCGCGTACTCCCTCTTGGTGGCGTGGTATGTCTCGACGCGCACCTTGCCGTCGTCCTTTGTGATGAATATCTTCTTTAGGTGGGAGAAGTCTTTCTCGAGCTTGCCGAGCGGGCCCTCCACGGTGACGCGGCGGCCCTGGACGGTGACGTTGACCCCCTCGGGTATCTCGACCTCGTGTACGAGGTAGTACTCCTTCACCATGAGTAGACGCCCAGCTACCATTCCTAGCTGGAAATATAAGCTCTACGCTGCCGGGGGCCAAGCTTTATGGGGGCGGGGCCTGGGTATATATTGCCCCGTGTGGGGCGGTGGCTGCCTGGTGGAGTATGTTAGGCTTGGGCCTAGTGGGGTGCTGGTTTCTAGGCTGTGCCTGGGGACGTGGCATCTCCCGCGCAGGGGGGAGCGCGACGAGTATGGCGTGCCGCGCGTGGACGTGGAGGAGTTTAGGAGGGTGCTGAGGAGGGCTGTGGACGCTGGGATAAACTTCATCGATACCGCTAACAGGTATCATGGGGCTCAGACGCCCGTCGACCTCAGGCACGTGGGGTATGCGGAGCGGCTTCTGGGGCGGCTGCTGAGAGAGTATGACCGTGAGATGTTCGTCATCTCCACCAAGGTTAGGGGGCGTATGGCGCCGTGGCCCAACGGCGAGGGGCTCTCGAGGAAGCATATTATGTGGCAGATAAGGGAGAGCCTGCGGCGGCTCGGCACGGACTATGTGGACGTGTACCTGACGCACTGGCCCGACCCCGGTACGCCGAAGCTGGAGACGCTGCGGGCGCTTAACACTCTCGTGGAGAGGGGGTGGGTACACTACATTGGCTCGTCGAACGAGCCCCCGGAGGGCATTGTGGAGAGCATGGAGCTTGCCGCCCGGTACGGGCTCTACAGCTACGTGACGATCCAGGATCGCTACAACCTGCTCTCCAGGGACATCGAGAGGGCTAAGATACCGGTGGCCCGCAGGTACGGACTGGCCCTGATGGCGTACTCGCCGCTCGCGCAGGGATTCCTGACACCGAAGTACCTGGGCGGCGTGCCTGCGCTGTCACGCGCCACCTACTCGGAGAGCGTGAGGAGGAGGCTTACAAGGGAGAACCTGGAGGTCGTCCGGGAGCTTAACGAGGTCGCGGGCGAGCTGGGGGTGACGTTGCCGCAGCTCGCCATTGCGTGGCTGATATACAAGGAGAGGGAGCTCGGTGTGACAGTGATCCCCGTGATAGGAGTTTCCAGTGTGGAGCAGCTGGAGGAGAACCTGGGGGCCCTGGAGGTGAGGCTGAGCGGCGACGCGGTGAAACGCGTGGAGGAGATTGCCTCGCGGTTCAGGTGGTAGCTGATCTCTCTTTCTTTATTTATATATTGTAGAATGGTGCGGGGGCCGGGATTCGAACCCGGGCAGGCCTAAGCCAGCGGAGCCTAAGTCCGCCCCCTTTGTCCTAGCTCGGGCACCCCCGCGCCGCATAAAAAAGGGTGTGGGTTGTTTATCAGCCTTTGCCTCTCAGCAGAGGGTGGCTATTACGCTGACTTCGAGGCGGGCGCCCTTGGGGATCTCGGCTTTGACTGTTACGCGGGCTGGCTTGGCTTTGCTGAAGTATTGCTCGTATACCTTGTTGAAGGCCGGGTAGTCGTCTAGGTCGCTGAGGTATGCTGTGACGTAGACGACGTTGTCCATGGAGGCGCCGGCTGCCTCGAGTATGGCCTTTATGTTCTCTAGGACACGGCGGGTCTGCTCCTCTATACCGCCCTGTACCAGCTGGCCAGTGGCGGGGTCTATGGGTATCTGGCCGGCGACGAAGACTAGGCCGGCGGCCTTTATGGCCTGGCTGTAGGGGCCTACGGGCTTGGGGGCTTTCTCGGTGTATACGGCCTCCTTCATGTCTTTCTCACCACTCTACCACTTTGAAGTCGAGGCCCATGCCCTTGAGCTTTGTGATGAGGACTGTGACGCTGTTCTTGTCGGGCACCTCGAGGCCCAGCGTGACCTGGGCCATGCCGGGGGTGACAAGGGGGTTTATCCGCTCGTGCTCTATCGATATGATATTGAGGCCGAGCTCGGCGATAGTGTCTATGACCTTTTTTAGCTGGCCGGGCTTGTCGGGCAGTATGCCGGTGACCTTTACCTGGCGGCCCTCCATGTAGAGGGCCTGGTTTATGATCCGTGTGAGTAGGGAGGGGTCTATGTTTCCGCCGCTTATCACCGCTACAGCCTTCTTCTCGCTCACCGGCACCTTGCCTGAGAGCATGGCTGCTAGTGGGAGGGCGCCGGCGGGCTCCGCGACGACCTTGGCCCTCTCGAGTAGGAGGAAGACTGCCCGCGCTGTCTCGCGGTCGTCTACGAGGACTATGTCATCTACGAGCTCCCTGATGAGGGGGAGGGTTATGTCGCCGGGCTTCTTCACGATGACCCCGTCGGCGATGCTGTAGGGGTGCGGCGTCTCGACGGGGCGGCCCTCCCGGTATGAGAGGTACATGGAGGGGGCGCCGGCGGGCTGGACTCCTATGACCTTGACGTCGGGGTTTATGCGTTTCAGGGCGACTGCTATGCCTGAGATGAGGCCCCCGCCGCCTATGGGGACTACGACGAGGTCGACGTCTTCGAGGTCCTCGTAGATCTCTATTCCTATGGTTCCCTGGCCGGCTATTATGTCGGTGTCGTTGAAGGGGTGTATGAGGGGCGCCCCCGTCTCCCGGGATATCTGGAGGGCCTTCTGGTAGGCATCGTCGTAGGTCTCGCCGTGGAGTAGGACGTCGGCGCCGTAGTTCCTAGTAGCCTCAACCTTGAAGAAGGGGGTGTAGCGTGGCATGACTATGGTCGCCTTCATCCCTAGGAGAGCCGCGCTGTAGGCGACGCCCTGCGCGTGGTTCCCGGAGCTGGCGGCCACTACGCGTTTGACGCCGTCTCTGGCGAGCTTGGATAGCTTATAGTAGGCGCCGCGTATCTTGAAGGCGCCCGTCTTCTGCAGGTTTTCGAGCTTAAGGTAGACCTGGCCCCCGGTCATCCGGCTGAAGGTGCGGCTGTGGTTGAGGGGGGTGCGGTGCGCCACCCCTGAGAGAACCTGGCGGGCCTCCCTTATCTTTATGTTTACCTCTTCTATAAGCTTGGCAGGTTCTTTCCCCATCAAGGGGATAAGCCGCTGGGACGCCTAAATATGTGGGGTCTACTGTTTTCTGTGTACCGGGGCTGTGCCCCTACTCTTTAGCTCTGGGCGGCATGTCCTCCTCCACGATCTTTTCGAGCACTTCCCTCATACGTCCACGGAGCTCCCACCGGCTCTTCATCCCCTCTAGGCCGGGCCGCTCGATGAGGTAGGACGCCGCGGCTGCGGCGTAGGCGCCCGCCTCCCTGATGTCGCCTGTGCGCTGGTACTCTATGGCGAAGACCGTTGTGAAGACGTCGCCAGCGCCCGTCCTGTCGACGACTGGGCCTGAGGGGGCTGCTGGTACATAGTAGCCCTTCTGGCTCGTCGCTATGTATGCTCCCTGTGGCCCCATGGTGACTACTCCTATGCCGGCGCCGTCGCGCACTAGGCTCCAGGCCAGTTCGCGGGGCTCCAGGTCGCCGTAGAGGACGCGGGCCTCTAGCGCCTCGCCATGTACTATGTCAGACACTGAGATGACGGCTCGTGCCTCTGGCGTTGCCGTGAGGTATATCTTCTTGTCCCTGGATACCCTGCGTATATACCCCTGTATGTCGCTGACGGTTAGCGCCGCCTTCTCGGAAACAGCCTGTACCACGTTCGGCGGCACCTCCCCTATGACGCTGCCTATGACTGCTATGCTGCCCTCTATCTCGCCGAGAGGCACATCCCCGAGTAGTATGTCCTCGCACCGGGCCAGTAGGTAGAGCACCCTCTCGTGGTCCTCGTAGACCAGCTTAAACTTGGTCGTCGGCCTGCTCCTCGAGACTCTGACATGGGATATGTCTACACCCTTCCTGGAGAGCGAGATCAGGTACTCGTCGGGGAAGTCGAGGCCTATCTTGGAGACTATGTGCGGCCTAGCCTGATGCCTGAGTGCTGCCAGCGCGCCAAAGGACACTGTCCCGCCCAGGCTCTTCCTGGGCCTGCCCTCGTGCGAAACCGTGTCTACGACCAGGTGGCCTAGTAGAAATACCTCCATCTTTTTCACCCCTCTACTTGAGACGCTACATAAACCCATGTAGAGTATAATAATGCTCCCCCACCGAGTTTGATGGAAATACCGTGGACGCCAGCGGACTTAGATACCTGCCTGCAGCCCCCTGCGCGGGTCTTCCGCCTTTACTGGGTCTGTGCAGCCTGCCGAGCCTGCTCCCTGGAGAGGTGTCTACCCTAGTGTCGCCTGGCTACACGCGCAACGTGGCCTACGGCGTAGAATCATTAATCCCTATGGAGGCGGGGCCTCGGCCCCTGTAAAGGGGGAACCCACGTCACCGCTCGGCTGACTCTCTTTAGCTCATCGGCCCCAGTCCCCCTTTCCCCGTATGGCTATTTCTGTTTTCCTGGCGTCCCCCCGGCGCCTCTGTGCTAGCCGGGCGACGTGTTTAATTAAATCCGCTGTCGAATAGGCATGGTGTAGGTGTGTGAGTGAGGTTGTAAAACTCTTGGCCTTGACGGGTAAGAAGATAGACCCTGTGATGGAGAGGTATCTTTCGAGGCATGCTGCGCCGGAGTTCAGGGACGCGATTCTATACCAGGTGCGTATGGGCGGCAAGAGGATTAGGCCTGCGCTGACTATGGTCTCCGCCACGGCGGCTGGGGGGAGGGAGGAGGACTCGTACCCCGCGGCCGCGGCTGTCGAGATAATACATAACTATTCCTTGATCCTGGACGATATAATAGATCATAGTGAGCTACGACGTGGCCATCCCACGGTGTGGAAGAAGTATGGTATCAGCATGGCTATCCTGATAGCCGTCCACTACAGGGAGAGCGCGTCTGAGGCGTTGAATGATACGCCGGACCCCATCGCGTTTAACGAGATTCTCGCCTGGACCGATAAGGAGCTGCTTGACGGGGAGCGCCTCGACGTGCTGATGGAGCAGTCGGGTAGGCTTGACGAGCCGTACGTCGTGGAGAATAGGATGAGCGAGGTGGGCCTGGAGGACTATCTGAGGATGGTTGAGAAGAAGACTGCGAGGCTCATAGAGACTTCCTGCCGTTTTGGCGGCATGTCTGTGGGGGCGCCGCGTGAGGTCGTGGAGGCGCTCGCCCGCTACGGGTATAACGTGGGTATGGCCTTCCAGGTGGGTGACGACATAATAGACCTCTTTGGGCGGCAGGAGAAGACTGGTAAGCGTGTGGGGCAGGACATAAAGGAGCACAAGCTGGGCAACGTCGTTATACTCCTTGCGATGGAGGAGCTCGATGGGAGTAGGGAGGGGGAGGAGCTGAGACGTATACTTTTGAGCCCGGAGATAAGCTGGGATGACGTGGAGAGGGCCCTCGGGATAATAGCTGCGACGAATGCGAGGAGGAAGGCGGAGGAGCTGAGGGACAGGTATGTCGCGGAGGCCTTAGAAGCGCTTAAAGTGCTCGAGGAGAGCGAGAGTAGGAGGATCCTAGAGGGGCTTGCAGAGTTCATAAAGGTTCGCGAGTACTAGTCTCTAGGGTGTCTTTTTTGCGCCTAGCCGTCTTCAAGGTAGGCGGATCTGTCATTACCGTCAAGTCGCGGAACTTCACGGTGAATAGGCGCAACATGGATCGTGTGGCTAGGGAGCTGGCGGGGCTCTATAAGGATGGGTGGCGCCTCGTAGTGGTACACGGTGGCGGCTCCTTCGGCCATCCAGTAGCGGCCGCCTATGGGCTTTCCGAGGGCGGCCTGGAGGGGCGCAAGCTGGTGGGGTTCGCGGAGACCCGGTACTGGATGAGCGTCCTGAATCTGAGGTTTACTAGGCGTCTACTCGAGGCCGGGCTGCCGGCTTCGCCGCTGCAGACCTCTGCGGTAGCTGTGAATAGGGATGGTGGCCTGTGCGGTCTAGACAGCCGCATGGTTCGCGACTATGTTGAGAGGGGGGTTGTCCCCGTGCTCTACGGCGACGCGGTCATCGATAGTGTCCGTGGGGCATCGATCCTCTCCGGTGACGACCTGGCCGCCAGGCTTGCTGTGGACCTGGGCGCGGAGGCGCTGGTCTTTGTAATGGGTGCTGGCGGCATATATGATAAGCCTCCGGGCGTGCCTGGTGCTAGGCTCCTGGCTGAGGTGGGGCCTGACACTGAGGTGGTGTTCGGGGAGGCGCGGGGCGTCGACGTCACCGAGGGGGTTAGGCGTAAGCTAGCAGCGGCGTTGGCCGCTGCTAGGCGCGGCGTGAGGGTGGCTGTCGGGGGGGTTTCCCTTATCTCGGACATGGTTGAGGGCCGGGGTGGGGGCTACACCCGTGTGCGGTGGCGTTAATGTTATCCGTGCTGCCGCTGTAACATGAGTGGTGTGGAGGGATGAAGGTGTACTTTAGGGAGATAACTTTCTCCACTGATAGGAGGTACCAGCTCGTCGACATAACCTATGAGGTTGAGAAGGCGGTGGCGGAGAGCGGTGTCAGAAACGGTATATGCCTCGTCTTCGCGCCCCATGCGACTGCCGCTATAGTCGCTAATGAGCACGAGGGAGGCCTCATGCAGGATCTTCTCAGGAAGATCCAGGAGGAGTTCCCCCGCGACGGGGGGTGGCTCCACAATAGGATAGACGATAACGCCGCGGCACATCTCGGGTCCGCGTTCCTGGGGGCCGACAGGGTTTTCCCGGTTAGAGAGGGCAAGCTCGTCAGGGGGACGTGGCAGAACGTGTTCCTCGTCGAGATGGATGGGCCTAGGTATAGGCGGCGCGTCGTTATAGAGGTTCTCGGAGAATAGGGTGCCCTGGGGATGCCCGACATATGGGTTAGGGAGGAGGGGGGTGGGAGGTATAGGGTCGGTATCACAGAGGAGCTCCTTGAGAGCTATAAAGAGTTCCTATATGTGGAGTTCCTTAAGAAGCCTGGAGAAGAGTTCGGGCCGGGGGAGCCGCTGGTAGCATTGGAGAGCCTTAAGAGCGTATACGAGCTCTCCCTCCCATTTGGCGGAGTCGTGGAGGAGGTAAACGCTAGGGTGTCGGAGGATCCCTCGATTCTCGGCGAGAAGCCTGGTGAAGCGTGGCTTGTAGTTGTTAGAAAAAGGTGATGCATTACTTCTTTCTTAGGACGACTTTTACGTCTACTGCGAGGCCTCCCTTGCCCTTTTCGTAGACGAAGAAGGGGTTTATGTCGACGTCCTCGATCTCCTCTATGTCGACCATGAGCTGCGCCACTTTTAGGAGGGTATAGATGACGGCTTCCACGTCTCCCGGCGGCTCGCCCCTGTATCCCTTGAGCACCTTGTAGGCCTTGGTCTCCTCGACCATGTCGTAGGCGTCCTCGAGGCTGAGTGGGGCGATGCGGAAGCTGACGTCCTTTATGAGTTCTACGAGTATGCCGCCTGAGCCGAACATTATGAGCGGGCCGAAGATGGGGTCGCGGTGGGCGCCTATGATCATCTCGCGCCCCTTCTCGGCCATGCGCCTCACTACGACACCCTTTATCCTCGCGTTGGGCGCGCGGGCCTTCACGGACTCTAGTATGCGGTTATACGCTGCCCTGACCTCTTCGTCGCTTCTGAGTCCTATTATGATGCCGCCGACGTCGCTCTTGTGGAGAATATCAGGGGACTCTATCTCTAGGACGACGGGGTAGCCTATTCTGCGCGCTGCCTCGACCGCCTCCTCGGCGCTGCTGACTAGTATGCGCTTGAGCACCGGTATGCCGTAATACTCTGCGAGCCGGGCGGCCTCGCTGGGTGTTAGCACGTGGCGGCCCTCGCCGATGACCTCTCTGATGAGGCGGCGGGCTGCCTCGGCGTCGCGCTTTACCTCTATCATTGTCCTCTTGTCGAGCTTCTCCCTCAGCCGTACATACCTGTAGAGGACGCCTAGCGCGGCCACCGCCTTCTCCGGCGACTCGTAGCAGGGTACGCCGTTCTCTGTGAGCTTGGCGCACGCCTGGAGCACCTCTTCGCCGCCTATGAAGGAGGCTACGACCGTCTTCTTTGCGCCGGTCTCCTTTATCGCGTTGAGGATAGCGTCCGCTATCTGCATCGGGTCTGTTATCGCCGTGTGGCAGTAGAGGACTATTATGGAGTGCACGCGCCTGTCGAGGAGGAGGTCCTTCATCGCGCCTAGGTAGCCCTCGTAGTCGGCCATGCCGGTGAGGTCTATGGGGTTGAAGACACTGCCGAAGGGCGGCATGTGGCGCCGGAGCTTCTTGGCCAGGTCTTCGGGGATGTCTATGAGCTTGATGCCCCAGTCCTCCGAGGCGTCCGTAGCCATTATGCCTGCGCCGCCGCCGTTGGTGAGTATGACCGTGTTATCGCCCTCGGGGAGGTTGGCCTTGGCGAAGGCGGTGCCCCAGTCGAAGAGGTCTATGAAGGTGGGTGCCCTTATGACGCCTGTCTGCTTGAAGGCTGCGTCGTAGGCGGCGTCGCTCCCGGCGAGAGTGCCTGTATGCGATTTTATGGCGCCTAGCGTGCGTTTCGCCCTGCCTGCCTTCAGGATGACTATGGGCTTTTTACGCGAGACCGCCCTGGCTACCTCTAGGAAGCGTGGGCCGTCCTCGATGCCTTCGAGGTACGCAGTGATGACCTTGGTGTAGGGGTCTCTACCGAAGAACTCTATCAGGTCTATCTCGTTTATATCGGCCTTGTTGCCTATGCTCACTAGGTCGGAGAGCCCTATGCCCTTGATCTTCGTCCACCCGACCAGCGCTATGCCTAGGGCGCCGCTCTGCGTGATGAACGCTATCTCGCCAGGGTTGGGCAGGGCCTGGCAGAAGCTCGCGTTGACGCGCTTCACGGTATCGCATATGCCGACGATGTTGGGGCCTAGGATGCGCATGCCGTATTTCCTGGCAATCTCGACCAGTCTGCGCTCTGCCTCGACGTTGCCTATCTCCTTGAAGCCGCTAGTTATTATCGCAGCGGCCTTCACGCCCTTCCTGCCCGCCTCCTCCAGTACCTTGGGGACTATCTGGGCTGGCACCACTATGACCGCGAGGTCGACGGGCTCTGGGACGTCGAGTATCGACGGGTACACCTTGAGGCCCAGTATCTCCTTCGCCCTCGGGTTTACAGGGTATATCTTGTCTCTGGGGAACCCGGACTCAAGGAGGTTTTTCACGACCTGGTAGCCTATTTTCTCTGGGTGCCTGGATGCACCTATAACTGCTACGCTATCAGGACGTAGGAGCTTGAGGAGAGGATCTACGTTCTTAGATACGTCCGGCACTATTTCACCCCGTTGCTCAAAAAGGCGCATATGGATATATCGTTTTTAGCGTCTACACAGGGGGATTATTAATCCCCGATAATCGGTGTGGGGAAAAACACTGCTCTCCAGTGGCCGGCGCCCTACTTGCACAGCCTCCTCTCGGGCTTCTCGCCGTCGCCCTTGCAGAACTTCGCCTTCACCGTCAGCAGTGGCCTCTCAGGCACTATGCCCTCGGGCCTGTACATGAGGACGAGGAGCAGTATTATGCCGAAGAGGAGCATGGCGGCGTAGTTTATGTCGAAGGGGAGGACTATGTAGTGCTTCAGTATGGCGAGCGTCCTGTCGAGGAATATGTAGACTGCGACGCCTACCAGTGTGCCGAAGGGGTTGCCGCTGCCGCCGAGCACCACCATGAGCACTACAAGGAATGTCTTGAGTGGGTTGAAGTCGTCGGCTAGGACGGAGCCCATGTAGTAGGCGTATATAACCCCCGCCACGGCCGCCATCGCCGAGCCCAGCGCCAGGACCTTCATCCTGTACTTCACGATGTCCTTCCCTAGCGTCGAGGCGGCCAGCTCCTCGTCGCGTATCGCTCTGAGGGTGCGGCCGAAGGGTGACGTTGAGAGCCTGTAGAGCATGAGCCAGGTGGCCGCCGCGAAGGAGAGTGAGAGCAGTATGTAGCCCGCCTCCTTGGTGCCTGGTGGTAGCCAGGCTAGCACGTCGGGTACGCCGACGCCCATTGTGCCGCCTATTAGGGGGTCGTAGTTTCTGCCGAATATCCTGAACAGCTCGCCGGCGGCGATGAGTGTTATTGCGAGGTAGTCCTCCCTAAGCCTTATGGCCGGGTATGAGGCTACTATCCCGAGTATGGCCCCGAAGACGGCGGCTATGGCCAGTGTTAGCAGGAACACCGCGATCGCCTGGAGCGGGTGTGAGGCGAAGTACCTGCTCACCATGGTGCTGTATAGGATGCTCTTCGTCTTGAACTCGCCCTCCCAGGTTATCCCGGCGAGCCACGTGCCTATGCGCACCGCTATTGCGCCCACCGTGAAGGCGCCCGCGGCGAAGAACATGACCTTGCCGAAGTTGGGTATGCCGAGCTCGCCGTACTCGAGCTCCATGCTGGACGCTAGTATGAGGAAGATGCCGTACATGGTCCCTATGTCCACCAGTAGGAGGAATATGTTTATCATGTCAATCACCTCTGCTCCAGATACTGGCTATACCCCGCGGGAGTAGGAGGAGCGTGAGTATGAGTATCGCGAAGGGTATGGCCGGCCTGTAGGCTGTGCTCATGTTGATTGGAGGCTGCGAGAGCAGGTAGGTGCCCAGTATCTCCGAGATGCCGACCACGTAGCCGCCTATGACGGCGCCTGGCAGGCTGTTTATGCCGCCGAGTATGGACGCGGCGAATATAGGCAGCAGTATTATGAAGCCCAGGTCGGGCGACGTTGGTATCCTGAAAGGCAGGAAGAAGCCTGCCACACCGGCGAAGCCGCCTGCGAGGAACCAGCTTATCGCGTATACGCGCTCAACGTTTATGCCGAGGACCTCTGCTAGCGGCGGGTTCTCGATGGCCGCCCTCATGGCGATGCCGAACTTCGTCTTCATGAGGAGTATGTAGAGGAGGGATAGCAGCACTGCCACCGAGAGTGTGGAGAACACCACTATGCCTCTAACCTCTACGCCGAGTATGTTGAGCATCACGTCGTTGAATATGAACGCCCTGGAGTACACCTTGAGGTGGAACTTCATGAGGTCGGCGTATATCTGGATCAGAGACCTCGTGGCGATGTCTATGGCCATGGAGGCTATCATCAGCATGACGAAGCTCGCGCCTCTCCTCCTCATGGGGCTGTATATTAGCACGTAGCAGAGGAGGGCGTAGACGCCGCCGAAGAGGAAGGCCACGGGGAGCGTGAGGTAGGTTGCGACGCCCATGACCACCATGAGCGTGTATGCCCCGTAGACACCGACGATCGCCAGGTCGCCGTGCGCGAAGTTCGCTACCTTTAGCGTCATTATGGTCAAGGTGAGGCTTAGTGATAGTAGCGCTAGCATGTTGCTGTATACCAGTGCATCCAACAGGATGTTTACGTCGACCATGGCTAACCACGCAGGCCTAAGTACATGGAGGCGAGGTCTTCATGCTTCAGCAGCTCCTCGGCGGGGCCGAGGAACTTTATCGTGCCCGTGACCAGCAGCATGGCCCTGTCGCCCAGCTCCAACGCCTTTTTGGCGTTCTGCTCTACCAGGACCACTGTGAGGCCGTACTCGGTCTTCAGCTTGAGTATTCGGTCGAATATCAGGTCGGCCATCTTTGGCGACAGCGCGGCGGTCGGCTCGTCGAACATGATCGTGTTGGGCTCCTTTATCATATTCATCGCGAACGCCACCATCTGCCTCTCACCCCCACTAAGCGTCCTAACCTTCCTGTCCATAAACCCCCTTATCTCGGGGAGAAACTCGAGGACGTTCTCAAGCCTCCTCTCAAGCTCGTCCCTATCTAGGAAATACCCCGCAAGGAGTATATTCTCCCTCACGGTGAGGTTTTCGAACGTGTTATTAAGCTGCGGGTGGTATGCCAACCCCTTCTTAGACCTCTCATGGGCTGGGAGCTTGGTTATATCCTCCCCATTGAACAGTATCTTGCCTCCCTTTATCGAGGCTAGGCCGAACAAGCCTTTCAGCAGCGTGCTCTTCCCGCTACCGTTGGGGCCGACGATGACGAAGAGCTCGTTCTTCTCGACCTTGAAGGAGACGCCGTGGATTATCTCGAGTTTGCCGTAGCCCACTCTCAGACCCTCAACCTCGAAGACGCTCATGGCTAGTCACCCAGGTATGCTTCTATGACCTTTGGATCACTCATGACCTCCTCCGGTGTCCCGCTGGATATTATTCTCCCCTGGTGCATCGCGTACACCCTATCCACGTATTGCAGGGTTATGTCTAATCTGTGCTCGACTATGAGGAAGGTAAGCCCCATCTCGTCTCGGAGCTTTACGATATGCGACATGATGTCATGTGCAAGCGAGGGGTTTACACCAGCTACGGGCTCGTCGAGCAGGAGCAGCCTAGGGTCGCTCATGAGAGCCCTGCCCATCTCGAGCAGCTTCATCTGGCCGCCGCTGAGCTGGTCGGAGCGTGTGGCCCAGAGATGATCTATGCTTAGGAGCTCGAGTATGGTGAAGGCCTTCTCTATGAGCTCCTCCTCCATTTTAACCCACTTTGAGGAGAAGAGTATCTTTGCGGCGCTCTTGTCCAGGCCTGCCCGAGAGGCCGTGAGCAGGTTCTCTAGGACGCTTAGAGACCGGAAGGGCTTGGGAACCTGGAATGTCCTTACAATGCCCCTGTTGTAGCGTTCGTGAGGGGGGAGCCTTGTAATGTCTTCGCCCTTGTACACCACTTTGCCCTCGTCAGGCAGTAGCGCCCCGCCTATGACGTTTATCAGCGTGCTCTTCCCGCTACCGTTGGGGCCTATGAGCATTGTAACCTTTGCAGGCTCTATCTCTATTGAAACACCGTCTAGCGCGACCACGCCGCCGAAGTGCTTCCTCACGTTGTCTGTCCTTAGTAGGGGGTCATCAGCCATGCTGGGACACCAAAATAAATGAAACTTCTTTAAGCTTTCCCCTATAAAAATTGAATATTTTATGGGTTGCCGAAGAAGGTCACTGAATCGGATAAGGCGCTGTAGCTGCCCACGAGCTTCCACTCGTAGCCCTGTGCCGTCTTCACGACCTGCCATATGGCGTAGTCGCCGCCCGCCCTGTCGCCGTTCTCGTCGAGCATTGTGTTGCCGCTAACGCCGAAGTAGTGGGCAGCGACCGTGGGGAGCACCTTGGCTATAGTCGCCCCGTCGTCGGTGCCAGCACTCATCACGGAGAGGGCGAATATCCATACCGCGTCGTAGGCGTTCATGCTGTAGGCGTCGGGGGCCTCACCGGCCTTCGCTTTGAATTTCTCGATGAACTGCTGCTGTATCGGGTTCTTGGCAGGCTGGAATATCGTGGAGAGTATGCCGCCGAGCTTTATCGCGTCGGCGCCTACCTGGTCAACTATCTTGGTGGAGAGGGCGGTGCCGTCAGTCCCGAACCACTGTGTCTTGGAGAGCGTGGGGTCCTGGGCGCCGAGCTTTATGAGCTGTATCCCGTCGTCCTCGAAGGATATCATGAGTACAGCTGTTCCGCTGCCCATGCTCTTCACGATAGAGGAGAGCTTCGCGACCTCGCCGCTGAGGTCCTTCGCGTTGGGATCATACTTGACGCCCTGCACCTGGCCTCCATCCGCCGTGAACTTCTTCTCGAACGCCTCGTAGAGGCCTACACCCCAGGCGTCGCCCCTGTAGATGACCGCGACCTTCTTGAAGCCCTTGGCTTCGATCAGCTTTGCCAGGGCCTTGGACTGGAAGAGGTCTGTGGGTGCAAGCCTGAAGACGAAGTCGTTGGGGATGGCCAGGGAGGGGGCGGTGGATGACTGGCTGATGATGACTATCTTGTTGTTGTCCGCGAAGTTCTTTATGCCTGCGAGGACGCCGCTAGCCATTGGGCCGACGACTAGCTTCACGTTCTGGGCCGCGAGGGACTGCAGCCTGGAGAGGGCGACCTGCTTGTCCAGCTGGTCGTCTTCGACGTAGAGCTTGAATCTAAACTTCGAGCCACTCTTCGCCGCGAAGGCATTGACGTCCTCTATGGCCATCTGCATGGCTATCTCGTTTTTCTTGGCGAAGGACGAGAGAGGGCCTGTCAGGGGGAGGAGGGCGCCTATGGGTATCTCTATGATCTCCTCTCCTCCCGCCTGCTGGGCCTGCTGTGCAGGCTTCATGGAACTCGCAGCGAAGAAGCCGCCGGCCGCTCCAACTATTATTCCTATGATAAGTAGCGCTAAAGCCTCTTTAGTTATAGCCGGCATACGGCTAAGCACATTCACTTCTTTCTATATAAAAATTGTCTGAAGATAGCCTGTTTTAAGGAATAGAGTAATGTTTTCAGATATATATGTAGTGCGCAACCAATAAATATATATACCCTGATATATTCTTTACGATATATTAAGGAATCGATATTTGTGGATGGCAACAACGTTATTACCTGCTCTTACCTATTTTCACCCTGGTGCTAGTAGTGGTTCTAAAAGACCGCTACGGCCGTCCCTTGACACACCTACGCGTATCCGTTACGAGCCGGTGCAACTACCGCTGCATATTCTGCCATGGCGAAGGCGAGAAGGCCTCCAGGGATGCGCTCACACCTCATTTCGTAGAGCTCGTCGCGGAGGCCGCCAGAAAGCTGGGTATACGGTACTACAAGGTAACTGGGGGCGAGCCGCTGCTCAGAGATGACATCGAGGAAATCGTGGGTGCACTGAAGAGGGGTGGGCGCGGCGAGGTATCCCTGACCACCAACGGGTATTTCCTTGCAGAGAAGCTACCCGGCCTTATATCTGCGGGCCTCGACAGAGTGAATGTCAGCCTCCACTCGCTCAGCAGGGAGAGATACCGGGCTGTGACCGGTGTAGACGGGCTTGAACGTGTGCTCGAGGGGCTTCGGCTGGCGAAGGAACATGGTATACCGGTGAAGCTAAACTATGTCCTTACGAGGGTCAATGTTGACGATCTCTGGGACGTGATCGACTATGCGTCTAAGATGGGGTTTAACCTGAATGTCATAGAGCTCATCCCTGTGGGGCGGGGCGCCGACGTCTTTGACAACCTCTACGTGAATATCTACGAGGTAACTAGGCGCCTGGCAGAGCGCGCTGTGCGTGTGGAGATACGTGACCTGCAATCTAGGCCGCGCATTTTCCTCCCGTCAGGCATCTATGTTGAACTTATCTCGAGTTATTGCAACCCATTCTTCTGCGGCTCCTGCACCAAGATAAGGCTCACCCATGACGGGATGCTCAAACCCTGCATAAACCGGAACGACAACCTCGTCGATGTTAGGAGGCTCGTGGAGGCTAAAAGCAGGGAGGATGCTGTCCGTAGCCTCGTCGAGGCGTTTGAGCGGGCGAACGAGCTGCGGGAACCCTTCTTCAAAATAGAGGAAGGTGTATGTGTCAGCACGCATGGAGGGATTAGTGGGCCGCCCCGCTTCCCGATAGGGCTTCGGCAAGCCTCGTTACGGAACTCCAGAAGACTTCGGCTTCCCTGAGGCTCCCTCCCCTTAGCAAGACTGTTTCTAGGCTAGGGTCATAGGGTATCTCCGCTATCACGGGAACCCCGTATTCCCTTGCAAGAGCCTTTAACATATCCGAGCCGGGGTGCCTCTCCCCAGTGGGCAGCGTAGACATGTTCTCGACGACACCCTCTATGGCTACCCTCTCGTCCAGGAGCAGCGTGATTAGCCGCCTGACAACATGTATCGAGAGTATGGAGGGCGTTGCGACCACTAGGAACCCGTGCCTATGCCCCCTATACACTCTCAGCGGCAGGAGTACCTCGTCGCCGGTTCCGGGCGGGAGGTCTACGACGAGATAGTCTAGTTCCCCCCAGTGTGTATTCGATATTAGATCCTCTATGACCTCTGTCTTGGCGTTGCCGCGGAGCGGTACGGGATTGCTTCCTACGAGGAACTCTACGGACATAACCCTTACCGGGCCTGCTTCCACCGGGAGAAGCCCCTCCTTGGACCCCCTGAGCTTCACCCTGCCCCCCTCTATGCCAAAGAGGCGCGGTATGGAGGGGCCATGTATATCCAAGTCGAAGACGCCGACGCGGTAGCCTTTTTCCCCTAGCGCCGCCGCGGTGGCTGCCGCTATGAGGCTCTTCCCCACGCCTCCCTTTCCACTGCCTACGAGTATAACCTTGCCTATGCCCTTCAGCCTTTTCTCCGCCAGGATACGCCACGGCTCCATCATTTTTCACCCTCGATGGCACGCACCCTTACGTTAAACTGGTTTTCCACATCGAAGTCCCTGCTACCGCATCTGGGGCACTGCATAAACGAGTACACGAGCATCGGCATGTAGTGTGTGGGCGGGTCTACTGTTCCCTCCTCGTCGGCTATTCCATGCTTGTCGGCGGCGTCCCTTAGCTGCGCGAGCGCCTCCTCGAGATCCCACTTGTAGCCACAGTTATTGCAGATGAAGCGTGCAGGCACCCTATGTATAACGAGCTGCGAGCCCTCAAGGAGCGTGTTCTGTGATAGTATCCTAAACGCTTCCTCGATGATCTCTACTTCTAGCTGTGACAGCTCGTTTACCTCTAGCTCGACCCTCGTCACCTTGCGGAGCCCCTCTTGCTCGGCGAAGCGTAGTATAGCCTCCACTATTGCCTGTGTAACACTCCACTCATGCATGGCTCGGCGTGGAAGTAATATATGGAGTAACTAATATTGACTTTCTGGTGTCATAAAGCCTTGCAGAAGGCGGAGCTGAGCAAGCTACGGTTTAACCGCGAGGCCGCCGAGGAGGTGAAGAGGGTTATCTGGAAGCTTGCCGAGAGGTTCGGGGATAGGACTGTAAAGCTAATGAACTTCTGTGGCACACACGAGTGGACTACGGTGCACTTTGGCCTTAGGAGCCTCATGCCTCCTAATGTGGAGCTTGTTGCGGGTCCTGGTTGTCCGGTGTGTGTGACGCCCTCCCACTATATCGAGCAGGCGATAAAGCTTAGCATGGAAGGCGTCACAGTGTACAGTTTCGGAGATGCCTTTAAGCTCCCAGCATTAAGGAGGGTGAGAGGCGCTAGGAGCCTGGAAGAGGCGAAGGCTCTTGGCGGCGACGTCGAGATAGTCTACGGTTTCCTGGATGCCATTAATAAGGCTCGTGAAAGCGGCCGTGAAGGTGTTTTTCTAGGTATAGGCTTTGAGACGACAACTCCAAGCTACTCGGTGCCCTTTTTCCACGGCAAGGTGCCCGAGAATCTATACTTCCTAAGCGTGCTTAGGCTTACGCCTCCTGCAGCTGACTATGCTATTAAGGCTGCCCTGGACCGCGGGCTTACACCTGTGCAGGGTATAATAGCTCCAGGCCATGTTTCGACTATCATAGGCGCTAAGCCGTGGAGCGAGCTGGCGGAGAAGTACCGTATCCCTGCTGTGGTCTCGGGGTTCGAGCCGCTCGACGTCCTTCTATCCATAGCGATGCTACTCAGAATGATCCTGGAGAAAGAGTATAAGGTTGAGATAGAATATAAGAGGCTCGTCACCTGGGAGGGAAATACATATGTCCAGCAGGTGAACCGGGAGATATACCGTACAGTGGATGCGGCGTGGCGCGGCCTGGGCTTCATACCTGAAAGCGGCCTAGAGCTTAGGGAGAAGTACTCTAGGTTTGACGCATTCACGCAGTTCGGCCTAGACCCCCTTACGCCCGAGAAGTGGAGCTACGATCTGCCGGCGGCGTGTAGATGCGCAGACATAACCTTGGGCCTAGCGGTGCCGACTGACTGTCCTATGTTTAAGAAGGCGTGTACGCCCGAGAGGCCTATAGGGCCATGTATGGTGTCACTCGAGGGCACATGTGCTGTATGGGCGAGGTTCGGTGGCGGCGGCCTCGCCGAGGAGATAGCCCGTGAGATAGGTGTGTAGCCATGTGTTGGGGGGTTCCGGCGAGGGTCGTGAAAATAGGTGAGTATACGGCAGTGGTCGACTTTGGCGGAGGGAGCACGAGGGAAGTAGTACTCGCCGCTAAGGATGTAAGAGAGGGAGATCTCGTCATGGTGCATGCTGGGGCGATCATAGGGAGAATCAGTGAAGAAGAGCTGCTTAGCTCTCTAGAACTCTACAAGGAGATGGCGTTATCCCTCGCAGAGGGTAGGGAGAGGGAGGAAATAGAGAGATACATTGAGAAGTATAAGCAACTGTTAGGTGTTAGAGATGAGGAAGAGTAAGTTCCTCACATTGGCGCACGGCGCGGGCGGCGTTGAAACGGGCGAGCTCATAGAAGAGCTTATTCTCAGCCGCGTTCCTGAAAAGCTGGTAAGAGCCCTGGGTGGGTATGGGCTCGACGTGCTTGACGACGGCGCGACCCTGGATACGGGTAGAGGCCATGTGGTGGTCTCTATAGACTCGTATACTGTAAATCCCCCGTTCTTTCCTGGGGGAGATATCGGGGTTCTAGCCGCCGCCGGCTCCATAAACGATGTATTAATGATGGGTGGTAGGCCCGTAGCGTTGATGGACGCTATAGTAGCACAGGAGGGGTTCTCTCTAGAAGATTTAGACAAGATTATTGAGTCGTTTACAAGTGTCCTTAAGGAGAATAATGTTGCGCTCATAGGGGGTGACTTCAAGGTCTTACCAAAGGGCGACCTTAGCGGCGTGGTAATAACTACCCTGGGAATAGGGCTAGCCGAGCGCGTGATAGTGGACAAAGAGCTAAAACCTAAGGATAAGATCATTGTAAGCGGCCCTCTCGGAGAGCACGGCGCCACGATACTAGCCTTACAATATGGAGTAAACCTGGAAGAAACTCAGCTTAGAAGCGATGTAAAACCTCTCACGGACCTGATGTTGCCACTACTCGAGAGATATGGCGTGTACATCCATGCGGCGCGAGACCCCACCCGTGGCGGCCTAGCCATGACGCTTAACGACTGGGCCCGCAGCAGCGGCACGGTAATTGTTGTCGAGGAGGATAAGATCCCCTTGAGGGAGCCCGTAGTGTCGTATGCAGAGATGCTGGGGATAGACCCGCTAGCCCTGGCATCAGAGGGTGTAGCGGTGCTAGGCGTCGATCCGGGAGCCGCGGGCGAGGTCGTGGAATATATGAGGAGACTCGGCTACAAACATGCATCCATAATAGGTGAGGCTCGGAGCAGTGAGAAGTATAAAGGCTATGTCCTCTATAGGAGCAGCGTGGGCGGCGTGAGAATACTTGAGCCGCCGCGGGGCGAACTCGTGCCTAGGATATGTTAAAAAAAGTTTATATTTTCTCGATCTTGTCGGCTAGAACCTCGACTATATTCTTCACTTCTACGTCTAGCCCGTAGACTTGGGCGTTCATCCTAATTGTGTGGATGCAGCCTACGCACGCTGTAGCAACGATCTTTGCGCCTGTCTCCTTTATCTCGTCGATCTTGGCCTTTCCGGCGATGTGCATGTCGTGTTCAAGTTTTTTGAGGAACTCTAGCTCTTCTTTCGATATCTGCATCTGCATACCGGTGAGTTTGCCTATGAAATCCATCGTGGGCAGCACTATACATGCTATCGAGTTTCCGCCTCCACAACACTTGTTGAAGAGGCCATGGCTAGCCAGCTTCTTGAAGTTTGTCGAGGCCTGGGAGAGTACCTCGGCCGGCTCCTCTATGAGGCCTGCGAAGCGCCCCATCTTGCAGGGGCTGTGCCATGTTACATGCTCGTCGCCTTTCTTTATCTTTATGAGACCCTTCTTCTCTGCCTCAAGTATTAGCTCCACGAAGTGTATGACCTTGAAGGGCGGCTTCTCGCCGACGATACCAGGTAGGTCGAAACGGAAGGTTGTGTAGGGGTAGCCGCCGTCGCTGAGAACCACGTACTCGGGGCCTATCTCCTTTATATAGTTGTATATTTTCTCGACTATAATTTTGGTAGCCGCTCCGTCCCCGGCGAGAGCGCCTACGGGCGCTCTTATAGACATGGGGTCGCTCGGCATGGTCCAGTCGAGCCCCATGGTTGAGAATATCTTAGCTGAGGCGACTATGGCTTCGGGCGTTATCATCGCCTCGGCTAGGGATGGGAGGTAGAGATACTTTGCACCCTTCTTGTCGAGTGGCAGTTCTCCGCCTGCCGCCTCCTTAGCCTTCTCCAGGACGCTGCTCCAGAGCTTCTGGAAGCCCTCGATCTTCGCGTACATACCGCTTATCTCCATGTCGATCATTGCCTTGAGGATAGTCGGTACCCTGCCCGTCTTTGTGAGGAAGCTTCTCAGAGCCTTTATCATCTCGCCGCTGTGGATGCCAAAGGGACATGTCACGTAGCATAGACCGCAGTTTGTGCAGCGGTAGGCCATCTCCGCCCACTTATTGAGCTCCTCACTGGTCTTCGGTATTCCGGCGTGGAACAGCCACGGGAAGAGCCTGGGCAATATGGCTACCTGGCTTCTAGCGAGCTTCCTGAAGTTTTCAGCCTTGTTTACCGGGCCATATTCCTCTCCCACGGCGTAGTACGGGCATGCTGGCTCACAGGCGGCGCAGGATACACAGTTCTCTATGAAGTGGAGCATGACAGGATCTACGTACTTTATGACGCTCTCCGCTGCCTCCTTTACACGTTTCTCATCATATGAAGTCCAGTTTACCGTCTCCATTATCACACACCCCTCTTATACTTCAGGTCGTACCACTCATGCAGCTTGCCGTACCAGAAGCCGAAGACGAAGTGCCAGAACTTCGTGAATGGGAGTACTGCTATGAGGAGCTCCGCGAGAAGTATGTGTGCTCCGAGTACTGTACGGTAGGTTACTATGTCGCCGCTGGGCATGTGGTGTGCCGCCATGAACCCCGTTACCAGTATGGCGAGGAGGAGGCCGAGGTCGAAGAAGTCGCCTATCCTTACGTGGCTCAGGCCGTGGAGCCTCCTCACAATCTTGTCGCCTATCTTATAGGCCGTGCCTACTATCGCGAGCACCGCTAGCACGTCACCATTGAGAACCACGGTCAAGGGACCCCATATGGAGTCGACGAAACCCCACTGCATTGGAGACACGGGCTTGAATGGTGCGGCCACAGTGAGCCCACCCGTCGTCGAGGAGAGAGGTATAGCGAGGGGCGCTAGAAGCGCATAGGGCGGGAACCAGTATGCGAAAGCCGCTATATGCTGGTCGAGCAGGAAGATAAGGGGTATTAAGCCTAGCACATGCAGCATGAGGAGCCCTGTCACGAAGTCGTGGGGCTTCCTCTTCGCGGTCTCTATAATGGGGTCTAGGAAAGTTTTAACCAACTCTTTTACCAGGTGGCCCGCCCCCCTGTTTCTCGGCTCGGGCCCTGGCCCACGCTTCCAGAGGAGGAGGTACTTGAGTAGCCTGTAGCTTGCCCCGAAGGCGAATGCCGCCGCGACGTAGGGGGGTGCCACATATATAGCGAAGTCCAGCAGATCCATGCTCCTCTACCTCGTGATCATCTTCTTTATCGTCTTTATCCTGCCGACCTGGAGGTGCACCGCGCAGGCTATGCATGGGTCGAAGCTCCTGATAGCCCTGACGAAGTCGAGGCCCTGCCACTGCTCCGGAGGCACCTCCTCCGTCACAACCGTGTTGTAGACGCTCTGCTCGAAGGGCGACATCCCGTACTTATCCTTAGGCGACACGTTACCCGTGGTGGGCGCGTGTATCTGGTAGTTCACTATCCTGCCGCCCTCCTGTACGACCCAGTGTCTGACAGTTCCCCTGGGTGCCTCGGTGAAGCCCACGCCGAAGCTCCTACCCTGGGGTGGGCTCCACGGCCGGGAGGTCTTGACGTGGCCTGCCTTTACCAGCTCGACGGCCTTTACGACATTCTTCCACGCGATGGCCGCGTCGATTACCAGGTTGAACGCCCTGGCGAGATCCCTCTGAAGCGTGGTAGAGTATGGCGGTGCCTTCCACTCAAGCTCCATCTCCTCTACCACGGCGGGGGGCAGGTCGTCGGCGCCGCCGCTCCTGGGCAGCGTGACCTTGAGCACACCGTTGCCGCCACTGTAGTCGTTGGGCTGATAGGCTGTCACGACGAGCCTGGCTATCGGGCCTACCTCGAAGGGCACTATCGTCCCGTCCTTCCAGACGAAGCGCACGTGTGCCGCCCAGGTATACTTGCCGTTCCAGTCTATCGCGCCGGGCTTCGGGACAGTCGTCTTGTTCCATGGGTGGAAGTGTACGTCCGCCTTGCCCCAGAGGAGCTTGTTGCCCTCAGGGTCGGTCTCGGTGAATACGGTGTCCCAGTCCTTGTAGAAGGCTCTTTCGACGTGCTCCATTATGCTCAGGTTTATCTCCTTGTAGCTCTTTGTTACCAGCTCCCCGTTGACGAATGCACCCGGCTTTATGTCCCTCTTGATAGCGGCCTTGTCTATATCTCTGTAGAACTCCTCGGGAGACCCGCCGAGCGCCGAGTATGCCTCAGGGTCGTCGAAGACGCCTCCGCTAACCATGTTGTGCTTGTCATAGGTCTTGCCCTGATCCCTGTAGCCCTCATGTTCCTCGAAGAACCATACGAGATCCTGCCAGATCGTATAGACGTATTTCACCCAGGCGGTGAGCTTGGTGAGCCTATAGGTATAGCCTATCAGGAGGTACTCCGCGTTGCTGAGATCCGTAGATATGCCTCCAGGGATGATCGTGGAGGGGTGGCTGTGCCTGCCGTAGATGAGGACGCCTCCCTCCCTGGCTATCCTCTGGTACTTTACCGAGAGCTGCCATATCTTGCCGGATATCGGGTTGAGGCCGCGCATTATGTCGGCGATCTTGGCGAAGCCGTGGATGTCGCGGTGCGGTGCGTCTATCCTCTGGGCGTCGGCCCAGACGCTCGGCGTGAGCTTCTTCACCATGAGCTCGCTGTAATCCGGGCCCCCGAGCATGTTGAGGATTATTGAGTGGTCGTAGAGCGGGTCGGTCATCGCGAATGCCATGTTACGTAGAACCACTCCGAATGGCTCCGGCGCCACGCCATAGACCATGTCGTTCGCATGCATCGAAGCGTTTGCATGGCTGGCGCCACAGACGCCACATATCCTAGAGGTTATGTGTATCGCGTCCTCGGGCGGCCTGCCGCGGAGGAATACCTCGAAGCCCCTGAACATGGTGGCGAAGACCCATACGTCCTTGGGCTTCCTAGTGGTCTCGTCCACCAGTGCCCTGAGCGCCAGGTGGCCCTCAATCCTCGTGATAGGGTCTATAAACACCTCCCTTACCATATCTACTCACCTCCACCCTCCTTCATCTCCGACAACATCTGCTCCATAGCCTTCTCCACGTGCTCGGAGACCTTGGCCTTCTTGTTCTCGATACTCTTAGAGACGCCATAGGCCACGCCAGCCCCCACGAGAAGCGCGCCCAGGGCCGCGGCTGCCGCCGAGCCACTAGGCACAGTCGGCGCGTTCAGCGGCTTATAGAAGGGCTCATAGGCATCGGTGAAGCCGGGCATCGTACAGCCTATGCACACGCCGCCTGTACGCGTGGGCCCACCTATCCCGTTGACCCACCCCACCTTGTTCCAGGGACAGTTCGAAACCGGGCCCTTGCAGCCCACAGCGTAGAGACAAGCGGCGGTGTTCTCACCGGGATACTTCCTGAAGTCGCCGGCCGCGTAGCTACCAGCCCTCGGACACTGCTCGTGCACCGTGCGGCCGAAGATCCACTTGGGCCTCCAGTAGGCATCCAGCTCTGGCAGCGGGAGCAAACCCTTAGCCCAGAGGACGAGATTAGCAAGAACTCTCAGCTGGCCGTTCCCGTTAGCCGGGCAGCCGGGCACCGCTACCGCTGGCCTACAGTTGGGGTCACCCGGCTTGCTAGGCACGCATTCTCCATCGACGAAGCGTCTGAAGGGCTCCGCCTCGGGGAGGAGGTGTACGAGGCCCTTATACCCGCGGATGGGGTCGTCGAAGAAGCCTACCGCGCCCGTGGGGCTTGGCGACCACGACGACTTTGGCAGGCCGGGCACCGGCTCTAGGACTTTGTTAGCAACGAGGCCGCCATAGGCTGCACAATTCCCTATGGCGACCACGGCCACGGCCCTCTTAAGCAGTCGGCGCATCCACTCCACACAGGATATCGGCTTGCCACCCTCGTCCCCTATGAAGCAGTAGTAGTCGCTCCCCGGCGGCCCTCCGGCTTTCTCGTCCTGCGGGAAAGAGCCTTCAAGCACGAGCACGTAGGGGTCGTACTTGCCCTCCGCAGCCCCCCTCGCTATATCGAGGGCAGCCTCGCCCCACTCGGGCATCACGGTCTCATGGAATATGAGCTTCACGTTACCTGGCCCCACGAGATGGCTGTTCCCGGCGAGCACGTCTACGAGGTCGGGCTCGGTGGCCTGTATAAGCGCGGTAGTATTGCCCGCACAATCCTGCGCCTCGAACCAGAGGATGTTTATTGTGCCGTTCGCGGCCGCCGCTACAGCGTCACGTACGAGCTCATCCCAGTTGAGCGATGCCAGGAGCGCCGTAGTTCCCGCTAGTTTTATAAATTCTCTCCTACCCAACTTTATGCCGGTTATTGACATCTCTCCGGCGCCTTGTGATAATAAACAGATAGTATTAATATATGTTATGTAGATATCTATCAACTCTATATTAAACCTAGTAAAAATTATCAAACTTCGTTAAAATATAAAGTAACACACATATCAAAACGCAATCCTTTCCATTTATTGTGGACAATAGACTCCTCACAACCATTAGAGAGCTTGCACGCCTCTACGCGGAGATCAACAAAGCATTAAAGGATATTATCCCGCAGCCAAAACAGCAGCCGAAACATATCCTCCTGGAGAAGCTATACGAGTTGAAACCCGCCGAGCCGGCTGATATAGATAGGCTTACCCGTGAGCTGAGGCTCTACGGCCACGGAGAAATAGTCGACGAGATACTCGGAGGAAAAAACAGGAAGATACTGGTGGGCGTCATCTATAGTTATGGGAGATGCGGCGAATCAGCCTACCGCGCGTATAGGATTCTCGAGGAAAAATACATGGGAAGCCGCGAGGTAGTCGTTGAAGACTTCTCCACAGACGCGCTTACCATAGCAGACACTATAAGGGCTTCAGCCGCGGACGCTACCCTAGTGGTCGCAATAAAAAAGAGGGGACGGCGGCCAGGAATATATAGTAGGGAAGTCGAGCTCCATGGCGTCGAGGGCATCGAGGCGGTAGAGGAGATAAGGCCCAGCTTGGAGGGGCTGCTCGACGTGGACGCGCTTATAAGGGGGCTAAACGTGTTCCTCGGCGGTGGGAAGCTCACAGTAATAGAGTGTGAGCCGGCAAGCGATGACTGCAGCGACTGTATAGAAGGGCTGGTGAAAGCTGTTGAGAGACACGTCACGGGCTTTAGAGCGCCAGGGGAGAGAGGCCGTGAAGGAGGAAGTGTGTGACCCGAACATCCTGGTAGTAGGCGTCGGAAACCCCATGTATGGTGACGACGCGTTCGGCCCGCTCTTCGTGGAGGCGTTAAGGGAGTGTGAATACCCCTGCCCCACGGAGACCAGCGAGGGGGGAGTATTCTACCTGGCAGCACTCCTCGAGGGGAAGCGTCTCTGCATCTTCATCGACGCCGTGGGAGAAGAGTATGGTGGCGAGGGGGAGGTTGTGGTTCTCAGGCTCGACCCGGAGAGGCTAGACGGGCTTGACTATGCAGTGCTGTTTAGCCGGGAGACGTCGCCTCACACGGTTACGCCTGCCCATATAGTGGGCATGGCGTATTCCGCCGGGCTTTTCCGCGGGCAAGCCGTGGTCTTGGGTATTGTAACCACCCGTCTCGCCTTCGGCCGTGGGGTATCGCCCGTAGTGATTAGAAGGGTGAAGGATGTGTGTGAGAAGCTCTCAGATATCACCGGTATCAGGGCCGACTGTGAATGTGTGGAAAGGAGCTTCGCCGGCAGGGCTGCCAGCTATTCCCTCGATAATACGCGCTCTTTGAGCTCGTTGTAGATTCTCCTATAGTATAGTATGATGAAGGCCGCCGCTGTAAGGGTTAACACTGTCGCTATGGCCGGGATGTTCTCCGCATAGTAGAGTTCTAGGGCCGAGATGAGCGAGTAGGTGAAGGCCAGTATTAGGGAGGCCCTGAATATCTTGTTTATATATACTCCACGCTCGTGGGGGGTCATTATCGGCGAGGAGAGGAGCTGGACAAACGCCGGCAGGTTTACCAGGTAGGGGTGTTTCTCTATCAGCTGGAACCTGTGGAAGTATATCAATATCAGGGCGGCACATACCGCGGCGTTGGAGAACAAAATGTAGTGCTCCCCGGTCCTATATATGCCCAGCAATACTGTCCCCGCTGTTACGATGAGGGTGGATGCTATCAACGCGAGATCTAGTGGCGAGGGGGGTACGCGCTCGACGGACACATCCATAGGTGGGAGCCCTCTGACAAGCTCTACGAGAGTTTTTCCCGTGGGGGTTAGCTCGTACTTGCCGTCTACGCGCTTAGAGATTATGCCTCTCATCACGTTGAGGTGGAACGATAGCTCGCTACTCGACGTGAAACCGCATTTCCTGGCTATATCGCTGAACGAGAGGGGAGACTCGTAGAGAGCCAAAGCTATGCGGAGCCGCTTCTCGTTGGCTAGGGCCTTCAAGGTACGTGCTTTTCCTGAAAGGCTCGCCGTGATCCCCAAGGATCCCCGGTATCTATGCGTATACAGTAAATATTAAACCTGGGCCGGCCCTGCAATAGTGAATATTCAGGTGGCATGAAGATGGCCGTGGATAAGGAGGAGATCAAGAAGAAGGTGATAGAAGCACTGAGAAAAACCTACGACCCCGAGATACCTGTCAACGTCTACGACCTAGGCCTCGTATATGACATACGCGTGGGAGACGACAAGACGGTCGAGATAGACATGACTATGACCGCGCCCGGCTGTCCCGTCGCAAGCATGGTTGTCATGATGACAGAGGCGATGGTTCAGGAGGCATTGGGCGACGACTACAAGGTAAAGGTAAACCTTGTATGGGATCCGCCATGGTCACCTGACCGCGTCACCCCTGAGGGCCGTGAACAGCTCAAGGAGATCTATGGCTACGATATCGTCGAGGAGTGGAAGAAGAGGTACCAGAAGCGATGATAGTCGCCGTCACGGGTGGCAAGGGGGGTACCGGCAAGAGCTTCGTCGCGACAAACCTCGCTGTCCTGCTCTCCAAGAGACACAGGCTCGTGCTAGCAGACCTCGACGTGGAGGCGCCCAACGACCATATACTCCTAGGCGCGAGGCTCAGCGGAGAAGAGGCTGTAAAGATCATGTTCCCATTCATAGACTACGACAAGTGCATCAGGTGCAGGGCCTGTGTCAACGTATGCGACACGGGGGCCATGCTCTCCTCGAGAGAAGGGCTCCCCTACGTTATCCCGAGGCTCTGCAGCGGGTGCAAGTCGTGTCTCTTCGTGTGCCCCACGAAAGCCATAGTCGCCGGCGAGAGGATAATCGGGAGAACGTATATGACCCCCATAAAGGTAGGGGGTAGCGGCTTCACACTCGTCACGGGCATGCTCAAAGAGGGAGAAGAGCACACGCCCCCAGTGGTCCTCGCGGCGCGGCGCCGTGCGCTAGCAGTCGACGCAGACATATACCTCGTGGACACGGCGGCGGGAACCAGCAATACGGTCTCGACAGCCATGTACAGAGCAGCCGCCGCCGTAGCGGTGACGGAGCCGACGCCCCTAGGCCTCCACGACCTAGAGCTCATACTAAGGGTTATGGATGAGCTAGAGATACCCCGGCGCTACGTTGTGATAAACAAGGCTGGGATAGGCCCCTCGGAGAGACACTACGCCCTCGCGGAGAAGTACGGCGCCAGCGTTGTAGCTGAGATACCCTACTCTAGGGATGCGCTCGAGAGCTATGTGGCCGGCGTCCCGGTAGTGGTTTCCAGGCCCGGCTCTGAGCCGTCGAAGGCCCTCAGGGCCGTAGCAGATGTCCTCGAGGAGGTGGTGTAATGCTCGAAATAGTAGTAGCGAGCGGTAAGGGCGGGGTCGGCAAGAGCACCGTGGCGTCAACCCTAGCGATACATCTCTCCCGAAGGTGGCCGCTAATCGCTGTAGACGCCGACGCGGACGCGCCAAACCTTCACCTGATACTCGGCGTAGAGAAGTGGGAGAGGGAGGAGGCCTACGGCGAGGCCCTGGTAGCCGAGATAAGAGAGGACAAGTGCATAAAGTGTGGACGCTGCAGGGAGGAGTGTCCCTATGGGGCCATAGACCTCGTCGAGGGAAGGTACATGGTTAGCAGCGTGCTCTGCGAGGGATGCCTCACATGTACGCTTGTATGCCCTGTGAAGGGCGCCATAAAAAGGATTCCACGTGTAGCAGGCTATATCAGGGAAACCGTGACCCGCTACGGCTTTCCCCTAATATCGGCGCGCATGGAGCCGGGACGCCCCAATACAGGCAAAATAGTTAGCGAGGAGAAGGAGAGGGCGCGCTCCAGAGCCGGGAAGGACACGGTGATAGTCATAGACGCCGCGGCGGGCATAGGCTGCCAGGTCGTCTCAAGCCTCGCAGGCTCACACCTCGCAGTACTCGTAGCAGAGCCCACCCCAGCAAGCTTCAGCGACCTGAAAAGGGTATACACGCTCACCAGGCACTTCATGCAGCCCGCGGTACTCGTTATCAACAAGCACGACATAAACCCCGGATACACCGAGAAGCTGGAAGAGTTCGCCGAGAAAGAAGGAATAGAGGTCATAGGCAGAATCCCCTACGACGACAAGCTACCCCTAAGCATGGCCGCAATGAAACCCATCATAGAGGCATACCCTGAAAGCCCAGCCTCCGAGGCGCTACGAGCCACTGCCGAGAGGGTTGCGGAGATCACCGCAGACTGGCGCCGCTGGTTCCTACAACATAGGCCCAAGACCCCGCAACCCTACAAGCCAGAAATAATAAAGCCTCCGGGATTCTAGCCGCCACCAAGGATAGTCTACACACTTTTTTCAAATATTTCGATAAATGGTGCCGGGGCCGGGCTTCGAACCCGGGATGACCGGATATCTCATACACCTGGCCGGGTTGATTATGAGTGTCGCCGCCTTCCAGGCTATCCGTGGGCTCCGGCGCCCTCGGCCAGGCTAGGCGACCCCGGCTCCAGTGTAAACATCTCTGAGGGATTTTTGTTGTTTTCGGTGTGTCTGCTTTCGACTACTTAGACTCCTTGAGCAGGTTGTGGTAAAAATAATTGTTAGCTGTAGTTGTTAGAACTGTGCAGTGTTCTTTACTATCTCTTCGAGGGCTTCTCTAACGGTTAGGCCGTGGAATGGGAAGTACTTTATCTTTACTTCGTCGAGAGCTGCTGTCGCGTTGGGGCCGAAGGAGCCTGCGACTACCATTTCTACGCCGGCGTCGACTAGCGCCTGTACGGCCTTTATCGCGGCGCCGCTCTCGGCTTTTGCGCCGGGGTTTTCTATGACGTCGACCCTTTTTATCTCGTCTCCCGCTATCTCGACTACTATGAAGTAGGGTGCCCTTCCGAAGCGGTGACTTATCTCGGAGTCTAGCCCCTTGTTCTCCTCGACGGCGAATGCCACCTTCATTTTCTCTACCAGGGGGTTGTCTGGCGGGGCGCCTTATATCGATGCCTCTAGCCTCTTGTCTAGGCCGCTGCTATCAGCGCGCATATCCCAAGAGTCGCTATAAGGGAGATTGAGAAGACTAGGAGGGAGTGTTTGTGGAAGTCCCTAACTTTTACTCCCGATAGCCTTATTCCTATGAAGTTTGCGAGAGACCCCGTCACACTGCCCAGTCCTCCGAGGTTCACTCCTATAGCCAGGGGGAGCCAGTTGGCGGTGCATCTGGCGAGAACTATTGTGGCGGGCACGTTGCTTATGGCCTGGCTCAGCCCCGCGGCCGCTACAACTACGAGGATAGGCGAGTGTATGAGGGGTGGATTCGCGAGGTCTGCGAGTGAGTTGAATACTATGAACATCATTGCCAGCGTCGCTATTAGCGTGTAATCTATGCTGAGCAGCGCCTTTCTAGAGGCCACGAGTGCTGTAGATAATGTGAGTAAAAGCGCTAGGAGCCAGGAGCCTCTCTCTACCAACGCTATGTCAACTATGAGTGCCACTACACCCGCTGCGGCTTTTCTCCTTTCGACCAGGATACGAGGTGGCGTGCTGAGGGATAGGTCGGCGCCTTCCACGGTTAGCGCTAGGTATGCTAGAAGTATTGCTAGCCACGCCGCTACATGGGGTGCTAGGCCCTTGGCGAAGCCCCAGAAGCTTATCTTCCAACGTGTCCAGATGTAGATGTTCTGGGGGTTTCCTATAGGTGTTAGCGAGGAGCCTATGTTCGCCGCCAGTGCTACCGCCGCCACGGTTTTCGACCTATCTAACCTGGTTGCCCTGGCTAGGGCTACTGCCATGGGGACTGCGAAGAACATCGCGGAGTCGTTCATCACCAGGGAGGCCGCGGCTGCTGTTGCGAGCACGAGCAACATCAGGGAGCCTTTAGGGGAGCCTTTCGTCGACTGGAGGAGGTGAATGGCCACCTGGGTAAAGATGCCAGAGAGCTCGAGGATCCTGGAGACTATGAGGAAGCAGGTTATGGAAACTATTGTTGGTATACTGGCGTATTCTAGTAGCTGGTGAGGGGAACGAGGAGCTACTAGCTGGACTGCTGCGAAGAGGAAGAACATGAATGTTAGGAGCGGCTCTCCCCCTAGGAGGGATACCATACGCGTTATTATTCTAGGGCGCTTCATGATAGGCGCCGTCTAAGCTCCTCTGTTAATGGGTGGTCGGGGACTATCTCCCAGGTAGCGTCGCGAACCTTGATGTGAGCTACTATAAATGGTCTCCATGCAAGCGGTACGGCCCAGGCCCTCTCAGGCCCCCTATATTCAGCCGCTTCTAACACGCGGAGCTCACCGATGATTTCCTCCATGGCCCTTGTGACTGTTGAGGTGTCTGGCGGCTCTGAATATACGCGGGGTGGGAAGCCCTTGGGGGATGGCATCAAAGTGCGAGGATCGATATGCACCCTGTCTACTGCGAAGCCGTTGTAGAGGAGAGGTACGTCGACCCTTACTGAGGCGTCCCGGAGTCTCTCTATGATGGGCGGGCCTGCGGTCAGGTAGTGTAGTGTAGCTCTAGCAGTGTTTATCGCCCTATACGCGTTTGAGGGGAGGGCTCCACCCATGCCTCATCCTCCTGGGTGCTGCTGGATGGGGAGGCTGCCCGCCGCGTCTCTCAGCACCCTGTATCTCTCCGCAAGCCTCTCATCAGCTTCTTCGAGGAATACGATAGCTGACTCATACACCCTTCTCTCTCCCGGTTTGAGGGGCGGGTTTTTCCGGGCTTCGAACCAGAAGTGGCATCCTCTTTCACCATAGCATACTGCGGCTGCCATCCAGTCCTTCGAGAGAGGAACTGCCACTACGGCGCCTCGACTGCTATACACGGCGGCGTAGCCCCTCTTGGAGAGCCTGTAGGGCTCGTCACGTGCACCGGGGTGCCTACGCCATACGAGCTTGTCGGGGCCATAGTCCAGCTGGAATTTATCTGCGAGCTCGCCTCCAGGCCTCACGAAGACCTGGAAAAATGGGGGAGCCTTGAGGATGCGGCCCGTCGTGTTCTCCAGTATTAGCCTCAGGTATACCAGGTTGCTACCGGGGAGCGTGAGATACTGCTGCCTCACAGTAAAGCCCCTCATCTTCCCCTCGAGCTTGTCCTCGAGGCGCGACGCCACCTCTATACCCGTAAAGAGGCCATGAGCCGCCCGGCGCATCTCCCATACCTCCTCCCAGAGCCTAGCGTCGCCGAGCTCTAGCTGTACGCCGCCGAGCCAGGGGTTGATCCAGTCTAGTACACCTCTCTCCGGGTAAGGGGTATACAGGTTGTTTACACCTCCTATCTCGACGCTGTAGAGGACACCCGCATAGCCGGGGTCTGCACGCAGCACCATGTACCCGTTATCCACCGCTCCGCCCTCCACGCTCACCTTCTGGCCGGGATCCCAGAGCACTACTAGCGGCAACTCCCTGCTGGCTACGCCATGCGTGGTGTCGAGGTCAACGTTGACGCTGTAGGCGCCGAGCCCTATCCCCGGCTTCAGCGGCACGGTGACCCTGTACTCCCTCTTCTCCTCGTCAAGCGTGAACTTGCCTGAAATGTCCAGCCCCAACTCCTGGGAGTAGGCTCTAAGTATGCCGCTTGTGCGGCGACGCCTCCAGGTCTCCACTACGAGGTCCACGGCTCTCGACGCCGTGGAGACTATGGGTGGCTCTAGTCGTGGCTCAAGCTCCCTAACGGTCTCTCCGGGAAGCTTTGCCCCGGCCTCACTGCTATACGCCTTAGCTACATCCTCCCAATTATCAAGGCCTAGTAGAAGCGTGAAGGAGGCGTGTGCGCCGTCCTCCATGCTAACCCTGTATCTCAGCGAGGGGAGCTTCCCAGAGCCGTGGTCGACTCTGAAGAGCCCTTCCCTGCTCCACAGCGTGGCTATGCCCAGTCCATCCACTCTACGCCTGAACGTCCATGGGGCCCCGTAGGCCTCGGGCTCTATTGGAAGCACGTAGCGGTTCGTGAGCGTCTCCCCCGGTAGGACGTCTATCTCGACTACCTTGCCGCGGAGCGGGACCCAGATCTTCTCGTCGAAGTGGTGTAGACCCCACGCGGAGATCTCGAGCACCCTCTCTCCCTTACCCTCGAGCCTGTATGTGAAGTCTATCCGTGGCGGCGTAACATGGAAGGTTATCCTCTTCTCCAGCCACACAGATCTTGAGGGGAGATAGGCGTTGAGCACAAGTATTAGCCTGTCCCCGAGCCAGCGCACCCTATGGAGGAACCTCACCCTGCTGACCTCGTTCGGCCAGAGCGGGGGGCCTACGCTTTCAGATATCTCCGCTATGAGGCCAGCCCTCTGGCTGTAGACCTCTACTCTGCCCCCTCTAAGGGAGACCTCCGCCCTATACTGTGGTGCCGCTACCGTTAGCACGCCTTCCTCTTCGTCGATAGAATAGCCCAGGGTGTTCGCCGTGGCGACGGGCGCGGAGGCTGTCACGCTGAATACACGCTCCTCGCCGGCCAGCGCCGCCTTATAGTAGACCACGTGTCTCCACGTTGGGGGCGCGGCGTGCGCCGGGAACTCTGCTACAAGGCCCTCGCCCTCCTTGAGGCGGCGCGAGACAGGGCTACCGGCGTAGAGGGTCACGTGCAGATCGTCTCCCCCCTTGTTTACCAGTGAGACGTGGACCCGCCTGTCCCCCGGCTTCAGCGCACTCGGGTGCACCCTCTCGACGCTGAGGGGCTCGTAGTCTCTGAAACCGGCTGCAAACACTATATCCCAGCTGCCGACACGTATACCCACGCTGCGGCTCGGCTCATCCTCCATCCTCGGAGGCAGGCCGGGTTTCACGGCGAAATCTATCCCGTCTCCTACACGGCTGGCCTCTACCCCCTCGCTGCTCCACGGCTCCCAGGGCACCTCGTCGGCTTCTACTGAGGCATGGTAGGAAAAGCCGCGTACAACCTTCTCAGGCGCCGCCACAAACACCTTTACGCCCGGCCACTCCGCCCCAACGACCCTCCAGCTCCTATAGTCGGCTATGAGGCGGCGGCCATCTCCCCAGTCGTAGACGAAGAGCCTGCGACCATGGTAGAGGACGCCGTCCTCTACAGGCTCTAGGTTCTTCTTGAAGGAGAAGAGCTCGTCGCTCTCGAGGAGACCCTTGAGGCCTGGCAGCCTCGCCAGTGACGGAAGATAATTCTGCATGTAGACCCTGGTCCCCGGCACCCACATGAAGCCAAGCTTCTTGTAGACCCTCATGGCCCTAGCGTTCCCGCCCCAGGTGTGGAGATCAACCCTCAATAACCCCTCCTCCAAGGCCTTCTTCAGGGCCGCCTTGAGGAGCCGTGTACCTATCCCCTTCCCCCTGTAACCCGGGTGCACGTTGATGAATGTTACATAGCCCGCCTGCGGGTCAGCCCAGTGCCTGGTCATCTGCATGAAGCCTACCGCGCGCTCCCCGTGCCACGCCACGAGGATGAGCATGTTGTCCATGTTCTCCACGCGGTTTCTCACGTAGTCCGTCGTGAGCCTGACCCCGCCTGTGAAGCCGCCGGGCCAGCCCTCCTCGCTCTCGTTGAGGAGACGGACTACAGCCTCGGCGTCTCCATCCCGGAACTCTCTAAGCACTATCACCGCGTCATCCCCCACCGGAGGCCACCGTAAACTATGGGAGAAAGGGCGGTATATATCGCTTATAAGACTAAACCTCTATATCCCATAGAGCCAGAAGTATAGAGGCATGCCCCAAACCCTCCTAGACGAAGCCGTCATCCGCTACATAATGTCCAGGCTAGGCTGCACGCACCCATTCTACATATCCAGGGTACTCCTCCTAGCCGAGAGCAGGGCCCTCGACACTCTCGGCAGGAGGATCACGGGCCTAACCTTCAGGGGCGAGAGCTACGGCTTTTACGTAGAGGAGCTACCCAGGATGATAGAGAAGCTGGAAAACGAGGGGTGTGCACAGCGCCACGAGGAAAAGGGCTGTATCGAGTACACGTGCAGCCAGCCCTCACTCCCCGAAGAGATACGCCACATATTAGACCAGGTGATAGAGGAGACCAGCGGCATGGAGCCAGCAGAACTGAACCGCGCCGCCATCAACGACAAAAACTACGGGAACCTCCTGCGCTAAAACAAAAATAGCCCCCCACTATTTTTTGTATTGGACAAGCCGGACAGGGGAGGCGGCCGTGGTCTAGTGGTAGGATGGTGGCCCCCCATCGGGGGCGTGTGCGCCGGCCCTGGAGGACAGCCACTGATCCCGGGTTCGAATCCCGGCGGCCGCACCACCCCAGCAAACTTCTCCGGCCCCACGGCTTAGAATGAAACCCTGCTGGCCACTATCCTCTTCTCAGCCTCGTCTACGAATATCTCGACTCCCTTTATCCTGGGGAGCTTAGTCACTACGTCGCGCTCGGTAAACATGCCTACCGGCCTTTCATCCTCAACGACAACAAGGCTTCCTATACCGTGCCGCCTCATAATCGATATCGCCTGCCCGACATCCACATGTGGATCCACGGTGACCACGGGCTTACTGGCTATATAGGATAGAGGGGTCGAGTGCACCTTCTCGTCCTCCCCCCTCTCGAGCAGATCCAGCGTCGAAGGATCCGCGTAATGCCTCACCACGTCCTTCACCGTCACTATACCCTTCACCGCCGCCCCCGAGAGCAGGGGAACCCGCCTTATCTTATGCCTCGTCATGACCCTTTGCCCCTCAAGCACTGTAGACTCCGGGGGTAGATAGATGAGCGGCGTGCTCATAAGCTCCCTCACCTTAACGAACGTCTCGGTATCCGCGAACAGAGCCATGATATGTCTCTCAGAGATAACCCCCCTGAGCACCATGTCGCCGTCGACAACCGCTAGTGCGCCTACACGGCGCTCAAGCATTATCTCCACCACCTCTGAGAAATCGTCGTCGAGAGTCACGTACGGCGGCTTGTAGCTTAGCTCAGAAGCCTCGACGTCCAGGAGAGCCCTGTATAAGCCCCCCGACGCATACCTGTCGTAGAGGCTGCCACCACCAAGGAAGTTTACGACGTCACGGATAGAAACCATCCCAACAAGCCTCCCATCGGCATCCACCAGCGGGCAGTGGCGAACCCACTTCTCAGCCATGCCCCTGACCACGTCCATGAGTGGACGGGACGCCTTCATGTAGAGAGCCGGCGGATACCTGCCTACACGGATCTCCGATATCTTCATCACTGATACTCGGTCGAGCCTCACTAAAAACAATAGCCAAACTTTATATCGACAATAGGCTATACAACAACGCCGGGAAAGCAGACGCCACTCCAGCGTAGAGGAGAAACACAGAGAAGGGAGGAGCGCCGCGTGAGAGGAGGACATGCGCCTGTGCCCGTAGCCCACGGACAGCACCTCGGGCACTTGGGAGTGGCCGGCTCACGCCTCGAGCCTGAGGCTCTCGGCGCTTACACCGCCACCCCATCAACCCCGTCTTCTACGGGTGCCCTCGTCCCGCCCCCGAGGGGCGGGAGTGGCCGCCTCGTCTCGGGGTGGGCTTCCCGCTTAGATGCCTTCAGCGGTTATCCCTTGCGGCGTGGCTGCCCGGCCATGCCCTGTCGAACAACCGGTAGACTAGAGGCCACGGCCCGCCGTTCCTCTCGTACTGAGCGGACCTTCCCCTCAGGCGGCCCACGGTCCCGGCAGGTAGAGTCCGACCTGTCTCACGACGGTCTAAACCCATCTCACGTTCCCTTTTGATGGGCGAGCAGCCCCACTCTTGGCCCCTGCTGCAGGGCCAAGCTAGGAAGAGACGACGTCTGGGTACCAAACCGCGGGGTCGATGTGAACTCTCGCCCGCGACGAGCCGGTTATTCCCGGGGTAACTTTTCTGTCATGCCCGGCCCCCACCGAAGGGGGCACGAGCGTTCGCTAGGCCCCGGTTTCCCGTCTGCGCCCCCTGCGTTTAAGGGCGCAGTCAGCCCGGCTTTTGCCCTTGCACTCTACGGCGGAGTTCTGACCCGCCTGAGCCGAGCTTGGGGCACCCCTGATACCTTTGCAGGGGTGTGCCGCCCCAGCCAAACAGCCCACCTGACGCTGTCCCCCGGGAACCCCCCGGGGTAAGGGGTACGGTCACGGGTGGGCGGTGTTTCATGGGCGCATCCCCGCGGCCCGGAGGCCGCGGTTCATCGCTCCCGCCTACGCTACGCACCCGTGACCGTACCCCAACGCCAGGCTGCTGTAAAGCTCCACGGGGTCTTCTCGCCCCACCGGGACTCCCAGGACTGTGCACCTGGTTGCGGGTTCAGCGGGCCCCAGGCTGGGACAGTGGGGACCTCGTTGATCCATTCATGCACGCCGGAACTTACCCGGCAAGGCATTTGGCTACCTTAAGAGAGTCAGAGTTACTCCCGGCCTTCAGCGGCGCTTCGCCCGGTTGTACCCGGGTTTCACGTACCGCCAGTGGCCAGGATTCAGCCCCCGTACACACCCTTTCGGGCTCGCGGGGACCTGTGTTTTTATTAAACAGTCGGGTCCCCCTTGTCACTGCGACCTGCGGCCCCAGGGTTCAAGCCCCAGGGCCGCAGGCACCCCTTCTTCCGAAGGTACGGGGCCAATTTGCCGAGTTCCCTAGCCTGGGTTACCCCGAAACGCCTTGGGCTTCACACCCAGGGGCACCTGTGTCGGTTCTCGGTACGGACGTGGGGGCTCCTTCCCAGCTCCCTTTTCACGGGCCCCAGGAGTCAGGGGAACCCGCCTACCGGCGGGCCCGTCGCGCCTTCACCCGCTTCTCGCCATGACGGCACTCCACGGGCTTCAGCGCTTGGGTGGGGCGACGGCCCCACTCCCCCTATCCCGAGGCGTCAGGAGCTGGGCTTGCGTTGCCGCGAGCGTACCCCCACGGCACGGGAATATTAACCCGTTTCCCTTTCGGCGGCACCCAGTTGGGGGCCGCCTTAGGACCGGCTAACCCTCAGCCGACGACCGTAGCTGAGGAACCCTGGCCCTTTCGGCGGAGGGGATTCTCACCCCTCTTGCGCTCTTACTACCGCCGGGATATTCGTTCCGAGCGGATCCACCGGACCTCACGGCCCGGCTTCTAGTCCACCCGGACGCCCCCCTACCGGATCACGGGCCATTGGCCCGTGCCCCGGGGTCTCGGCGGCCGGCTTAGTCCCGGTAATCTTCGGGGCCCCCCGCCTCGGCGGGTAAGCTGTTACGCACTTCTTAGCCGATGGCTGCTTCTAAGCCTACAGCCCCGCTGTCTAAGGCGGGGGACGCCCTTCTGGATTGACACTTTAGCCGGCACTTGGGGGCCTTAACCCCGGTCTGGGTTGTTCCCCTCTCGGCCTGGTGGCTTATCCACCAGAACCCGTCTCCGCCCATCTACGGTGCCGGTCGGTTCGTGGTTTGAAAGGGAGGTGAGGCCTCTCGGCCCCCTGCCCCCCAATCAGTGCCCTACCCAACCGGCCACCTCCGGGCGGGCCGGGCTGAGACCCGCTTCGGGGGGAACCAGCTATCACCGAGCTTGATTGGTCTTTTGCCCCTAGGCCGGAGTCATGGGAACGAATTGCACGTCAGAACCCCTGCGGGCTTCCACCCGGCTTTCGCCGGGCTTCGCCCTGCCCCGGCCTAGATCGCTCGGTTTCTGGTCTCACGGCTGTGACTCCGGGCCCTTTCAGACCCCGTCCCTCACCGGCCTCGCGGCCGGCTGCGGACCTGTCGGTTTCCCTGCGCCTCCGGGGCTTAAACCCCTTAGGCTCGCCACAACCGTGAACTCCCCGGCTCGTGCTTCTAGACGCAAGGCACGACCCCGGTCCCCTCCCCTCGTACTCCCCCGTCGCCGGGGTTTCCTTCGGGGAGGATCTACCCTTTCGAGCCGTGCCACCTGTCGCCGCCCGGTTTCAGGCTCTTTTAACCCCCCTTCCGGGGTACTTTTCAGCTTTCCCTCACGGTACTTAGTACGCTATCGGTCTCGGGACGTATTTAGCCTTGGAAGTCGGTGCCTCCCAGCTTCCCACGGCAAAACCAAGCCGTGGTACTCAGGGACACCCGCCATCCCCCTTCCCGGGTTTCGCCTACGGGGCTGTCACCCTCTATGGCGGAGCCTTCCAGCTCACTTCGGCTACCCGGGCTAGGGGAGGCGCGGGGCCCTGCAACACCACATCCGCTCAGGCTCTTCGCCTGAGAGTTCGGTTTGGGCTCCTCCCCTTTCGGTCGCCCCTACTCGGGGAATCCCTATTGGTTTCTTCTCCTCCCCCTACTAAGATGTTTCCGTTGGGGGGGTTCCCGCTCGGTACTCCCCACGAGGGGTTTCCCGAGCGCCACGGGCTTTTCGCCCGCGGCAGGAGGTCCCATTCGGCGATCCCCGGATCAAAGCCTGCATGCGGCTACCCGAGGCGTATCGCCGCTTGCCACGGCCTTCGTCGGCGCCCGAGCCGAGCCATCCACCGGGCGGCTTACGTGCTGTCCGTGGACTACGGGCACAGTCTGCGCTCCTCCTCTCACGCGGCGCTCACAGTCACCCCCAGCCGGCGCCAGGGGTGCTCACGCCCTTCGTCCGGGAGCCCTAGGCTCCGGGACTGCATCTACACCTGGTCAGCGTAATATAGAGGGTGTGCGCGCCGGGAGAGACAGCCTGCCCCCAACCGGATCTAAAGGAGGTGATCCGGCCGCAGGTTCCCCTACGGCCACCTTGTTACGACTTCTCCCCCCTTGGGTGGAGCGACGGGCGGTGTGTGCAAGGAGCAGGGACGTATTCACCGCGCGTTGGTGACACGCGGTTACTAGGGATTCCAGGTTCACGAGGGCGAGTTGCAGCCCTCGATTCCTACTGAGGCGGGGTTTAAGGGATTGCCTTCCCCTTTCGGGGTCGGAACCCGTTGTCCCCGCCATTGCAGCTCGCGTGTAGCCCGGGGGTTTCGGGGCATACTGACCTGCCGTAGCCCCCTCCTTCCTCCGGCTTGTCGCCGGCAGTCCCCCTAGAGTGCTCCAGCCCCCGAAGGGGCTGGGTGGCAACTAGGGGCGGGGGTCTCGCTCGTTCCCAGACTTAACTGGACACCTCACGGCACGAGCCGGCGACGGCCATGCACCTCCTCTCAGCTCGTCTGGCAAGGTCGTCAGCCTGGCCTTCATCCTGCTGTCGCCCCCGGTAAGGTTTCCGGCGTTGACTCCAATTAAACCGCAAGCTTCACCCCTTGTGGTGCTCCCCCGCCAATTCCTTTAAGTTTCAGCCTTGCGGCCGTACTCCCCAGGCGGCGGGCTTAACGGCTTCCCTACGGCACTGGGCGGACTCGAGGTCCGCCCAACACCTAGCCCGCATCGTTTACAGCTAGGACTACGGGGGTATCTAATCCCCTTTGCTCCCCTAGCTTTCGTCCCTCACCGTCGGGCGCGTTCCAGCCGGGCGCCTTCGCCACTGGCGGTCCTCTTGGGATTACAGGATTTCGCCCCTACCCCAAGAGTACCCCCGGCCTCTCCCGCCCCCTAGCCCGGCAGTATCCCTCCGCTCCCACGGTTGAGCCGTGGGCTTTAAGGAGGGACTTGCCGGGCCGGCTACGGACGCTTTAGGCCCAATAATCGTCCCGACCACTCGCGGGGCTGGTATTACCGCGGCGGCTGACACCAGTCTTGCCCCCCGCTTATTCGCCCGGCTGTTTAGACCGGGCAAAAGCCACCCTCCTCGGGTGGCACTCGGGGTGACCCCGTCACGGTTTCCCGCATTGCGGAGGTTTCGCCCCTGGTGCGCCCCGTAGGGCCTGGGCCCTTGTCTCAGTGCCCATCTCGGGGCTCCCGCTCTCACGGCCCCTACCCGTTATCGGCTTGGCGGGCCGTTACCCCGCCAACTACCTGATAGGACGCAGCCCCATCCTCGGGCGGTGTGCGGCGGGCATGTCGCCGCACCCTTTTCGGTGCGGGACCATTCCAGGCGCCCGCGCCTATGGGGGATTAGCCCCAGTTTCCCGGGGTTATCCCCCTCCCGAGGGTAGGTTAGCCACGCGTTACTGAGCCGTCCGCCGGGGCCGAACATGGCCTCGGCCCCTAGACTTCCATGGGTTAGTCCCACCCCGATAGCAGTCGGGTCCGGCAGGATCAACCGGAGTCTGGCCGCGGGCGGGGGAACGGGTTGGGGTTTACAGGCTGAATAAGCGTGCAGGCTGTCTCTCCCGGCGCGCACACCCTCTCTTATCCCCGAACGTCCGGGCGTGCCCCGGTTTGTTCGGGGACGCACATTGTCGCCGCGGATGGAGGCCGCCATTTCATTGGGAGGAGTCACTTCTCCTCCCGTGATCCAGGCGAGCCGCCGGTTATCCGCGGCGGCATTTACTTGATGCAAGCATGGTGTATTTAAATATTTCTTGTTTGTTTATTCAGTTTAACGCGATAGATGAGCATTAATCCACTAAAAATTGGTAAATATTACTTAAAAAATATATTTTAAACTATTTTTACTGTTTTAGGGGGTCGGTAGCTTGAAATCGAATGACTCCATGTTCTCCACGGATGGGGCTTAAAGAGAGGGTCACTAGGAGGTTCCTGAAGGAGCTGCGGCGCGCCGGTGTAAAGCGGAGCGACGTCATACTTGTTCCTGTAGACTCTAGCGTGCAGTCTTACGCCGCCTTGAAGATACTAGGAGAGGTCGAGGAGGGGTACGACACTGTGCTGAGAGCGTTGCTGCTTGAGCCTCTTCCGGGGTGCTTCGACGCGGTTCTCAGGAGATATGGCTATGACGTTGTGCCTCTTTACTCTCGGCGTGCCGCTGGACTAGAGGGAGCTATGGGTATCGAGTGTGGCTATGCTCTAGTTGTTATGCCGTTGTCCGCCGATGATGTCGCCGTCGCTCTTCTTGAGGGGGCGCTGGGGATGGATTGGCGCTTATTCCGCGTGGATGCTAGATGTAGGGTTGCGTATCCGCTAGCTGGGACGACGCTTGAAGAGTTGACGAGGCTTTACGGGGGTTGTGGCG
>Ga0256835_1000205_pt1 | contig 48237 bp, 43 predicted proteins | sample PIR30metaG_FD_185972 | JGI IMG/M metagenome (GOLD analysis project Ga0256835, IMG submission 185972) | Hydrothermal vent microbial communities from East Pacific Rise, Pacific Ocean - PIR-30 | ecosystem: Environmental > Aquatic > Marine > Hydrothermal vents | place: Pacific Ocean: East Pacific...
GCCCTCCTCGTCACCTACTTCCTGCTTACCGGCATCGTGCCCCAGTTTGCTCAAATTCTAAAAGACTTGGGATCGGAGCTGCCGCTGCTTACTCGTTTTCTTATTAAAATTTCGGACCTGCTGCGTCACGGTACGCTCTACCTCATCCTGGCCCTCGTCGTCCTTGGTGTGGCTTATCGCTATTACTACCGCACCGAGCGCGGCCGCCGCGTCATCGACCGCATCAAGCTACGCATGCCGGTCTTCGGCAACCTCAACAAAAAGAGCGCCATCGCCCGCTTCAGCCGCACCTTCGGCCTGCTTATTTCCAGCGGCGTCAACGTGCTCGAGGCCATTGACATCACCCGGGGCACCGCCGGCAACGCCGTCGTGGAGGACATCCTCGAGGAAACCAAGGAGGCCATTCAGGTGGGTGAGCCCATCCACTCGACCTTGCTGCGCTACCCCCAGGTTTTCCCGCCGATGGTGGCCTCGATGATCGCGATCGGCGAGGAAACGGGCGCCCTCGACACCATGCTGCAAAAAGTAGCCGACTTCTACGAGCGCGAGGTCGACGAGGCCGTGGCCAGCCTGACCGCGGCCATCGAGCCGATGATGATCATCATCCTGGGCGCGATCGTCGGCGCTATCGTCGCTGGGATGTTCCTCCCGCTATTCCAGATCATCAACACCCTCTCGGCTGGCTAACCACCATAATCGCAGCAGAGTGAACGGCGCGCGGAGCGCGCCGTTCTTCGGAGCCTGGGTTAAGATGGGCGCGGTATGGACGCCGTAGCGATCGCCCAGCGAGTACGCGCCGGAGAACTCGACCCTGGAGAACCTCTGCGCGACGCGCGCGAGCGCGTCGCGCGCCTCGATGCTCAGGTGCGCGCCTTCCTGACCCTCAACCCCGAGGCCGAGGCCGAGGCCGAGGCGGTGCGCCGTCGCGTCGCAACGGGAGAGGCGTTGCCGCTCGCGGGGGTGCCCGTAGCGGTGAAGGACAACCTAGCGACCCGCGGCTTGGCGACCACCTGCGCCTCGGGCATCCTCGAGGGCTTCGCACCCCCCTACGACGCTACCGCCGTGCGGCGCCTGCGCGCGGCCGGTGCAATAATCATAGGAAAGACCAACCTCGACGAGTTCGCCATGGGTTCGTCCACCGAGCACTCGGCATTCGGGCCCACCCGCAACCCCTGGGACCTCAAGCGGGTTCCCGGAGGCTCATCGGGCGGTTCGGCCGCGGCCGTCGCCGCCGGCTACGTGCCGGTAGCCCTGGGTTCGGACACCGGTGGCTCGGTGCGCCAGCCAGCGGCCTTTACCGGCACTCTGGGCTTCAAACCCACCTACGGCCGCATCTCGCGCTACGGCCTCGTCGCCTTCGCTTCAAGCCTCGATCAGGTGGGAACCTTTGCGCGCACGGTACGGGACCTGGCGCGGGTGAGCCTCGTACTGATGGGACACGATCCGGCCGACGCCACCAGCCTGAAGGCCGCGCCGCCGGCGTTGGAGCCCGATCCCGCCCGCGCCCGCGCTCTGACCGTGGGCCTGGTGCGGGAGACGCTCGAGGCGGGCAATACCCCGGGAGTCCTCGACGCCGTGGACCGCTTCCGCGAGCGTCTCGAGGCCGAGGGAGTGCGCTTCGTGGAGGTGGAGCTGCCTAGCCTGCGCCACGCCCTCGCCGCCTACTACCTGGTGGCCACCGCGGAGGCCAGCAGCAACCTGGCCCGTTACGACGGGGTCCACTACGGCCGCCGCGTCGCCGCAGGGGACGTGCTGACCCTCATGGAGCGGACTCGCGAACGGGGGTTCGGCCCCGAGGTCAAGCGCCGTATATTGATGGGCACCTTTGCGCTGTCTTCGGGTTACTACGACGCCTACTACGGTCGCGCCCTCAAGGTGCGCCGCCGCATCGCGGACGAGTTCGCGGGCGCCTTCCGCGAGGTGGACCTGCTCGCCACCCCCACTACCCCCACCCCCGCTTTCCCCCTCGGCGCCAAGCTTGACGACCCCATGGAGATGTACCTTTCCGACGTGGACACCGTCGCCGTCAACCTGGCGGGGTTGCCCGCTCTCTCGCTGCCCGCGGGCTTCGAGGAAGGGTTGCCCCTGGGGATCCAGCTCATCGCCCCGGCACTCGCCGAGGACCGCCTCTTCGACCTCGCGGCCCTCTTCGAACAGGTGACCGAAGGCGCCTACCAGCAGACGGCGCCGCTCGACGGACGATGATTCCCGCCGAGTACCGTATGGCCGCGCGGGTGGCCCGTGCGCTGCGCGAGGCCGGTGAACCCCGCCCCGCGCGCGAGCTCGCCTACCGCGCCCTGGCCATGCCCTCGCTGGCCGCGACCCAGCTGGAGCGCGTCATCGAACCGGTGCTTGACGGCCGCTTCTTCCGCGAAGAAGACGCCCTGGGGCTTTGGGAGTGGCGCTATGGCTTCCCTCAGCCGGGAGAGGCGCTGGTGGTGATCGACCTGGAGACGACGGGTCTCTCGCCTAGCGAGAACGAGATCATTGAGATCGCCCTGATGCGCGTCGAAGCCGGCCGGGTCGAGAGGTTTTCCCGTCTGGTCGATCCCGGGACGCCGATCCCTCCCTTCATCACCCGTCTCACCGGCATTTCCAGCGCCGACGTGGCCGGCGCTCCAGACGTCTACGAGGTCCTGGAAGAGGCGCTAGTCTACCTGGAAGACGCGGTCCTCGTCATCCAGAACGCCCCCTTTGATCTAGGTTTCCTGCGCCCCCGGGCGCGCCGCCTGGGTGTTAAGATACAGAACGAAGTCATCGATACCGTGCAGTGGGCCCGGCGCGCACTGCCGCGAATGAAACGAAGAGGGTTGGATCATTTGATCAAGGCGTTTGAGGTTACCTACACAACCGGGGCGCGACACCGCGCCCTGGGCGACGTCGAAGCCACCTGGGCGGTGGCGCGGGAGATGTACTACATCCTCACCGCCGGGGAGCCGAAACGGGTGCTGGAGGTATAGATGCGGGCCAGGTACGTGGTGACGAGTACGTGCATTCAGTCGGGGACGATCCGCCTCACGTTTTCGCTGCGCCAGATGCTATCGGGTCGTGAGCGGGTGACCTGTCAGGACGAGGACGGCGAACGGCTCGACTGCACCGTGGACTGGGTGCGCGGCGTGCTTGACGGGCTCGAGCCTTACTTCGAAAAGCGCCGACTGCAGGTGAACGACGTGATCTGGCTCACCCTGGACGGTGAAGTGCTGGCGCTGGAGGCCGCCGCGGCGCGCAAGGTGCGCCCGCGCCCGGTTGCGCGCCCCGCCGAGGTGAGCCCGCCGGTGGAAAAGAAGGTGGCCGTTCCCGTCGAGGCCCGCACCCCGAAGGAGCCCGAGGCCGGACAGGAGCCGCCCAAGCGCGTGCGCGTCACCCCGCATAGCGGCGAAAAGAAGCGCACCGCCAAGCCCGTGTACGTTCAGGCGCTGGAGGCGCTGGAGCTAAAGCACGTGCCGGCCGAGGATCACGACCTCTTCCGCGCCTACCTGGGCCGCCGCGAATACACCCTGGCCCTCGGCCGCTTCGGCGAGGCCGAGCCCGCCGATCTGCTGGCGCTGCGGCGCACCGGCAAAGCCGACTTCGCCGGCCTGGTGGTTCCCGAAGCCCGCCTCGCCGCCGCGGCCGAAGCTCTGGGCGGCGTGCGGCTGGCGCTCGTGTCGCCCGAGGCGCTGGCGCAGTTGGTGGCGCTCAAGAAGCTCTTCCCGGTGGGACCGGTGGAGCTCGAGCGGCTCTTGCGCGAGGGGCGGGTGGACGCGCAGGCGGTCGGCCGCCTGGCCGACGAGGTGCGGCGCTGGGTGGGAGAGCGCGCCGCCTTCTCGGCGGTGCTGCTGGCGCTCGCCGAGTACACCCGCCAGCAGGTCTTCTTTCCCGAAGACGTGCTCGCCAACCTGGGAGAGGGCGGCTGGGACCGCGAGGCGGTCTGGAACGTCCTCGAGGCGCTGGCCGGACCGCCCTTTTTGCTGCTGGAAAAGAGCGGCGCGGGCGAGTACCTGCTGCGCGAGCCGGTGGCCGACAACCTGGCACACCTGGCCGAGTACGCGCTCTCGCTACGGGCCCGCATCGCCGGCGACTGACACTCCGTAAAAAACTCCCTAATGGAGGGTGCGCACCCCCTATGTCGTTCCGGGTTGCGGCCGTCCCCAGACGTGGTTGAATCCTTCGGCGGCGCGCACCCGCAGGTCGCGCAGGGCGCTCTTGTCGGGGCCGGTGCGGTGCAGCGCCACCCGCACCATCGCCTCGGGGTCGCCGGGCAGTTCCCAGTAGGGGGCGCCGCTCTCTTCGCAGAAGGCCTTCACCTTGGGGTCGTAGCTGCCGCCGGCGTAGGGGGTGTCGGCGGCAGCGGCGAGGATGAGGCCGTGGAGCCGGAGCGAGAGGACGTAGCCCGCCTGGGCTATCCAGTAGAGCACCCGCCGCGGGTCGCCGCTGAGCTCGCGGGTGAAGCCGGCGAAGAGATCGAGCGCCGGCTCGTCGAAACCCGGCTGGAAGCCCAGCACCAGCACCTCGAAGCCCAGCGCCGCGAGTCGCTCGGCCACCTCGCGCAGGCGCAGGTTGGCCTCGAGCGGCACCCGAGCGCGGGGAACGACGACGACCAGCCGCTCCTCGCGGCTCACGCGCGGCGGCTCGAGCAAGAGCGCCGCGTCGGCGCCCAGGCGCAGGCGGTCGGGCGGGACGCCCAAACTGCGGGCCAGTTCCAGCGAGGCGCAGTCGCGCACCACCACCGCGCGGCTACGGCGCAGCGCCGGCGCCGTGAAACGGCGGCCGCCGGGGCTGAGCGGTCCCAGCGACTGGCCGAATACCCAGGTGGGCATGCCCAGGGTCTGGGCCAGGTAGACGAGGCCCAGGTAGTAGGCGAGGCTGCGGTTCGAGGTCTTGTTCTGCAGCAGCCCGCCCCCGCCCGAGAGCAGGCCGTCGGCGCGGGCGAGCGCCGCGAGCGCCGCGGGCTTCGCCCGGGGTACGGCCTTCACCCCGTGCAGGGTCTCGGTGGCGCGGGGATCGGCCGAGAGCACCACGGGCTCCACGCCGCGGCGGCGCGCTTCGCGCACCAGCGCCAGCAGGATCGCCTCGTCGCCGGCGTTGCCGAAGCCGTAGTACCCGCTTAGCGCGACCACCATCGCCGCACCGCCCAGACGCCCGCGGCCAGCGCGAAGCCGAGGACCAGCCCCGCCGCCGCCCCGTTCAACGTTCGCGCCAGCGAGACGAAGAGCGGCGAGTGGTAGTGGCTGAAGGTGTTGAGGATCGAGGCCTCCGCCAGCGCAGCGAAGGCGAGCAAGCCTGCGTGCACCCAGCGGGGCCAGGGCTGGCTCAGCGCCAGGACGGCGATGGCGTGGCCGAAGATCTCCTTGAAGCGTGGGCGCACCATCCAGTCCTGCAGCAGCGCCCGCAGCTGCAGCTCGAGCCCCGGCACCCATTCGGTGTTGCCGCGCCGCAGCAGCACCACCGCGAGCGCCGCCAGCGCCGCCAGCGCCAGGGCCAACTCGCCGAGCCGCACCCGGTGCCCCCAGGCCTCGGCGATCAGCCCGCGCAGGTCGCGGTCCTTGGGCAGCCCCGCCAGCGCCACCAGCAGCGGCGGCACAGCCAGCGTGAGCATCACCCCCTTGAAGGGCACCAGGCCGGTGATCGTTTGGGTGTTCGAGCCCAGCGCCGCCAGGAAGGCCGCCCCCGCCAGCGCATAGCCCAGCGCCGCCAGCCAGGCCGAAAGTCCCCGGCGGTACTGCACGAAGCCCAGCGAGGCGAAGACGAGGGCCGCGAGCAGCGGACCCGCCGCCGCAGTGGCGTAGGCGAAGCCGCCCAGCAGCAGGCCCAGCGCCAGCAGCGCCCCTAGCGGCTGCGGGAAGGCGAGAGCCAAGAGGCCCAACCCCGCGAGGACCCCCACCCAGGCGAGCCGGGCGTAGTCCGGAAGTTCCAGCGCGCGCGGTGCGGGTTCGCCCTGCGCGATCCCGCTCGCCGCCAGCCCCGCGACGACGCGGCGAATGAAGCGCTCGGTCTTCTCGGGGTCGGGCCAGGGGCGGAAGTAGAGGATCTGGTGCCCGCGTTCGCGAGCCGCTAGCAGGTACTTCTCGGCGGCGGCCTCGGGGCTGAGCTTCAGCTGCCACTCGGCCTGCAGGCTGAAGACGCGCAGCGTCGGGTGTCGCAAGGCCACCTGGAGCACGCCCTTCTGCTCGGCCGCCTCCACGTAGCCCACGGGCGCCTTCAGGAGCCGCGCCATCTCCTCTAGCCGGTCGGGGAAGCCTAGCGCCTCGTCTCCGGCGAAGACGACCGCCTGCACCGGTTCCGGTAGCGGCGGCGGCCAGCTGCGCAGGCGGTCGTTGTAGGGGCGGTAGACGATGTAGTTGCCCTTGCGGTAGCGCTCGAGGATGAAGTCGCGATCGGGACCCAGCGGCATCGTTAGGACGTCTTTGGGAAAGCCGACCCAGACCCGGTCGAGCCAGGCGACGCGGTGCTGGGGTAGCGTCCAGGCCTGCGCGATCTGCTCGAGCCCCTCCGGGTCCCGCGGCGAAAGGTAGAACCAGCCGGGTTCGAAGCCGCCCCCCGGATGGATGAGGCGCAACAGGCTGCCTTCGGCATAGAGCGCCTTACCGCGCGCAACCCAGTCCTCGGTGCGCAGCTCGTAGACGCCCAGCCCCCGCACCCCCAGGTCGCGGTAGCGGTCGAGCAGCTCGTCCAGGTCGAGGCCGCGCAGGCGCGCTTCCTCGCGTACCGCCTGGCCGTCGAGGGTGAGGACCACCGGGCCGGGGCGCTCCACCCGCCAGCGGGCATGGAGCGCCGCCAGCGAGGGCACGAGCGCCAGCAGGACGAGCAGGTTCAGGAGTCTTTTCACACTGCCCCCAGGATGCGGTGAATCCGGCTCGTCAGCATATCGAGCGCCGGTTCGTTGTGTCCGCCGTGGGGAATGATCACGTCGGCGTAGCGTTTGCTGGGTTCCACGAAGGCGATGTGCATTGGGCGGACGAAGTTCAGGTACTGCTCGATAACCGACTCGGGGCTGCGCCCGCGTTCGTCTACGTCGCGGCGCAGCCGGCGGATGAAGCGCACGTCGGGGTCGGCGTCGACGAAGACCTTGAGGTGCATGCGGCGGCGCAGCTCGGCGTCGTAGAGGGCGAGGATGCCCTCGAGCACCACCACTGGCGCGGGGCGCACCGGTCGGGTTTCGCGCGCGCGGGTGTGCTCGACGAACGAATAAAGCGGGCTCTCGACCGGTTCGCCGCGTACCAGCCGGCTCAGGTGGTCGATCAGCAGGGGCATGTCGAAGGCGTCGGGGTGGTCGTAGTTGATGCGGGTGCGTTCCTCGAAAGTCAGGTGGTCCTGGTTCTTGTAGTAGTTATCCATTTGCAAGAGGGCCACCCGGTCCTTGCCCACCACCTCGATCACCCGGCGAGTGACCGTCGTCTTGCCGCTGCCGGTGCCGCCCGCGATGCCGATGACGAATCGTTCCATGCCGTTCCCCTTTATACCAGCCGCCGCCGTGAGCCGGATGGGGCGGCTTGACAGCGGTCTCGTGTACCGCTAGACTTCGCTCTAACCGCGCGATGCGCGGCGAAAATCCGGTGCGTTCTCTTATCCAGAGCGGTGGAGGGACCGGCCCTGTGAAACCGCGGCAACCGGTGGGGAGACCCACGACCTGGTGCCAATTCCGGCCCGCGCGAGCGGGAAAGATAAGGGAAAGGGCGACCCCTTTCCTGACGTCTTCGAGAGAGCGAACGGAAGGGGGAGTTTTCTTTTCCCCGGAAAGGAGCAGGCATGCCCGAGTACCGGTACGCAACCCTGGCCCTGCACGCAGGCTACGACCCCGAGCCCGGAGGCCCCCGGCAGGTTCCGGTGGCCCAGTCCACCAGCTTCGTCTTCGAAAGCGCCGAACACGCCGCCCGGCTGTTCGCGCTCGAGGAGGCGGGGCCAATCTACACCCGTATCGGCAACCCCACGGTGGCCGTTTTCGAGGACCGCATCGCCGCGCTCGAGGCCGGTGCGGCGGCGCTGGCCGTGGCTTCGGGCCACGCCGCCCAGTTCCTGGCGCTCACCGCGGTGCTGCAGGCAGGCGACAACCTGGTGAGCCAGCCCGGCCTCTACGGGGGTACGGTCAACCAGTTCCAGGTCACTCTCGCCCGCCTGGGCGTCGAGACCCGCTTCACCAGCCCCGCGGCGCGCCCCGAGGAGTTCTTGGGCCTCACCGACGAAAGGACCCGGGTCTGGTACCTGGAGAGCCTTTCCAACCCGGCCCTGCACATTCCCGACTTCGACGCCGTCGCCGAGGCCGCCGCCAGCGTGGGAGTGGCCGTCTTCGTGGACAACACCTTCGGGATGGGCGGCTACCTCTTCCAGCCGCTCGAGCGCGGTGCGGCGGTGGCGCTGCACTCGGCCACCAAGTGGATCGGCGGCCACGGGGCGGCGCTCGCGGGGGTGCTGGTGGACGGCGGCCGCTTCGACTGGGCGAACGGCCGCTACCCGCTCCTCGACGCCCCCCAGTCCAGCTACCGCGGCCTGGTGCCCACCGAGGCGTTCCAGCCGGCGGTGCTGGCCACCGCGGCGCGGGTGGGCGGGCTGCGCGACGTGGGGCCGGCGCTCAGCCCCCACGACGCCTTTCTGCTCCTGCTCGGCGTCGAGACCCTGGCCCTCCGGGCCGAGCGGCACGTACAGAACGCGCTCGAGCTGGCTCACTGGCTGCGGGCGCGGCCCGAGGTGGCCTGGGTCAACTACCCGGGCCTCGAGGACCACCCCAGCCACGCGCGGGCCCAGCGCTACTTCGACGGCCGCCCCGGGGCGGTGCTCAGCTTCGGCCTCCGCGGCGGCTACGACGCGGCGGTGCGCCTGCTCGGCCGCCTCCAGCTCGTCAGCCACCTGGCCAACGTGGGGGACACCCGCACCCTGATCATCCACCCCGCCTCCACCACCCACGCCCAGCTCGATCCCGAGCAGCTGGCGGCGGCCGGGGTGGCGCCGGAGATGCTGCGCCTCAGCGTCGGCCTCGAAGACTCGGACGACCTCAAGGCCGACCTGGCGGCGGCGCTGGAGGACTAGCCGTGGCTACGCTCGTTTACGAAGAGATCGGCGACCACGAGGTGCGGGCGCTGCTACCCCAGCCGGCCGCCGGCGAGCTCCGCCCGCGGCCGCGGCGGGCGCGGCTGGGGCGGTTCGCGCTGGAGGGCGGCGACGTTCTACCCGAGCTGCTGTTGCGCTACGAGACTTACGGCGCCCTCAGCCCCGCCCGCGACAACGCGGTCGTCGTCTTCCACGCGCTCACCGGTTCGGCCCACGCCGCCGGCGTCTACGAGGCCGAAACCCTTGTGGCCCTCTCGCCCTACGAGCGCGCCTTCGGGGCGCGGGGCTGGTGGAGCGAGGTGGTGGGGCCGGGTCGGGCGCTCGACAGCGGCCGCTACTTCCTGGTCAGCATGAACGTCCCCGGTAGCTGCTACGGCTCCAGCGGGCCGCACGCAGACCCCGGCTTCCCCCAGCTTTCGCTGCGCGACATGGTGCGCGCCCAGGCCGCTCTGCTCGATCACCTGGGCGTGCCGGCGGCGCGGGTGGTCGGGGGCAGCATGGGGGGCATGCTGGCGCTCGAGTTCGCGCTCACATTCCCGGAGCGCACCCAGGCGCTGGCCGTCTTCGCCGCGCCCGCGCGGCAGGGCCCCTGGGCGCGTGCCTGGCAGCACCTGCAACGCACCGCAGTGCGCCGCGGCGACCTGGCGCTGGGACGGGCGCTCTCGATGCTTAGCTACCGCCACCCCGCCGGCTTCGAACGGCGCTGGGCGGACGACCCGGTTCAGGCCGAGCGCTACCTCGACCATCAGGGCGTGAAGTTCACCAGGCGCTTTTCGGCCGCCTGCTACGCATTGCTCACCCGGGCGATGGACGCCCACGACGTCGGCCGCGGCCGCGGCGGGCTGGAGGCGGCCCTCGCCCGCCTTAGCGCTCCGGCGGTCTTCGCGGGCATCGACAGCGACCTGCTCTACCCCGCCGTCGGGGTGCGGGCGCTGGCGCGCGCGGCGCGCTCGGAGTACGCCGAGATCTCCAGCCTGCACGGGCACGACGGCTTCCTGGTCGAAAGCGACCAGGTCAGCCGGATCCTGCGCGCCTTCGGGTTCTGAGGCCGGCGTAGACGAGCAGCCCCAGGCCCACGGCCAGCGCCGAGACCCAGGGGGCGCGGCTTGGCCGCCTCTCGACGACCGCGCGCGCGGTCATCAGGGCACCGGCGGGGAAGAGGAAGGTGACGGGCACCTCTTCGCCGGAGCGGTAGGGGCCGCCGGTAAGGCGGATGCGCAGCGGGGTGGCGGCGCCGAAGTTGGTGACGCCGTAGGGGATGAGCACCGTGGGAACGACCCGCCAGACGCCCCCTTCGCGCACCTCGAGCACCCCCTCGCCGCGGTCGGTCGCCACGACCTGGAGTTCGAGCGGATCGTCCCAGGCGGGGTAGACGATTTGGCCTTCCAGGAAGACGCCCTCGGGTGTGCGCACGATGCGCAGGTTCTCCACCATGAAGTCGCCGGCGTGGGCCGCCGCCAGGGCGGCCAGCCACGCCAGCAACAGCCCCGCCCGGCGCACTAGAACCGGCCTTTCCGCTCCAGGATGGCGCGCAGGTCGCGCAGCATCGCGGTCTCCTCTTCGACCAGCTGCTGGCCGTAGAGGACGCGGATGCGCCCCTCGGGGTCGATCAGCGTCACCGTCGAGGTGTGGTCGATGTAGCCGCTGGCGTCGGTGCGGACGTAGACGTAAAAACCCGCGGCTACCTTGGCGATCGTCCTGGGCGGGCCCGAAAGCCCGACGAAGCTGGGATGGAACATCTTGGCGTAGCGGTCCATCGCCTCGGGGGTGTCGCGCGCCGGGTCGATGCTGATGGCCAATACCTGCAGCTGCTCGGGCTCGCCCAGCTCGCGGTAGATGTGGGCCAGGTGGTTGAGCGTGAGCGGACAGACGTCGGGGCAGTGGGCGTAGCCGAAGAAGACGAGCACCACCTTGCCGCGAAAGTCGGCGAGGCTCACCGGGCCCGAGGCGCTCTCGAGGCGGAACTCGGGGGCGGGGCGGGGGTTTTTCAGCACCGTGCCCGAAAGCTCGAGCGGCCGCGCGCGCGGCCAGAGCGCCCAGGCGGCGCCCACCGCGGCGATGAGCAGAAGGGCGAGGATCGGGTTCCGCTGCATCGCGCCCCAGTCTACCCGGCCGCGCCCCGCTCGGCGAGCAGGTCGGCGAGGCCCGCCTCATCGAGGACCGGCACGCCCAAATCCTGGGCTTTCTTGAGCTTGCTGCCGGCGCCGGGGCCGGCGACGACGTAGCTGGTCTTTTTGCTGACCGAGCCGGCCACCTTCGCCCCCAGGGCCTCCAGTTCTTCTTTCACCTCGCTCCGCGGGCGGCTGAGCTCGCCGGTCAGGACGATCGTCAGCCCGGCCAGCGGTTGCTCGGCCGGCCGGGCCTGCCTGGCCTCGAAGCTGACCCCGGCCTCCTTTAGCCGCCGGATCAGGCTGCGCATGCGCGCGTCGGCCAGCGCCCGGCGGATCTCGGCGGCGGTTACCGGGCCGACGTCGGGTACGGCTTCCAGCTCTTCTTCGCCGGCCTCCATCAACTTTTCGATCGTCCCGAACTGGCGGGCAAGAGTGCGCGCCAGCGCCTCGCCCACCTGGGGGATGCCGAGGCCGTAAAGGGCGCGCTCGAGCCCGCGGCCCTTGCTCTCTTCCAGCTGGGTCAGCAGGTTTTCGGCGCTCTTCTCGCCCATTCGCTCCAGGCCGGCCAAGTCTTCCTTATCCAGCCGGTAGAGGTCGGCGGCGTCTTTCACCAGCCCCTTTTCCAGTAACTGCTCGATCAGCTTGTCGCCCAGGCCTTGAACGTCCATTGCCCGGCGGCTGGCCCAGTGGCGCAGCTGCTGGAAGGCCTTGGCGGGGCAGAGGGGGTTGGGGCAGCGGTGAATCTTGCCGTCTTCCACCAGTTCGGCGCCGCATTCGGGACAATCATGGGGGAAGACGATCGGCTCTTCCCGGCCGGTTCGTTTTTCCTTGACGACCCGTAAAATCTCCGGGATGATCCCGCCCGACTTGTGCAAGAGCACCAGGTCGCCCACGCGGGCGTCGAGTTCTTCGATAAATGCTTTGTTATGCAGGGTGACGCGGCTGACGGTGGTGCCGTCGAGCTGGACCGGCATCAGGTTGGCCACCGGGGTGATGCGGCCGGTGCGGCCGACCTGAAAGTCGACGCTCTCGATGCGGGTTTCCTTTTCCTCGGCCGGAAACTTGTAAGCGATGGCCCAACGGGGCGACTTGGCGGTGTGGCCGAGGCGGCGCTGCGCCTCCAGGTCGTTGACCTTGACGGTCACCCCGTCGGCCTCGAAGGGCAGCTGGCCGCGGCGGGCGAGCATCTGCTGGTAGGCCTCTTCCACCCCGGCGGCGCCCACGGCGCGGCGGCGGTGGGGCTCCACCGGCAGACCCAGCGCCTCCAGGCGGTCCAGGAGCTCGAGCTGGGTGCGCGCCCCCAGCTCCGCCGCCCCCTCGCCCACGCCGTAGAAGCAGGCCGCCAGCCGCCGTTCGGCGGCGATACGCGGATCCTTCTGCCGCACCGCCCCGGCGGCGGCGTTGCGCGGGTTCTTGAAGGGGAGCTCCCCGGCTTCTTCACGCTGGCGGTTGAGCTGCAAAAAGACCTCGCGCGGCATGTAGACCTCTCCGCGCACCTCGAGCCGATCGGGAGCGCCTTCGAGGCGCGAAGGCAGGCCCCGGACGGTGAGCAGGTTCGGGGTCACCTCCTCGCCGACCCGGCCGTTACCGCGGGTAGCGCCCCAGACCAGGCGGCCGCCTTCGTAGAGCAGGTTGACCGAGAGGCCGTCGATCTTATATTCGAGGGCGTACTCCAGCGGCGGCTCCGCTCCCAGCGCCCGGGCGACGCGCTCCTCGAAGGCGGCCATCTCCTCGGCGCCGAAGGCGTTGTCCAGCGAGTAGAGCGGGGTCGGGTGCGTGATCGGCTCGAAACTGGCGCCCAGTACGCCTGCCCCTATCTGGTTCGTGGGCGAAGTGGATGAACGCAGCTCGGGAAAGGCGGCCTCCAGCTCGGAGAGCTCGCGCACCAGCGCATCGTACTCGGCGTCGGAGATCTCGGGCTGGTCGAGCACGTAGTAAAGGTGGTTGTGGCGGCGGATGGCCTCGGTGAGTTCCGCCATCCGCCGGATGGCGGCTTCCTTAGTCACGCTCCCCAGTATAGAAACCTTGAATGAGCATCGCCTTCACCCTAACTACATGACCTTCACCCTGCCCTGGCATATAATGGCGCTGGCGATGAGCCATAGGAACGCAAACCTTGAAGGAGGTCGAGTATGAAACGATGGGCAGTGTTGGGCATGGTATTGGCGGCCTTCATGGGCCTGGCGATGGCGCAGGTCCGTGTGGGCATCGCGTTCGATGCGGGCGGCAAGAACGACCGCAGCTTCAACCAGTCGGCCTGGGAAGGCGCGCAGAAGGCCGCCAAGGACCTGGGCATCGAGCTGTTCGACTTCGAGCCCTCCGATCCCAGCCAGGTCATTCAGGGCATCCGCAACTTCGCCGAAGAGGAATTCGACCTGATCATCGCAGTCGGTTTCGCCAACCAGGGCGCGATCGAAGCGGTGGCCAAGGAGTTTCCCGACATCAACTTCGCGATCATCGATTCCGTGGTCGACCTCCCCAACGTGGCCAGCCTGGTCTTCCGCGAGCACGAGGGCTCGTTCCTGGTGGGCTACATCGCCGGTAAGCTGACCCAGACCGGCACAGTCGGCTTCGTGGGCGGCATGGACATTCCGCTGATCCACAAGTTCGAGCAAGGGTACAAGGCCGGCGTCGAGTACGCCTGCGCCGAGGACGGCATCGACTGCAACGTCATCATCAACTACGTGGGCAACACCCCCACCGCCTGGAACGACCCGGCCAAGGCCAAGGAGATCGCGCAGGCGCAGGTCTCGCAGGGCGCCGACATCATCTACGCGGCGGCCGGCGGCTCGGGCCTGGGGGTGCTCGACTACATCAAGCAGACCCAGTGCATCAGCGGCAAGAAATTCATCCGCGACCCCTTCCGCAACGTGCCCGGCAACCCCTGCGGCAAGGACCAGCGGCCGATCTTCCTGATCGGCGTCGACGCCAACCAGAACTACCTGGGCGACACCGACAACAACCCCGCTACCCTCAACTTCGTCCTCACCTCGATGCTCAAGCGCGTGGACGTGGCCACCTACGACACCATCAAGAGCGTCGTGGACGGCACCTTCACCGGCGGCATCCACGAGTTCGGACTCGAGAACAACGGTGTGGGCTACGCCCTCGACGAGTACAACAAGGCCCTTATCCCGCAGGCGATCGTCACCCGCCTCGAGATCATCAAGCGCAAGATCCTCAGCGGCGAGATCAAGGTTCCTTCCTCCCGCTAGGGCCTTACTGCAGTCAAGCGGGCCGCCCCCAAAGGGGCGGCCCCTTAGGTTGGTATACTGCATCCGTGAGCGAATACGCGTTGCAGCTCAAAAACATTACCAAGCGTTACCCACTGGTTCTTGCCAACGACCACATCAGCCTCGGGGTGAAGTGGGGCGAGGTGCTGGCGCTGGTGGGCGAGAACGGCGCGGGAAAGTCCACCCTCATGAAGATCGTCTACGGCCTCGTCAAACCCGACGAGGGCGAGATCTACGTGAACGGCAAGCGCGTAGAAATACAGTCGCCCTCCGACGCCATCGCTCTGGGGATCGGCATGGTGCACCAGCACTTCATGCTCGTGGACACGCTCTCGGTGCTCGACAACGTCATTCTCGGCATGGAGCCCAAGGCGGGTCCCGCAATCGACTACGCTACCGCCCGCAAACGCGTGGTCGAGCTGATCGAAGAGCTAGGCTTCGACCTCGATCCCGACGCCATCATCGAGGACCTGCCGGTGGGGGCGCAGCAGCGCGTCGAGATCCTCAAGACCCTATATCGCGACGCCAAAATCCTCATCCTCGACGAACCCACCGCGGTGCTGACACCGCAAGAGGTGGAAGAGCTGTTCAAGTTCCTGCGCGAGTTCGCCGCGAAGGGCCACGCCATCATCCTCATCACCCACAAGCTCGACGAGGTAATGGAAGTCTCCGACCGGGTGACCGTGATCCGCGACGGCAAGGTGGTGGGCACGGTCAACACGCCCGAAACCAGCGTAGCCGAGCTGGCGCGCATGATGGTGGGGCGCGAAGTCATCCTGACGGTGCACAAGAAGCCGGCGGAGCCGGGGGAGGTGGTGCTCGAGGCCCAAGACCTGCGGGTCGAGGGTACCTTGCGCCCTCGCCTGAACGACGTTTCCTTCCGGGTGCGCGCGGGCGAGGTGGTAGGTATCGCCGGCGTCGAGGGTAACGGCCAGACCGAGCTCGTCGAGGTGATAACCGGTCTGCGCCCCTTCAAGGGAGTGCTGCGCTATAACGGCGAGACCGTACACCCCAGCGCCCGCAAGGTGCGCGAGTGGGGCGTTAGCCACATACCCGAGGAGCGCAACGACCGCGGCCTCATCCTCGAGTTCCCCACCCGCTACAACATCATTCTGGGCGACCACTACCGCCCTCCTTTTGCGGGTTTTTTAGGGTTTTTCAACGACGCCGTCATCAACGACTACGCCGAGAAGGTCGTAGAGCGTTTCGACGTGCGCCCGCGCAGCATTTACCTGATCGGCCGTCGCTATTCGGGCGGAAACGCCCAGAAGATCATCGTGGGGCGTGAGCTGGCGCGCGAACCCAAGCTGCTGGTGGCGGCGCAGCCGACGCGCGGCGTGGACATCGGCGCGATAGAGTTCATTCACCAGAACATCATCGAGGCCCGCGACCGTGGCATGGCGGTGCTGCTGGTCTCGGCCGACCTCAACGAGGTCATGAGCCTCTCCGACCGCATCCTGGTGATGTACGAGGGTCGCATCGTGGGCGAGGTGCTGCCGGGCGAGGTAACCGAGGAGCAGATCGGTCTCTTGATGGCGGGTCTGGAAACGGCCGTTTAGGCGCGGCATGCGGGTTCTCTTCATCGGCGACGTGACGGCACGGCCCGGTCTCCGGGCCGTCGCCCTCCACCTGCCCGACGTGCGCGAGGGCTACGACTGGGTCATCGCCAACGGCGAGAACGCCGCCGGGGGCAAGGGACTCGACAAGAAGAGCTACCGCACCCTGCGCGAAGCCGGGGTGGACCTGGTGACGCTGGGCAACCATGCCTGGGACAAGAAGCAAATCTACGAGCTCATCGAGACCGAGCCGATAGTTCGGGCCGCCAACTACCCGCCGGGAACGCCCGGTAAGGGGTGGTGGGTGCTCGAGCGCGGCGGCTTTCGCCTGCTGGTAATCCAGGTGATGGGCCGGGTCTTCATGGACCCCCTCGACGATCCCTTCAGGACCGTTGACCGCATCCTAGACGAGGTTCCACACGACGCCGTCATAGTCGAAATTCACGCCGAGGCGACTAGCGAAAAATACGCTCTCGCTTTCTACCTAGACGGCCGGGTGGCGGCGGTGCTGGGCACCCACACCCATGTCCCCACCCTCGACGCCGGCTTTCTGCCAAAAGGCACCGCCATCCAGGCCGACGTGGGCATGACGGGCACCTACCGGTCAATAATCGGCGGCGAGGTCGAGAGCTTTTTAGGCCGCTTTCTCACCGGCCGCCCCCACCCCTTCCGCAGCGCCGAGGGCCCGGCTAGCTTCGTGGCCACCGAGCTCGTCTTCGACGGACCCCGGGTGCAGGCGATCAGCCCCTACCGCTGGGAGGAGCCGGCGTGACGCTGCCCGAGGCGCTTCGGCGCGACGTGGACCGGCTGGGCCGGGCGCTGGGCGGCGCCATCCGCGAGGTGAGCGGGGAGCGCCTCTACGCATTGGTCGAGGAGGTGCGCGCCCGCACCAAGCGCCTGCGCCAGCAGCCCGACGAGCAGCAGGCGCGGGAGTTGGAGGCGCTGGTGGCAGGGCTCGACCTGCGCCAGGCCGAGGGGCTCACCCGCGCATTCACCAGCTTCTTCTACCTGGCCAACCTGGCCGAGTCTTACCACCGGGTACGAACGGTGGACCGCGGGGGCGGCGAGTTCGCGGCCGCCGCCCGTCGCCTCGCCGACTGGGGGGTGCCCGCGCGCGAGGCGGCCCGCCTGGCCGCCGGTATGCGCCTCTGGCTCACCTTTACCGCCCATCCCACCGAGGCGCGGCGCCGCACCGTACGCCACCACCTCGAGCGCCTGCACGGGGCGCTGGTCGCGGGCGACGACGCTCAGCTGGCCGAGCGGGTGCGGCTCTTGTGGGCCACCGAGGAGCTGCGCCGAACACAGCCCACCGTGGAGGACGAGGTAAAAGGGGCTCTCCACTACTTACCCGAAAGTCTCTGGGCCACGCCCGCGCGGCTGGTGGAGCGGCTGCAGGCGGCCATGGCCGAGGTCTACGGCGAGCGCTTGGAGGCCGCGAGCCCCATCCGCACCCGTAGCTGGATCGGCGGCGACCGCGACGGCAACCCCGCGGTGACGCCCGAGGTGACGGCCTGGGCACAGGGCTACGCCCGCCGCCTCTATGTGGAACACTTTTGCCGCGAGCTGGACGACCTGATCATGGACCTCTCGGTCTCCGAGCGGCGCCTGCCGGTGCCTCGCACCCTGCGCGAGGCCGCCGAGCGGGCGCTGGCGCTCATCGAGCGTGCCCCGCGCTTCGAGGGCGAGCCGCTACGCCGCTTCTTGATGGGCGTCTACTACCGGCTCGAGCACGTCCTCACCGACGGCCCCGGCGCCTATGCTGACGCCCGCGAGCTTACCAGCGATCTCTTGCAGCTGAGGCGCACCATCGAGCAGATGGGCTTTCCGGTCTTCGCGCGCCGCGGGGTGCGTCCGCTGGAGGAGGCGGCGCGGACCTTCGGGCTCACCTTCGCGCCTCTGGACCTGCGCGAGGAGTCGGGCGAGCACCGCCAGGCCGTAGCCGAGCTGGTAGCGGCCGCCGGGCTTGTGGACGACTACGCCGCGTGGCCCGAGGAGCGGCGCGAGGCCTGGCTTACCGAGGAACTGGCGAGCGCGCGTCCGCTCGCCCCGGTCGGTTACCGTCCTCAGGGGACGGCCCTGAGACGGGCGCTGGGCGCGCTTTCGGTCTGGGACGGCCGCGGCGCTTACGTGGTGAGCATGACCCGTAGCCCCGCCGACCTGCTCGAGGTGCTGCTTCTCGCGCGCGAAGCGGGGCGCTACGACACCGCCCGGGGCGCGCCCTTCGACGTTGTTCCCCTCTTCGAGACCCTGGCCGACCTGGACGTGGCTGGGGCGACGGTGGCGCGGCTGCTTGCAAACCCCGTCTTCCGGCGGCAGGTGGAGGCGCGGGGGATGTTCGAGGTGATGATCGGCTACTCCGACTCAAACAAGGACGCTGGCTTCCTCGCGGCCAACCGGGCGCTTTACACCGCCCAGCAGCGCATCGCCGAGGCGGCGCGGGGAGAGGGCGTACGGGTGCGCTTCTTCCACGGCCGCGGCACCTCCACCGCCCGCGGCGGGGGGCCGGCGGGGCGCGCCATCGCCGCCTTGCCGGTGGGCACGGTGGGGCATGAGATCCGCATCACCGAGCAGGGCGAGGCCCTGGCCGACAAGTACGGCCACCCCCAGCTGGCGCTGCGCAGCCTGGAGGAGACGCTGGCCCACCTCTGGCTAGCGGCCGCGCGCGACGCCGGCTATGGCCCAGAAGCCGGTTTCGCGCCCGAGCCCGCCTGGGCAGGGGCGCTCGAGCGGGCGGCGGCGCGCTCCGCCGAGGCCTACCGGGCTCTCCTCGGCGCCGAGGGGTTCCTCGCCTTCTTCGAGCAGCTTACGCCCATCCGCGAGATCGCCGCGCTCAAGATCGCCTCACGTCCGGTCTACCGTCACGGTCGCATTCGCGAAATCCGCGACCTGCGCGCCATTCCCTGGGTAATGGCCTGGACTCAGGTGCGGGCCAACCTGCCTGGCTGGTACGGGCTGGGTGAAGGTTTGGCCGCCATCGAAACCGAGCTCCTGGGGGAGATGTATGCGGGCTGGCCCTTCTTCCGCAGCGTGCTCGAGGGGGCCGAGCTCTCGCTGGCGAAAGCCGACCTGAAGGTGACCCGCAGCTACCTGCGCCTCGTCGAGCGCGAGCTGGCGGGGCGCTTCTTCCCCCGCCTCGAACGCGCCCACGAGGCGGCGCTGGCGGCGCTGGAAACCGCCCGGGGCCGGCCGCTGCTCGCCGACGCCCCCGAGCTCGCCCGCAGCCTGGAGCTGCGCAACCCCTACCTGGACCCCATCAATCTGCTGCAGGTGGAGCTCCTTTACCGCTTCCGCCGCCTCCCACCCGAGAGCCCCGACCGCGAGGCCACGACCCGGGCGCTGCTCTCCACCATCCTGGGCATCGCCGCGGGGATGCGCAATACCGGCTAGGACGGCCGGGTAGAATGGTCCCGTAGCCATGACGCGCATCTATCACATTTCCGACATCCACGTGGCCTCCAAGTATTTCCAGCCGCAGTTGATGGAGCGGCTCATAGCCGAGGTCAACCGCGAGCGGCCCGATCTGCTGGCGCTGTCGGGCGACCTCACCGACCGCGGCCTCGCCTACGAGTACGAGGCCGCAAAGACCTGGACCGACCGCTTCGAAGTGCCCCTGCTCGTCACCCCCGGTAACCACGACTCGCGCAACGTCGGCTACGTCCATTTCGAAGAACTCTACGGCTCGCGCTACCGGGTGCTGCGCCTGCCGGGCGTGCACATCGTGGCCGCCGACTCGAGCGAGCCCGATCTCGACGAAGGCCGCATCGGCCGCAGCATCTACCCCTGGCTCCACGAGGCGCTCGACTCCGCCGCGGCGGGCGACCTCAAGGTCTTCGTGACCCACCACCACCTGTTGCCGGTGCCCGGCGCCGGCCGCGAACGCAACATCCTGCAAGACGCCGGCGACCTGCTCAAGGTCCTGGTAGACCACGGGGTGGAACTCGTGCTCAACGGCCACAAGCACGTGCCCTGGGTCTGGCGCTTCGAGGAGATGCTGATCGTGAACGCCGGCACCGCCACCACCAACCGCCTGCGCGGCAAGGGCCGGCCCAGCTACGCCGTGCTCGACCTTACGGACGAAGCCGTTACCGTGCGCCACAAATACTACGACGGCAGCGAAGACACCCTGCACCATCCCCTGAAACGGAGGACTCCGGCATGAAGCACCCCATGGGCTGGAACGTCGTTCAACGCGTGGGTCTTTTCGTGGATACGCAAAACCTGTACCACTCCGCGCGCGACTACTACGAGCGCACCGTCAACTTCGAAAGCCTGCTCAAGCACGCGGTGCAGGGCCGGCAGCTGGTGCGGGCAACCGCCTACGTGGTCGAGCGCGAGAACGACACTTCGGCCTGGCCCTTCATCTACAAGCTCTCCACCATGGGCTACCGGGTGCGGCGCATGAACCTGAGCGTGCACCACACCACCGACGAGGGAAAACCCATCTATGAAGGAAACTGGGACATGGGTATCGCCGCCGACATGGTGCGACTGATGGACGCTTTGGACGTGGTGGTGCTGGGCTCGGGCGACGGCGACTTCGTGGACATCCTCGAGGTGCTCATGGAAAAGGGCATACGCGTCGAAGTAGTCGCCTTCAAGGAGACCACGGCGCAAAAGCTCATCGACGCGGTGGACCAGTTCACCCACCTGCCCGAGATAGACGAGCCCTTCATGCCCCAGCGCGAAAAGAACTATCCCGGCACCAAGTGAGCGAAACCGGACGGCGGATCGAGGACTACGACTACCCCCTTCCCGAAGAGCGCATCGCCCAGGAGGGGGCCACGCCACGCGACCACAGCCGCCTGATGGTGGTCGAGCGCGGCCGCGGGGTGCGCGAGCACGCCCGCTTTTACGACCTGCCGCGCTTCTTGCGCGCCGGCGACTTGCTCGTCTTCAACGAGACAAAGGTAATTCCCGCGCGCCTCTTCGGCGTCAAGGAGGGGGGCGCGCGCGTCGAGGCGCTGCTGGTGCGGGAGGAGGCGCCCGAGCGCTGGTGGGCGATGGTCCGCCCCGGCCGCCGGCTGCGCCCGGGAGCGCGGGTGCGCTTCGGGGAGCTCGCGGCCGAGGTGGCGGCGCTGGACGACGAGGGGCTGCGGCTGCTGGTCTTCTCGCAGCCGCTGCGGCCCCACCTGAAACGTCTGGGTCAGACGCCCCTGCCGCCCTACGTCCACCGCCCGGTGGATCCCGAGCGCTACCAGACGGTCTACGCGCGGCGGGAGGGGTCGGTGGCCGCGCCCACCGCCGGGCTGCACTTCACCCCGCGGCTGCTGAAGGAGCTCGCGGTCATGGGGGTGGAGCAGGCGCGGGTGGTGCTGCACGTGGGTCCGGGCACCTTCCAGCCGGTGAAGGGCGCGATCGAGGAGCACCGCATGCACGCGGAACGCTACGAGGTGCCCGCCGAGGCGGCGGTGCGGGTGAACCGCGCGCTGGCCGAGGGGCGGCGGGTCATCGCGGTGGGCACCACGGTGGTGCGCACGCTCGAGGCGGCCTTCGCGCCCGGCGAGGGGGTGCGGCCCGGGGCGGGCGAGACGCGGCTGTTCATCCGGCCGCCCTACCGCTTCCAGGTGACCCGTGGGCTGGTGACCAACTTTCACCTGCCGCGCAGCACCCTGCTGATGCTGGTGGCCGCCTTCGCGGGCTACGAGGTCGCGATGGCCGCCTACCGCGAGGCGCTCGCGCGCGGTTACCGCTTCTTCAGCCTGGGCGACGCGATGTTCGTCGCGTGAAAAAGGCAGGGTGTTTTGCAGCACGATTTAGACGGCGGTTGCCGGAGTCCTTTCGGGAGTGGCAGCCGGGCGGCGCGAAAAGGCTCAGCTTGAATACTCGCCGACGGCCCGCTGCAACCCTGCGGCCAGCGGTGCCGGGGACCAGAGCATGTGGCTGCCGCCGGGACGGTCGCCCGCGCCCAGGCCCGGGGCCAGGGGACGGGCCCCGAGGACGCGCAGGGCGTCTTCCAGAAAGGCCTCGCGCGGCGCGTCGCCGTAGAATAGGTAGACCGCCGCGAGCTCCGCGGGCGACTCCACCAGATAGTCGGCGTGCCAGTGGAGCGTCTTGCGCGCGGGCGGGCGCACGGTCCAGCCCAAATTGCGGAAGTACGCGAGCAGCTCGCCTTGCATCCGGTGGGGCGGGCCGCCGGCGCGGCTGGTGTGGCGCAGCAGGCGGCCGGGCAGCCGCCCCGCGAGGGCCGAGCCCACGTAGTAGACGCGGCCGGGCGCGAGTGTGAAGACCCGGCCGCCCTGGAAGCGGCCAAAAGCCAGCTCCAGCTCTTTCGTCACTCGTAGCTCGAGTAAATAAGCGCCGCTCTTTTGCGGCCGGCCGTGGCCGTAAACGCTCACTTGGCTAGCTGGCGGACCTCGTCGAGCACTTCGGGGTTGACCAGCGCCGAGGTGTCACCAGTGTCTTCACCTAAGTAGGCTGCTTTGAGCAGGCGGCGCATTACCTTGGCGTTGCGGGTCTTGGGCAGGTCGCTGACGAAGTGTACCGCCGCCGGCTTCATGGGCTTGCCCAGCACCTCGGCCACCTTTTCGGCTATCTCGGCCGCCAGCTCGTCCGAGCCCTCGAACTCGGGACGCAGCACCACGAAGAGCACCGGCACCTCGCCCTTGACCTCGTGGGGAACGCCCACCGCGCCGGCCTCCTGGACCGCCGGGTGGCGGATGGCGGCCGACTCGAGCTCCGCCGGGCCCACGCGCTTGCCGGCGATCTTGAGGGTGTCGTCGCTGCGGCCGAGGATGAACCAGTAGCCCTCCTCGTCCACCAGCGCCCAGTCGCCGTGGACCCAGACGTCTTTGAAGCGGCTCCAGTAGGTGCGCTCGTAGCGCTCCGGATCGTTCCAGAAGCCCTTGGTCATCCCCGGCCAGGGCGCCAGCACCGCCAGTTCGCCGACTTGGCCGACGACCGGCTTGCCTTCGTCGTCCAGTACCGCCGCCTCGATGCCGGGGGCAGGGGTGTTGAACGAAGCCTCGGCGATGGGCTTGTAGACGGTGCAGCCGAGGATGCCGCCGGAGACCTCTGTGCCGCCGGAGTAGTTGATGATGGGGCAGCGGCCGCCGCCGACGTTTTCGAAGAACCAGCGGTAGGGCTCGGGGTTCCAGGGCTCGCCGGTTGAGCCAAGGATGCGCAGTGAAGAGACGTCGTGCTTCTTGACCTGCTCCTCGCCAAAGGGAATCAGGGCCCGGATCAGGGTGGGGGAGATGCCCAGGTGGGTGACGCCGTGGCGTTCGACCATCTGCCATAGCCGGTCCGGGCCGGGGTAGTCGGGCGCGCCCTCGTAGAGGAAGACGGTGGAGCCGAGCAGGAGGCTGCCCAGAATGGCCCAGGGGCCCATCATCCAGCCCATGTCGGTGAACCAGAACATCAGCTCGCCACCGCGCAGGTCGAAGAGGTGGGCCATGTCCTGCGCCGCCTTGAGGGGGAAGCCGGCGTGGTAGTGGACCGTGCCCTTGGGGCGGCCGGTGGTGCCCGAGGTGTAGATGAGCATGAAGGGGTCCATGCTCTCCATCACCTCGGTGGGGGCGTCCGCCGGCTGACGGGCCACCGCCTCGTCCCACCAGAGGTCCCGGCCTTCCTTCATGGCGTAGCCGCCGTCCACCCGTCGCACCACCAGCACCTTCTCGACACTGGGGGCGCGCTGAAGCGCCTCGTCGGCCACGGGCTTCATGGGCACGACCCGGCCGCGGCGCAAGAAGCCGTCGGCGGTCACCAGCAGCTTGGCGCCGGCGTCGGCCAGGCGGGTGGCCGTGGCCTCGGCACCGTAGCCCGAGAAGATGGGGATGGCGATCGCGCCGATGCGCGCGACGGCCAGGAAGGCCACCGCGGTCTCGGGCAGCATGGGCAAAAAGAGACCCACCCGGTCGCCGCGGCCCACGCCCAGCTCGTGCAGGGCGGAGGCGGCCTGGGCCACCTGGCGGTCGAGTTCGCGGTAAGTGAGGCGGACCACGGTGCCGTTCTCGCCTTCCCAGATCAGCGCCAGCTGGCGCGCCCGCTCGCCGGTGGCGTGGCGGGTGGTGGCGTTGTGGGCCAGGTTCAGCCTGCCGCCGGGGAACCACTCGGGCCACATCACCCCGCGACTGAGGTCTACGTAGTCACGGTAGGGTTCGAACCACTCGAGCCCCATCTGTTCGAGCGTCGCCTTCCAGAAGGCGTCGGGGCGTTCGACGCTGAAGGCGTAGAGGGCGTCGTAGTCGGGCAGTTCGAGCCGTTGCATCAGGCGCTCGAGGTGGCTGCCGCGGGTGTAGGCTTCGCTGGGAGTCCAGACGGGCTTCATCGCTTCTTCCTCCTCAACCAGGCCAGAAAGCGGAACCCGCGCGGCTGCGCTTTGGGCTTGTCGGGCACCGCTTCGACCGTGTAATACCCTCCAAGAGTTCGACGCAGGCTTTCCAGCTTGGTGCGCCGAGCGGGGTTCTTGGCGAGCAGTCCCTGCAGGCGCTGGGCCAGCTTGGGGTGCAGGTCGAGCGAGGCGGGGAGGCGGGGCGGGACCTTGGTCAGATGAGCGGCCATCAACGCTTCGTAGCTGTCACCGTAGAAAGGACGCTTACCGGTGAGCAGCTCGTAGGCGAGGACGCCCAGGGAGTACGCGTCCGAAGCAGCCGTTGCGGGGTTTCCGGAAAAGAGCTCGGGAGCCATGTAGAAAGGGCTCCCCGCACGCTCGAGGGGGTCGGGATGGTCCTGGGTACGGGCTACGCCGAAGTCGCCAAGTTTGGCGACATCGCCTTTCATGAAGACGTTAGCGGGCTTGATGTCCTGGTGGACGATGCCGCGTCCGTGCAGGTAGATGAGCGCTTCGAGCAGCTGGGTAAGGATGCTGAGGGCGCGCTCCTGGTCGAGCCTTCCCTGGCGCAGCAGGGTATCGAGGGTGCCGTCGGGCATGTACTCGAGCGCCACGAAGGCGCCGCTCCCGAAGGGCTTGCCCGCCAGTCCGCGTAAAACATAAGGATGGTTAAGGCCCATCGAGAGCCGCACCTCCTGGGCGAACATCTGTGCCAGACGTTCGTCCTCGCGTATTTCCTTACGGGGCAGCTTGAGGGCCACTTCGGTGCCGTCGGGGGCGCGCGCCAGGTAGACCTGCGACGTCTTGCCAAGGCCGAGCAGCAGCTCGAGGCGGAAGTCTTCGCGGCGCAGGCTACGCAGGTTCATGGGCTAGAGCTCGACCGCCTCGCCGGGCTCGAGGGCTAGCCCTTCGACGCCGAGTTTCGCGGCGCGGACCGCGAAGGCGCCCCCGTCCTGTTCGATGACCGGGAAGGTGTTGTAGTGGATGGGCACCACCCTCTTGGGCCTGAGCAGCTCGAGAGCCGCCAGGGCGTCGTCGGGGCCCATGGTGAAGGTGTCGCCAATGGGCAGCAAGGCCAGGTCGAGGCCCTCTTCGCCTATCAGCCGCATGTCGCTGAAGAGCGCGGTGTCGCCGGCGTGGTAGATCTTCCTGCCGTCCATCTCGATCACCACGCCCATGGGCATGCCGCCGTAGCTGCCGTCGGGGAACGAGCTCGAGTGCCAGGCGGGGTAGAACTTCAGCCAGCCGCCAGGGAAGGCGTAGCGGCCCCCGATGTTCATGGCGAAGGCCTGGGCGCCGTGCTTTTCGGCATAGACGGCGATCTCGTAGGTCGAAACCACGGTCGCGCCCTTGCCGGCGAGGGCGAGGGTGTCGCCCCAGTGGTCGCCGTGCGCGTGGGTGAGGACGATCAGGTCGGGTTGGACCGCCTCGGGCCCCACGCTGGCCATGGGATTGCCGGTGAGGAAGGGGTCGATGATCAGCGTTGTCTGCCCCTCCAGCAGCACCGCTGCATGCCCCAAAAACGTAACTCTAACCATCTACGAAGCCCCCTTTCCTAAGTGCTTCTTATACTTGTATTAGTCTAACAAACCAGGCCCTGCGGAGCGGCCCAGCCCCGCGAGGGTGCGCTCGAGGGTGCGCACGAAGGCGGCCTCGGCCATCTTCTTGAAAGCCCGCCCGCCCCATTTTTCCCCTTCGGGAAGGTGGGCCGCCAGGCGCACCCGGGCGCGGTAGCAGACCCGAGAACCCTCCAGCCACGCCCGCCCGGACAGCTCGGCTCGCAGGGCTTCGTCGCCCGCGTCGAGGGGGTGCAGCGTAGCCGCTTCGCCGGCGTGCTCGAAGCGGGCGCGGAATGGGAAGCGCACCTCACCCAGCAGCGCCAGCGCCGCCACCAGCGTTCCCCTTAGCTCACGCCCGGACAGCTCGAGGTCGCGGAAGACGCCCAGGCGCGCGAGGGCGCGCTCGGGGTGCGCGAGCAGCGCCCGTGCGTCCTCGGGCGTCTGGGCCTCCAGGCAGAAGTCCACCTCGCGCTCGAGTTCCACCTGCTACTCCACCCACTCCACGCGGACCCGGCCCTCCTTGACCAGCTCCTCGATCTTGCGCTCGCCGACGTTGCGCAGCCCGGCCAGCTCGTTGAAGCGGGGCGTGTTCGAAGCCAGACCCACGCGCACGATCAGCACGTCCTCGGCCTCGTTGGCGCCGATGCGCCAGACGAGGTAGTCGCCGAGCTCGTTCAGTTTTTGACGCAGCTCTTCGGGTAGGGTTTCGCCGGGTTCGTTCACTCGAGCACCTCCAACAGAGCCAGTTTAAGGTACCGGGTCTCGGGGACCGTGAGCAAGACGGGGTGGTCCCATCCCTGCCCCCGCTGCTCGCGCACGCGTACCAGACGGTGCGCATCGGCCGCGGCCGCGGCGAGCATGGCGTAGAAATCGGCCTCGGAGACGTGGTGGCTGCAGGAGGCCGTGACCAGCAGCCCGCCCGTTTCCAGCAGCTTGAGGGCCCGCAGGTTGATTTCCTTGTACGCCGCCAGGGCGCGTTCGCGGTCGGCCTTGCGGGCGGCGAAGGCGGGCGGGTCGAGGACGATGACGTCGTAGCGCTTACCGGCGCGCTGGCGCTCGCGCAGCAGGTCGAAGGCGTTGGCCTCGGTGAAGCGCAGGTTCCCGAGCCCGTTCAGGACTGCGTTTTCCCGGGCCGCCTCCAGCGCCGCGGCGGAGCTGTCCACTACCTCCACTTCGGCGACGTGGCGCGCTGCGTGCAGGGCGAAGAGTCCCTGGTAGCTGAAGACGTCCAGGGCGCGCGTGTAGCCGCGGCCCTCCAGGTAGGCCTCGAGGCGCAGGCGGTTGTCGCGCTGGTCCAGGAAGGCCCCGGTCTTCTGCCCTCGCTGGAGGCGGACGCGGTAACGCACCGCCCCCTCGCGCACCTCCACGGCTTCGGGCACGCGCCCGGCGAGGGTGCGCAGGTAGCGCTCCAGCCCCTCGCGTTCGCGCAGCGCGGCGTCGTGCCGGGCCAGGATGCCCGCGGGTTTCAAGGCCGCTTCCAGCCGTAGCGTCAGCTCGCCGAGGAGCGGCTCCCAGGCGGCGGCGTGCGCCTGCACCACGAGGTGGCGGGCGTAGCTGTCGATCACCAGCCCCGGCAGCAGGTCGCCCTCGGCGTGCGCGAGGCGGAAGCCTCCCTCGGGCTCTGCTTCGTATGCTTTTCGGCGAAAGGCCAGGGCGCGGTCCAGGTTGGCCCAGAGCGCCGCGAGGGGGTCGTCGCTGGGGCCGAAGTGGAAGACCCGCACCTGGATGAGCGAACGGGGGTTGACGAAGCCCCAGCCCAGCAGCCCCCGCGGACCGTAGACGGGGTAAACGCCGGGGGCGTCGGGCAGCTTGCGCACGTCGCTCCGCCAGACCCAGGGGTGCCGGGCCAGCAGGCGCGCCGCGCCGCGGGGCGAGAGCACCACCTTCACGGCTCCGAGCATACACGCGCAAAGCGCTTCGCGTATGATGGAAACGTTGATCCGGCCCCTTGCGGGTGCGCGTTGACACCTCAAGGGGCCTGGGGTATTATGCGCCGGGACGCGTCGCAGACGCGAGTTTGACCGTGTTTTGCGGGGTATAAGGAGGCGGTATGCAAGGCCTAGGACTGGTAAAGAGCCTCGCCGAGCGGGAGCGCGAGCTGGCGCAGAAGCTCGAAGAGGCGCAGAAGACCGCAGAGGCCAAGGTGGCCGAAGCCCGGGCGGAAGCCGAGCGCATTCTGGAAGAAGCCGAGCGCGAGGTCGAACGGCTAACCGCCGAATACACCGAACAAATCGAAGCCGAAGTGCGGCGCATCGAGGAAGATGCGCGCAAAAAGGCCGAGGCCGAAGCGCAGAAAGTAAAGGCGGCCGCAGAGGGTAAGATCGAAGGGGCCGTGGAGGCGGTCCTGCAGGAGGTCCTTCCGTGATCGCACCCATGGAGAAGCTAATCGTAGCCGGGCCCAAGCGCCGCGTGCACGAGCTTCTCGGGGAGTTGCAGCGCATCGGCGTCGTGCAGATAGACGCCCTACGCACCGAAGAGCTTCCTGAATACGCCTATTCCTCCGAAGAGGAGGACGCCGCCCGCCGCTGGCAGCGCGTAGTCCAGGGGGCGGAGCACGCCCTCGCACTGCTGGGGTCGGTTCCCGAGCCCACCCGCCCCTTCGAGGGCGATCTGACCGCGGCCGAGTCGGAGCTGGAGCCCCTGGTTCACCGCGCCGACGTGCTCACGCGCGAAGCCGAGAAGCTGCGCGAGGAGATCGAACTGATCGACCTCTACCAGCAGCCCGTCGAGACCCTGGCCGAGATGGCCCACGGCCTCGACCAGAGCCGCTGGGTGGCGGTGCTACCATTCCTGCTGGAAAAGGAAGCCGAGCTCGAGCTCGCCGCCGAGGCGCTCGCGGAGGTGCTGGAGGACCGCTTCATTCTCGCCCACAAGCCGCTGGAAGGGCGGTTCGCGGCGATCGCGGTCGTCCTTAAAGACGATCTGGAAACCGCCCGCGCGGCGCTCTCGCGCAAGGGCATCGGCGAACTGCGCCTCAGCGGCCCCTTCGCCGGCCTTTCGCTCAGCGAGGCGCGGGTGCGCATGCGCGAGCGCGCCAAGCTGGCCCCCGAGGAGCTCGAAAACGTCCACTCGGCGCTCGCCCGCCTGCGCAAGGAGGCCGAGAACCCGTTGCGCGCCCTCTGGACGCGCGCGGTCGACGAGGCCGCCCGGCTGCGGGCGCTGCTCGACATCGCCGCCGGCCGCTTCGGCTTCGCCCTCTTCGGTTGGATTCCCGCCCGTCTCAAGGGCAAGGTGGAGGAGGCGCTGGCGGCCCACAAGGACCACGTCGTCTATACTCTCGAGCCCGCAGACGAACACCACGAAGCCGATCGGGTCCCCGTCACCCTCGACAACGGCCCCATGGTCAAGCCCTTCCAGATGCTGATCGAGTTCCTCAACATTCCCAAGTACGGCACCTGGGACCCGACCTGGGTCGTCGCCGTCTTCTTCCCCTTCTGGTTCGGGATGATCGTCGGCGACCTGGGCTACGCGCTCCTCTTCATGCTGGTGGCGCGGCTGCTCTCCGGCCTCGTCAAGCAGAGGAAGCCGCTCGTCATCGAGTTCTTCGGCATTCACATGAAGCCCCCGGTCGTTAAGGACCTGGTCTTCGTCTTGAACGCCATGATCTTCTGGACCGTGGTCTGGGGCTTCGTCTACGGCGAGTTCTTCGGCAACTTCCTCGAGCACCTGGGCGTCTTCTACGTGCCAGGACACACCGAGGGCCTGATCCCGATACTCATTCCCCGCGCCGACACCGCGGCGACCGCCGGCATGCTCATCCTCGTCGCCATCGCCTTCGGCGTGATCCAGGTCTTCCACGGCCTGGGGGTGCGCGCCTGGCTGAGCCTGCGCCACGGCCACATGAAGCACTTCTGGGAGGCCGTGGGCTACCTGGGCGGCCTCGTGGGCCTGATCGTCTTCGCCTACACCTTCCTCAGCGGCGCCAGCGGCGGCGTCTACAACCTCGTCATGTACGCCGGTTTCGCCGTCTTCCTGCTGGGCATCGTGATGTCGCGGGTGGTGCTGATGATCGCCGAGCTGCCCACCCAGGGCGGCCACATCCTCAGCTACATCCGTATCTACGCCGTCGGCGTGGCCGGGGCGATCATGGCCAACCTGGCCACCGACCTGGGCTTCTCGCTGGCCGAGAAGCTGGGCGTACTGGGCATCTTGGTCGGTCTGGCGGTAGGACTGCTCACGCACCTGACCATCCTGGCACTGACGATGATGGGGCACATTTTGCAGCCCATCCGTCTGGTCTGGGTCGAGTTCTTCACCAAGTTCGGGTTCTACGAAGAGTCGGGGCGGCCGTACCGCCCGTTCAAGTCCGTCCGTAACGATGCGAGCAGCGCATCTTAGGGAACGAGAAAGAAGGGTAGTGGAGGTTACATCATGAAGAAAGTTCTGACTGCACTGGGGATGATGGTTCTAGGCGCTCTGGCGATGGCGGCCGAAAATGGCGCCGGGGGCGACGGCAGCATCGGCAAGGGCCTGATCGGCCTGGGCATCGGCCTGGCCGTGGGTCTGGGCGCGCTGGGCACCGGCGTAGCGCAGGCTCGCATCGGCTCCGCCGGCGTGGGCGCCGTGGCCGAGAAGCCGGGGATGTTCGGTACTGCGCTGATCTTCCTGCTGCTGCCGGAAACGCTGGTCATCTTCGGCCTGGTCATCGCATTCATCCTGCTTGGCAGGCTCTAGAGCGGCGCTACTCGGTCTCGCCCGCGCCGCGCTCGGCGTCGGGCGAACCGTCACGGGAGGCGGTGCATGTCTAAACTCGAAACGATCCTCCAGGAGGAGGTGCTGGCCGAGATCCAGCAGCTAATGGCCAAAGCCGAGGAGGAGGCGGCGAAGATCGTCGCCGAGGCCAAGGAGAAGGCCGAAGCGCTGGTGGCCGCGCAGAAGCGCAAGCTCGAGGCCCGCAAGGTCGCTGAGCTGCACCGCGCCGAGAGCGCGGCGGAGCTGGCAGTCACCACCGCGCGGGTCAAGGCCAAGGGCGAGGTCATCACCAAGATCTATCACGAGGTGCGGGGCCGCCTCGAGGCCCTTCCCCAGAGCCCCGAATACCCCACCCTGCTCGAGCGCCTGGCGGAGGAGGCGGTGGCCGCCGTGGGCGAGGCCGAGGCCGTGGTGGTAAACCCCGAGGACGCGGCGCGGCTGAAGGGCTGGGCCGAGGCCAGGGGTCTGGAAGTGCGCACCGAGGACGAGGTGCGCCTCGGTGTCGTGGCCGTGGCCAAAGGCGGTAAGACCCGGGTGGCCAACACGCTCCCCGACCGACTCGAACGCGCTTGGGAAGTCCTATCCGCCAAGGTTTCGCAGATTCTCTGGTCGTGAGGAGGTTTTGGTGACGGACGACTTTGGATACCTGAACGCGCGCGTGCGTGTCCGGCGCTCGAGCCTCCTGCCCGAGGGGTTCTTTCAGGAAGCCCTCAACCTCAACTTCCCTGACTTCGTCGGCGCCTTGAGCGAGACTCCCTACGGCGAGCACCTGAGCGGCGACGACCTGGGCGCGGTAGACCGCGCGGTCGCGGCGCGGCTGCGCGAGGCCGTGGGCAGCCTGCCCCGGCTGGTGGGCGGTGAGACCCGCGATGCCGTCGTCATGCTGCTCTCGCGGGCGGATCTCGCCAATATCAAAACGATCCTGCGCGCCAAAGAAACGGGTCTGGCCGCGGACGATATCCGGCGGCACCTGGTGGGCGGTACCCTCCCTGAGGCAGTGCTGCAGGCGATGATCGAGGCCCCGGACGCCGCCGGGGTGGTGCAGGCGCTGGTGCTGCCCGGCCACCCGCTCTCGGCGGCGCTGCGCGAGGCCGTGGCCGCTGGGGGCGGCCTCGCCGAGCTTGAGGTCGCGCTTGACCGCGCCTACTTCGAGGGCCTGCGCAACCTCGCCAAGAAGCTGGACGACGCCTTCCTGCAGGACTACCTGGCCTACGAGGTGGACGGCGTCAACCTCTCCACCGCCTTCAAGCTCGCGCAGCAGGGGGGCGTGGGGGAGGCCGACGTCTACTTCGTGCGCGGCGGACGCCACGTGGGCGAGGCGCTCTTCGCCCGCATCGCGGGCGGCGAGGTGGAGGCGGTGGACGAGCTCGCAGGCACGCCGCTCGAGCCCCTGGTCGCCGCGCGCGACCTGGGCGCGCTCGAGCACGCGCTGCGCTGCCTGCTGCTCGAGCGCTCAGCTCGCGGCGCCTTCGATGGCGAGGGCGCCGGTCTGGTGACCGCGTTCGTCCGCGCCATGGAGTGGGAGGCGGCGCGGCTGCGCCTGCTGGCCCGGCGCGCCTACTACGGCCTGCCGGCCGAGGCCGTGGAGCGGGAGGTGTTCTGCTCGTGAAGATCGCCGTGCTCACCGATCCCGAAACGGCCACCGGATTCCGCTTGGGCGGGCTCGAGGTGCACACCGCCCAGACCGAGGCCGAGGCCAGGGAACGCCTGGCCGAGATGATCGAAACCGACGGCTTCGCCCTGATCGCCGTGGACGAGGGGCTCCTGCCCGAGCCCTACGAGGCGGTCGAGCGGATAATGCGCGGGCGCGACCTGCCGGTCCTGCTCCCCTTTACCTCGCTCGCCCAGGCCTTTGCCGCCGGCGAGGAAGACGCCACCGAGTACATGCGGCGGTTGGTGAAGTCTACGATCGGTTACGACATCAAGCTCTAGCGCAAGGAGGCAAACGGGAATGATTCAAGGAACCATTCAAAAGATCGCGGGGCCGGCCGTCATCGCAGGAGGCATGAGCGGCGCCCGCATGTTCGACATCTGCAAGGTCGGCGAGGAGGGTTTGGTCGGCGAGATCATTCGCCTCGACGGCGACACCGCCTTCGTGCAGGTGTACGAGGACACCTCGGGCCTGCAGGTGGGCGAGCCGGTGGTCTCGACCGGCAACCCGCTCTCGGTCGAGCTGGGTCCCGGCATGCTCAACGCCATCTACGACGGCATCCAGCGCCCGCTCGACAAACTGCAGGACAAGACCGGCGACTTCATCGACCGCGGCGTCGTGGTGCACGCCCTCAACCGCGAAAATACCTGGGCCTGGACCCCGAAGGTCGAGCCCGGCGACGTGGTCGCGGGCGGCCAGGTGCTCGGCACCGTGCCTGAGTTCCAGTTCACCCACAAGATCCTGGTTCCGCCCGGCGTTTCCGGCACCGTCAAGTCGGTCAAGCCGGCCGGTGAGTACACCATCGAGGAGCCTGTCGTCACCCTGGAAGACGGCACCGAAATCAAGATGTACCACCTCTGGCCGGTGCGCCGCGCCCGCCCCATCACCTCCAAGGAAGACCCCAACGAACCCTTCCTCACCGGCATGCGCATCCTCGACGTGCTCTTCCCGGTGGCCATGGGCGGCACCGCCGCCATCCCCGGCCCCTTCGGCTCGGGCAAGACCGTGACCCAGCAGTCGCTGGCCAAGTGGTCGAACGCCGACGTGGTGGTTTACGTGGGCTGCGGCGAGCGCGGCAACGAGATGACCGACGTGCTCGTCGAGTTCCCCGAGCTGGAAGACCCCAAGACCGGCGGTCCGCTGATGCAGCGCACCGTGCTGATCGCCAACACTTCCAACATGCCGGTGGCCGCGCGCGAGGCGAGCATCTACGTGGGCGTCACCCTGGCCGAGTACTTCCGCGACCAGGGCGTCTCGGTGGCCCTGATGGCCGACTCGACCAGCCGCTGGGCCGAGGCGCTGCGCGAGATTTCTAGCCGCCTCGAAGAGATGCCCGCCGAAGAAGGCTACCCGCCCTACCTGGCCGCGCGCCTGGCGGCGTTCTACGAGCGTTCCGGCCGCGTCGTCACCCTCAACAAGGAACCGGGTGCGGTTTCGATCGTCGGCGCGGTCAGCCCTCCGGGCGGCGACATGTCCGAGCCGGTGACCCAGTCCACGCTGCGCATCGTCGGCGCCTTCTGGCGTCTGGACGCCTCGCTGGCCTACCGCCGCCACTTCCCGGCGATCAACTGGAACGGGTCGTACTCGCTCTTCATCGACATTCTCGACCCCTGGTACCGCAAGCACGTGGCGGAAGACTACCCCGAGCTGCGTAACCGCCTGCAGGAGCTCTTGCAGCAGGAGGCCAGCCTGCAAGAGGTCGTCCAGCTCGTCGGCCCCGACGCGCTGCAGGACGCCGAGCGCCTCATCATCGAGGTGGGCCGCATCGCCCGCGAAGACTTCCTCCAGCAGAACGCCTTCGACCCCGTCGACGCCTACTGCTCGCTTTCCAAGGCCTACGGGCTGATGCAGATGATCCTGGAACTCTACGAGGCTGCATCCGAAGCCATCCAGGCGGGGGTGACGATCGACGAGATCATCCAGCACCCCGTCATCGAGAAGATCGCCCGCGCCCGCTACGTGCCCGAGGACGAGTTCGCAGCTTACAAAGACGAGGTTCTGGCCGAGATCAAGAGCGCCTTCAAGGCCGCGGCCTAAGGGAGAAGAATCATGGATCTGTTCAAGAAAGAATACACCTCCCTCACCTACATCTCGGGGCCGCTGCTCTTCGTGGAGAACGCCAGCGACCTGGCCTACGGCGCCATCGTCGAGATCAAGGACGGCTCCGGTCGGGTGCGCGGCGGTCAGGTGATCGAGGTCTCCGAAGAGTACGCGGTCATTCAGGTCTTCGAGGAGACCACCGGTCTGGACCTGGCCACCACCACCGTCAGCCTGGTCGAGGACGTGGCCCGCCTGGGCGTGAGCCCGGAGATGCTGGGCCGCCGCTTCAACGGCATTGGCAAGCCGATAGACGGCCTGCCCCCGATCACTCCCGAGAAGCGCGAGCCGATCATCGGTAAACCCATCAACCCGGTGGCGCGCCGCAAGCCAGAGGAGTTCATCCAGACCGGCATTTCCACCATCGACGTCATGAATACGATGGTCCGCGGGCAGAAGCTGCCCATCTTCTCCGGTTCCGGTCTCCCGGCCAACGAGCTGGCGGCTCAGATCGCCCGTCAGGCGACGGTGCCCGGCGAGGACGTGCAGTTCGCAGTGGTCTTCGCGGCCATGGGAATCACCCAGCGCGAGCTCTCCTTCTTCGTCAACGAGTTCGAGCGCACCGGGGCGCTGGCGCGCAGCGTCCTCTTCCTCAACAAGGCCGACGACCCGACGATCGAGCGCATCCTCACCCCGCGCATGGCGCTCACGGTGGCCGAGTACCTGGCCTTCGAGCACGACTATCACGTACTGGTCATCCTCACCGACATGCTCAATTACTGCGACGCGCTGCGCGAGGTGGCGGCGTCGCGCGAGGAGATTCCCGGTCGCCGCGGTTACCCGGGCTACATGTACACCGACCTGGCGACGATCTACGAGCGCGCCGGCGTGATCAAGGGCAAGAACGGCTCGGTGACCCAGCTACCCATCCTCTCGATGCCCGACGACGACCGCACCCATCCGGTGCCCGACCTGACGGGGTACATCACCGAGGGGCAGATCCAGCTCTCGCGCGAGCTGCACCGCAAGAACCTCTACCCGCCCATCGACCCCCTGCCCTCGCTCTCGCGGCTGATGAACAACGCCATCGGCAAGGGCAAGACACGCGACGACCACAAGCAGGTGGCCGACCAGCTCTACGCCGCATATTCTAACGGCGTGGACATCCGCAAGCTGGTGGCGATCATCGGTGAGGACGCGCTGACCGAAAACGACCGTAAGTACCTGGAGTTCGCCGATCAGTTCGAAAAATACTTCATCAACCAGGGTCCGCAGAACCGGACGCTCGAGCAGTCACTCGACCTGGCCTGGGCTCTGCTCTCGACGTTGCCGCAGACCGAGCTCAAGCGTATCTCGCGCGACCACATCGGCAAGTACTACGGCGCCAAGCTCGAAGAAGTCTGGGGCCAGGTCTAGTCAGGAGGCGCCATGGAACAGATCAGCCCCACCCGGATGACCCTCTTGCAAAAGCGCGGCCAGCTGCAGCTGGCCAGCAAGGGGGTGGACCTGCTCAAGAAGAAGCGCGACGCGCTGGTGGGGGAGTTCTTCGCGCTGGTGCACGAGACCCTCGACGCCCGCAAGAAGCTGGAGAGCGCGGCCAAGGACGCCTACTTCGCTCTCTTCCTGGCCAAGGCCTTCGACGGCCCCGAGGCCGTGGACGCGCTGGCGTTGGGCATGCCGGTGCTGAGCGACGTGGAGGCCGAGGTCGAGAACGTCTGGGGCACCAAGGTGCCCAGGTTGAACGTGGAGTGGCCCGAAGGTTCGGCGGCCAGCCCCATCGCCACGGGTGGGCAGACCCTGAAGGCGCAGGAGGCTTTCCGCCGCTTTGCTCAGGCGCTTGTCGAGGTGGCCAACACCGAGACCCGTTTGCGTCGCATCGGCGAGGAGATCAAGAAGACCACCCGCCGCGTCAACGCCCTGGAGCAGGTGGTGATCCCCGGCGTGCTGCACCAGATGCGCTTCATCAAGCTGGTGCTGGAGCAGCGCGAGCGCGAGGACACCTTCCGCCTCAAGCGCATCAAGGCCAAGAGCGAGAAGGAAGAAAAGCAGGCCGCCACGGCCTAGAGTTGTTTCCCGTTTGCCTCGCGGGCCCCGAAAGGGGCCCGCGCTTTATTATCCTACCAATCCTAAGGCAGCCAGCCGCGCAGCCAGCGCAGCCAGTTCTCGCCGAGGACGCCGGGGAAGACGCCCGCTGGCAGTACATCTTCCAACCGCCGCAGGTCGGCGGGGCGGTCGAGCGGCTCGGGCAGCTCGCGGGCGCCGAAGCCGCCGTCGAAGTCGGAGCCAATGCCTACGCGCTCCCAGCCGATCAAGTCGGCGATGTGGGCAATGTTGCGAATGATGATATCGAGCCCTGGCCGCTCGTTGCCGCGCTGCCAACCCGATTGCAAGAAGGCGTTGTATAGAACGGTGCCGATCACGCCGCCACGCTCGCCGATCGCGCGGATCATGGCGTCGGTGAGGTGCCGTTCGTGGTCCACGTAGCGGCGGGCGTTGGAGTGGCTGGCCAGCATCGGCCCGTCGTAGCGCTCGACCGCGTCCCAGAAGGAGCGTTCCGAGAGGTGGCTGGCGTCGAGCGCCACCCGGGGCTCGTCCTGCAGAGCTGCCATCAGCTCGCGGCCCAGCCCCGTGAGGCCGCCGGTGCCGTTCCAGCTACCGCCGGCGTAGCGGGTGCCGCCCCAGGCCGGGCCCACCAAGCGGACGCCGGCGTCGGCCCAGAAGCCGAGTTCGTCTGGCGTTCGTATCGGGTCGGCGCCCTCCATCAGAACGAGCAGGCCGATCACGCCGTCTTCCTTCCACGCCTTCAGGTGGCTTTCGAGCCCGGCCCGGCTGGTGACGAGCCGCACCCGGCCTTCGTCCGCCCAGCGGTGGTAGAGCTCCAGCTGGCGCAGGGCGCGGGCGTGGGCCTCGTCCGGGGTGCTGTAGCCTTCGGGATTGTGCTCGGGGTGGTAGGGGCTGGCGAAGAGGGTGGCGAAGACGAGCGCCGCGCCCGCCTCCTCCAGAGCAGGCAGCGTGACCGTGGGCAGGTCGCCCTCCGTGCGCCGCCGCCTCAGCTCCTCGAGCGGCAGGGTCAGGTCGAGCCCCGCGTCGAGCACGTTGTGGGCGAGGTCGAGGTGAGCGTCCACTAAGGGGGTCTCTGCGAATCCCACGTCCTTATGGTACGGTACGCCAAAAACAAAACGGCGAAGCTCAAATAAATAGTTTTACACTTACTCAACGACGCCCGATTGATTCGGTGCGTGTTTTTTATTAGTTTGAAATTCAAACGACAAGAGTTTGCGCGTTGTATTAAAAAACCCCGATGGTTAATGGCGGTGGGCAACATGTGACGCAGCAGGCGTTAGCCACTGCCGTCGTTGGCCCGGTAGAGCCGGCGCTCGGCCTCGATGGCGTGGTCGAGTTCCTGAATCTCCTTTAGAATCTCGATCGCGTGCTCGGGATCCTGCTTCAGCGCTGCGGTGAGTCGCGCGCGTTTGCGCCGCAGGTAGGCTTCGCGCAGCCGCGCCAGGCTCTTGTCGAGCTGCTCCTTGTGTTCGGCGGGGTGCTCGCTGCCCGAAAGCATCAGCCGCTCGAATAGCCGCCCGCCCTCGCCCCGACCGGCGAAGCGGTCGAGGATGCGGCGAGGTTTGAACCCTTCTTCTTCGGCGACGCGGATGAACTCGGCGAGGAAGGTGTCCTCGGGCGGCCAGGTGTGGTCTTCCACGTAGCGTACCCAGTCGGCGAGCTGCGCCGGGTCCACCGCAAGCAGCTGCGCAATCACGTCCAGTTCCAGGAGGAGCAGCCGGTTTGCGCCATCGGTGGTGGCCGCCTCCACCTGGGCCCGCTCCACGACCGGTCGCTTGCGCTTTCGCTGGCTCCAGATCAGGTCTTCGAGGGCGCGCGGGTCGAGGCCCAGGCGGTCCACGATCACGGCCTTTAGCGCCTCCGCCACCGGGTCGAAGGGCTCGGCGTCGGTGAGGCGCGGCAGCAGCCGCTCCAGCACGACGCGCTTGCCCTCGGCGGCGGCGAGGTCCACGTCCTCGGCGGCGGCGAGGAAGCGGTACTCGACCTCGAGCAGGGCCTCTTCGAGGGCTTGGGCAAAGGCGCCCCGACCCTCCGGGTCGGTGAGCAGGTCGCCGGGGTCGCGCCCCTCGGGGAGGAGCACCGCGTAGGTGAGGAAGCGCCGCGCTACCCCTACGTCCAGCCCCGCCAGGGTGGCCTTGCGTCCGGCCTCGTCGGCGTCGAAGGCCAGGTAGAGGCGTTCGGCCTCGGCGCGCTCGAGCAGGCGGGCTTGCTCGAGCGAGAGCGCCGAGCCCAGGACCGCCACGGTCTCGGTCCAGCCCATCTGAGAGAGCGCGAGGACGTCGAACAATCCCTCCACCACGACGGCGCGTTTGCGCTCGCGAATGCTCTTCCGCGCCTCCGGGTAGCCGTAGAGGAGCCGGTTCTTCTTGAATAGGTCGGTCTCGGGGGTGTTCAGGTACTTGGGGGCGTCTTCGTCCGCGAGCGCCCGTCCGGTGAAGGCGACGACCCGGCCCATGGGGTCGCGGATGGGAAAGACGACGCGACCGCGCAGGCGGTCGTAGACGCGGCCGTCCTTCTCGGCGAGAACCCCTGCCTCGAGACCCAGCTTTAGCGGCACGTCATGTCGCTTCAGGTACAGCACCAGGCCGTCCCAGCGCCTGGGGGCGAAGCCCAGGGCGTAGCGCTCGATGGTGGCGTCCTCGAGCCCGCGGCCGCGCAGGTAGTCGAGCGCGGGGCCCTCGAGGTGCTCCTGGAAGTAGGCGAGCGCCAGCCGGTTGACCTCTACCAGGTCGCGCGTCGGCTTGCGCGCGGGGCCGCGCTCGGGCAGCTCGACGCCGGTTTCCTGGGCCAGCCTCTCGAGCGCTTCCCGGAAATCCACCCCTTCGATCATCTGCACGAACTTGAAGACGTCGCCCCCGGCCTTGCAGCCGAAGCAGTAGAACATGCCTTTGTGTTCGTCGACGTAGAACGAAGGGGTCTTTTCGTTGTGAAAGGGACAAAGCCCCTTCCAGCGCCCCTTGCCTGCGGGTTTCAGGGGCACGTAACGCTCGACGACGGCTTTGAAGTCGAGGCGGCTACGGATTTCTTCGCGAGGATCCATCGGTTTCCTGAAGCCGGGCTTCGCGCCAGCGCAGGCGCGCCCACGCCCCCAGGATACCGTAGCCTCCCAATGCCGGGGCGGGTTCGGGAGAGGCGCGCTCAAGCTGGGCCAGCAGCGAGCGGCGCCACGCTTCCTGCGCGGCCAGCGAGGCCTCGAAGCGCAGCAAGTGCCCAACGTTTTCCCCGCGCGCCAGGGCGATTTCCGCGCGCAGCAGCCGCGCGGTCTCGCCGACGACGACGAAGCCGCCGGCGCTGGCGCGGCGCTGCAGGTGCCGGGCCAGCGCCAGGGCCTTTTCGGGTTGGCGGTGCATGAGGTACAACCCCCAGAGGGTAAGCGTAAGGTGATGCAGGTAAGGTCCGCTCTGGCGGGCCTTTTGGCGCGCGGCCTTCAGTGTGGGGATGGGGTCGCCGCCGGAGCGCCAAATACGCAGCGCTTCGGCGAGGGCGAAGAGCAGACGTCCGGGCGGCGTGGCTTCTTCGGCGTGCAGCCGCTGCAGCTCGCGAAAGCGCTCTTCCCCCTTGCGGCCGCCGCGGAGCGCATGGGCCAGGGCCAGATTGGCCGCCAGCCAGGGGTGGGGTTCGCGGGCGTAGACCTCTTCGCCCAGGGCGAGCGCGTGCCTGAGCTGCCCGGTTTCGATGTGGAAGCGCATACGGATGGCGTGGATGCGGGCGCGTTCGTCGGGGGTGCGCGCGTGGTCTAAGTGGACCTCCGCCTGCTCGAGCGCTGCGGCAGCTTCGCGGGCGCGCCCCTGGTCCAGCCAGAGACCGGCGCGCACGCTCCAAGCGGTGGTGGCGAGGCCGGGATGGGCTTTGCGGGCGTGCTCGACGGCCCGGTCGGCCCACTCGGCGGCGACGGCGAGCCGCTCCGCCATCCAGCGGTAGCCGCTGATGGCCAGCGCCGCCTCGGCGGCGCGGCTTTCGCCACGGGCTTCCAGGTGGCGATCGTAGGCCTTGCGCATGGCTGCGGCGGCCTCCTGGTAGCGTCCCAGCTGGGCGTGGCTTTCCGCCAGCAGCCGGGCGTGGGCGGCTTTGAGCGCGGGCGGTCCTTCGGGCTCAGCGGCCGCCAGGCGGGGCAACCGTTCCTGTGGAGGCTCCAGCGCCAGCAGGGCGAGCGCCACCTCGGGGTCGTTGCGCCGTAGCTTGAGGTAGCGGCCGAGGCTTACCCTGGCCGCCTCCGCGTCTCCCAGTCGCGCCCGCGCCAGGCCGGCAAGCTTCAAGGCCTCGTGGGAGGTTTCGCCCTCGAGCCAGGAGAGCGCCGTTTCCGGCGAGCCTCCTTCGAGGTGCAGCGTGGCCAGGCGCAGCCGCGCCTCGGACTTGTGATCGTCTCCCGCGAGCGCCAGCGCCGCCTGATAGTATTGCTCGGCGCCGCGAAAGATTCCTCCGCTCTTTTGCAAGTCGCCCGCGCGCAGGTAGGCGCGGGCCGCCTCCAGGTAGCGCCCCGCCAGGCGGGCGTGTTCAGCCGCCTGGGCGGCGAAGTGGGCACCGGGGCGGGGGCGCAGCCAGCGCCAGTAGGCTTCGTGCAGCCGCTCACGGTCTTCCTTCGACAAGAAGAGCTGGGCGGCGCGCTTTAGCAGGGGGTCGGCCACCCGCAGCGGGGTTTCGCCGCTCTCGCCGGCGCCGTCGGTCGCCAGGTAGCCGTCTTCGATCAGGTCGGCGATCGCCGGGGCCACCTCGGCTTCGAGCAGCTGCTGGAGCAGGCCCGGCCAGCTAGTGGGCTGTCCCAGCGCGCTGTAGAGCAGCAGCTTGCGATGCAACGGTTGCAGCTTGTCCAGCCGGGACTGGAAGGCCGCCATCACCGAGGCACGGGGATCGGCGGAAAGAGCGAGAAAGCGCAGCGCCAGGGGAAAACCGCCGCTTTCGTGGTAGATGCCTTCGCGGGTCGCGGCATCCAGTTCGGGGTTGAGGTGGCGCAGGTAGGCGTCGGCGTCGGCGGGCGAAAGCGGTCCCAGAACGAGGTCCGCTCCGGTGGTGGGAGAGCGTCGCAGCACCAAAACGGTCAGGCCGGGCACAGCTTCGGCGCGCAATTCGTCAAGTATGCGACCCAACATCGCGTGGTCGAGCGGGCCGCTGCGCACCACCACCACGGTAGGCCGCTCCTGGGCCAGCAGCTGCAAGATGCGACGGAAGCTGCGCACAAGGGTGCCTTCCAGTTCTTCGGGCGGTGCCGGCCGTTCGGGCTCGAGCCCCAGAGTGTAAGCGAAGACCCGGCGGTCTAGGTCAGCAAGCGGCAGCCGCGCCAGGATCCCCTCGGGCGTCATTCCCAGGCTGCGGGAGAGCGCTTGCTGAAACGTTTCACGCAGAGGCATACCTAGTTCCATTCCGGGAATGTACACGGTGCGCACGCGTCCAGAACTGCGCCGCAAGGCCTCCTCTACCAGGAATGACTTACCCGCGCCGATCGGTCCCGAAACGACCGCCACCCGACCCCTACCCGCTTCGGCTTCGCGAATCCAGTCGAGGACCTGCTTCAATTCGGCCTCGCGCCCGAAGAGCGGATGCTCACGACGTCCCCAGCCGCGAAAAGCGCGTACGGGTTGCGGTTCGTTGAAACCTTTGAACAGCCGGGGCTTGAGCTTTTCCAGGTTGGCCTCGGGGATTAATTGCGCCGTCACCTCGTCCAGCCAGACCTCGCTGCCCGGCGCCGCGGCCGCGAGGCGCTGCGCAAGGTTGACCGGTACGCCGATAACGGTCTGGTGTTGTCCCTGCTCGCTGCCTAAAGGTCCCAGCAGCACCAGACCGGTGGCCAGACCCACCCGCCCCTGCAGCTCTGGATCGTCCGCGCGCGTTGCCTCGACCATGCAAGCCGCAGCCTGTAGGGCGCGTAGCGGTTCGTTCTCGCGACTCTTCTGCAGCCCAAAGACGGCCAGCATACCGTCACCGAAGAACTTGTCAATGTAGCCGCCGTGGGTGGTAACGCAGTCGCGGGCGCGCTCCAGCAGTCGGTGGACCGTGCGATGGGTTTCCTCTAGGTCGTGGGCGGTAGTGTAATGGCTAAAGTTGGTCAGGTCGAAGAAGAGCGCCGTGGCCCAGCGCCGCTGCGGCAGCGGGGCGCGGCTGAGCGGATGGCCGCAGTGCCCGCAGAAACGAAACCCTTGCGGGTTGCGGGTGCCGCAGTGCGGGCAACGCACCTAGGCGCGCCTCCCTTCCGTGCGGAACGCCATGAGGGGAGGTTCGGTCGTGACCTCGATGTCCATGCCCGACTCCAGCGGTTCCTCCGAGGCCAGCACCAAGGGAACACCGCAGTCCAGCAAATAAAAACCCGGTTCCAGCTCGCTTCGCACCCGTCCGTTGAGGAGATAACGGCCGCCCGACAGGGGACGCGCAGCGGATGCGCCCTGCCGGTACCTGAACGTTTCCACGGTGGCGTGAAGCACCAGATCAACCTGCCCGGTCGGGGCCGGAGGAGCGCCCCGGTCAAAGGGATAAAGGATACCAGCGGGGGTAACCGCCTCGAGCAGCGGGTAGCCGAGAGGTTGCGGCAGCAGCTCAACGCCTACCGCATGATCACCGAAGCGCTCGGCGAAGGCCTCGGGGCTTTCCTCATAGGTCATGGGAACATTTTAAGTTGGGAATCATTGAAGGCGTACCCCTAACTTGGGGTACGCCTTCCAGTAACAGTTCCGGTTAAAAGACGGGGCCGATGCGGAAGTGGAAGACCCCGCGCGGGTGCGCGGCGCTGAAACCGTAGTCGAAGCGCAGCGCAGGCAGCAGTACCGAGCCGTAGCCGAGGTTGAGCTGCACCCCGGCGCCGAAGCCGGCCTTGAGGTCGAGCGCTTCCCCCGGGTTCCAAACCGAGCCGATGTCGACGAAGAGGATGCCGATTACGGTCTGGCTTATGGCCGACTGCAGGTTGAAGTCGTAGCGGTACTCCAGCGAGCTGCCCAGCAGGTAGTGGCCGGAAAGCTCCATGGTGTTGTATCCGCGCAAGGTGCCAAGCTCGGACTGATTTCCGCCCAGGAAGAAGACGCGGCTCGCCGGGGGGTTGCCCAGCACCGCGCCGACCGAAGCGCGCAGCGCGAAGACCTGACGCGGATCTCCTTCCACGATCGTATAAGTTTTGTAAGTTATCCAGGCAGGTACGAACTGACTGAGCGCGCCACCGTAAGGCAGGTTGAGGCCGTAGGCCAGCGATCCGCTGAGGCTGAAGCCCTGGCTGGGAAACTGGGGATTCTCAACGGTCGAGTAAGTGGCCGAGGCCCCGATCGAGTAGCTTTGGTAGGGGGTGGGCAGCAGCGTGCGGGCCGTCGCCTCGTCGGGCGTGGCGGGTTTGTCGGGATCGTAGACCTCCAGTTTGGGCCGAACCCACTCCGCGTCCAGGTTGACGAAGACCTTGAGGTTCTCGAGTTCGCGCGACCAGGGGCGGCCAACGGAGAACTTGACGCCGCTACGGCGCTCGGTATAGTCCCAACCGGTGTCATTGCCGCTCGCATCCTCCAGTGGTAGATTGCCCAGCGGATAAGTGTAAGCGCTAAAGCTGAGACTCGTGGGCACCTCCTTGAAGTCGAGCGCGTCCACCCACAGCCAGGGAACGGTGTAGCTGGCGCGAAGCGTGAGGTTGTCGTGGGCGTCGTTTTCGCCGAAGGTCAGGTTCAGGCTGGCTTGATGGGCGCGGCCCCAGAGGTTCTTGCTCTCGAGCGTCGCCTGCCCGCTCCAGCCCTCGATGCTAGACCAGGCCACCGCAGGCGCCAGCACCGTGGTCTTGGCCTCCTTGAGGCCGAGCACGAGCACCACCTGGTCGGGCGCCGTTCCGGGTGCGGTCGAGATTGCAGGGGGTTCTGCGAGCAACCCCGAGCGCAGCAGGTTGCTAATGCCCTTTCGAATAGCGGTAACCGAAAAGAGCGCGCCGGGTGGGGGCAGCTCCCGTAAAATTACGAAGTCCTTGGTCGCGTGCGGCCCCTGCCACTCCAGGTGGTAGCCGCCGATGCGCAGCTCATGAATACGCTGTACGTAGACCCCATCCTCGAAGGCGAAGTCGGGCTGAGGTCGAATCTCGTACCCCGCCTCGCGATAGACCTTCTGAATTCGCAGGAAGTCCTCCTGGGCCAGTTCGGGGGAGAAGAGGTCGCCGGGTTTCAACCGCAGCAACGCTTGCAGCGCCTCGGGGTCCAGGGCGGTCGCTCCTTCGATCCGAACCTCACGTATCTTGCCATAACGTACTTCCCCCGGCGTCAGTACGACGCGCACCCCGTCGCTGCCCACCGGTTCTAACTGCAGCCGGATCTCGCGCCCGAGCTCGCGCGAGAGCCGGGCGACCTCGTCGAGCAGGCGGTCGTAGTTGAGCACCTCTCCCGGGGGGATGTCGGGCCGGACTTCCCCCAGCGCTTCGGCGTCCACCTCGACGACCTTAAGCTCGCGTATCTGGACGACTAGCCGGCCGTCTTCGAGGCGGGTGCGCGCGGGGTCGACCCCAGAGAAACGGTAGCCGGCCTCGAAGTACTTGCGGTTGACCTGTTCCACGGCGGCGCGGAAGAGGCTCCAGGAAAACGTTCCCTGATCGAGCAGCGGCTGAAAGGCCTTACGCAGCTCCGTCGGCGGGAAGACCTGCGCCCCTTTTATTTCCAGCTTCTTCAGGGGCCGGCTTTCCTTGACCCGGTAGACCAGGTAGACTCCGTCCTCTCCTTCGCGCGTTTCCAGGTCGACTTCGGGAACGAAGGGAAAGCCGCGTTCGCGATAGAAGTTCGCCAGTCGCTCGGCGCCCTCGCGCGCCCGCACCGGGTTGAAGGTGGCGCCGGGGCCCAGGGCCAGCTCGTCGCTGAGCAGGCGGGCCAGCTCCTCCGGGGGAAAGGCCTGGGCCTCGACCTCGACGCCGGCGATGGGGGGATTGGGTTCGAGCCGGACGACGAGGACGTCTCCCTCGAGCTCCGCCTCGACTTTGCGAAAATAGCCGCTCTCGCGCAGGGCGGCGCGTACCGCGTCGAGGTCGATCGTGTCAGTGTCTTGTCCGGGCTCTACCGGCAGGGCCACGCGCGCCAGCGCGCTGAGCACCGGGTCGGCCCCTTCGATGCGGATCTCGGACAGCGGGGCGGCCAGGGCGAAGCCCGTGAGCAGGAAGACCAGCATCAGGTAGCGTCGCATACCCTGATGCTACCGCTGCGGGTGAAGTAGGCGTGAGACCCGTGTGGTAACGTAATAACGTGAACTACGAGGCGATCATGAACGCGGTGGAGGCGGTGCGGGCGCGCACCGATTTTTCGCCGGAACTGGGCCTCGTTCTGGGGTCGGGTCTGGGCCCGCTCGCGGACGAGATCGACACTGAAGCCGAGATCCCCTATGCAGAGATCCCCGGTTTTCCGGTCTCGACCGCGCCGGGCCACGAGGGCAAGCTGATCCTGGGCCGGCTCGCGGGGCGGCCCGTGGTGGCCTACAAGGGCCGGGTGCATTTCTACGAGGGCTATCCCATGGAGCAGGTGGTCTTTCCGGTACGGGTCGGCTACTTCCTGGGTGCGGGGCGCTTCGTCGTCACCTCGGCCGCTGGGGGGCTCAACCCGGGCTTCCAGGCGGGTGACTTCATGCTCCACCTCGACTTCATCAACGCCATGGGCGCCAACCCTTTGCGCGGCCCTAACGATCCCCGGCTAGGACCCCGCTTCCCGGTGACCTTCGACGCCTACGACCCCGAGTACCTGGAGGTGGCGCGGCGGGTGGCGCGCGCTCAGGACGTGCGCCTGCGCGAAGGCGTCTACCTGGCCATCAGCGGTCCCAGTTACGCCAGCCGCAGCGAGCTCAGGGTCTACCGCTACGGGATGTACGCCGACGCCATCGGCATGTCCACCGTACCCGAGGTGATCGCGCTGCGCCACCTGGGGGCGCGGGTGCTGGGGCTCTCGACGATCACCGACATGGCGCTGGCCGACAGCACCCACCACGCCGACGAGCAGGAGGTGATCCGGGTGGCCGAGGAGCGCAGCCCGGTCTTCCGCAAGCTCGTGGCTGGTATCGTCGCCGAGCTGCCCTGAACAATGCCCTTGCCCGAGGTCCTCGCCCGCATCGAGGCCGCGGCCCGGCGCGCCGGACGCGACCCAGCGAGCGTGCGCCTGGTGGCCGTGACCAAGGGTCGCGATCTCGCCGAGATCGAGCGTAAGGTGCTGCGCTACGGCGACTTCCCCCTGGGCGAGAACCGCGTCCAGGAGGCGCGCGTCAAGGTTGCCGCCTGGCCCGAGCGCGAGTGGCACTTCATCGGCCCCCTGCAGCGCAACAAGGTGCGCTACCTGCGCCCATTCCGACTGGTGCACTCCGTAGATTCGCTGCGCCTCGCCGAGGCGCTGGCGGCGCGCGCGGAACGCGAAGGGTACCGGCCGCGCATCCTGCTCGAGGTGAACGTGGCCCGCGAGCCCCAAAAGCACGGACTCGATCCTTCCGAGCTGGATGCGGCGGTGCGGAGGGTGCGGTCGCTTGACCCCCTCGAGCTGCGCGGACTCATGACGATGGCCCCGCTGGTGGAAGACCCTGAGGAGGTGCGCTGGGTCTTCCGCGAGCTGGCCCGGATGGCGCGCGCACACGGCCTTTCGGAGCTGTCCATGGGGATGTCCGGCGACTACGAGGTGGCCGTCGAGGAAGGGGCCACCCTGGTGCGGGTGGGCCGGGCGCTCTTCGAAGGGTAAACTGTCAGCGATGGAGTTCAACGCGCTCGACATACGCTATCAAGAGTTCAAACGCGGTCTGCGCGGCTATGCGGTCGAAGAGGTGCGCGCCTACCTGGGTCAGCTGGCCGACTTTGTCTCCGAGCTGGTCGAGGAAAAGCAGCGGCTGGAGCAGCAGGTGGCCGAGCTGGAGCAGAGCCTGCAGCAGCACCGGCAGAACGAGGAGGAGCTCAAACGCGCCGTGGTGGCCGCCGAGCGCATCGCTCGCGACGTCAAGCAGCAGGCGCAGCGCGAGGCCGAGCTGATCGTCAAGGAGGCGCAGGGCCTCAAGGAGCAGACCCTGCGCGAGGCGGTGGAGCACGTCAAACGGGTCCAGCGCGACCTGGACGTTCTGCGCCGCGAGCGCGACCTCTTCAAGGAGCAGTTTCGGGCCCTGCTCGAGGGCTACCTCAAGTCCCTGGAAAACGGCAGCGCCTGAAGCCTCAATGGGTCAACCCCAGCCGCGCGAGCGCGTAGAGCAGCCGCTCGCGCAGCCGGTAGGACGCCGCAAACCGGCCCCGCACCGGCCAGCCGCGCGCCTCGAGGCCGAGCCGCTGCGCCAGCAGCAGCGCCCGTGGCAGATGGGGCTCGTCGGTGACGATCCAGACGGGGGCGGGCGCGAGCAGCGGGCGGGCCCGCACCAGGTTTTCCCAGGTGCTGTGGCTCTCGGTCTCGCAGGCCAGCGCCGCCGCGGGCACCCCGCGTTCTTCCAGGTAGCGGCAGCCCGAAGCCCCCTCGCTGAAGCGGTCGCCGGGGGCGCGGCCGCCGCTCACCACGATGCGCGCCGCGCGGCCGCTTTGGTAGAGCTCCAGCGCTGCGTCCAGCCGGGCGCGGAAGATGGGCGAGGGAACGCCGTCGTACTGGGCCGCGCCCAGCACCAGCGCCTGCCGGGGTTCGGCCGTGGCCTCGGGCACGCCGGCCGCGGCCAGCGCCCCCAAGAGCGCCAGCCCCGCGAGCAGCGCGCGCCATCCCCGCACGGCCCCACGTTACCCAGGCGACGGGAGAATGTCCAGCTCGTGGTAGAATGTAATTGCGCAAAAGACGCAGCGACACGCAGATGAACAAACTCTACGGAAACGTCCAAGGACTCAAACCTTCCCTGAAAAAGAAGCTCGGGAACCTGTACCGTCGGCGGGTTCCCGCGAACCGGCTCTACACCGCCGAACTGGCGCGCACCCTGGCCGAGCTCTCCACCGAGGTGGGCCGGCCATTGAGCCTGCTGCTCGCCCGCAACGGTCAGATGCGCGCGGTCGCCGTCGGCGACGCCGCGGCGCTGCCGGTGCCAGAGCACGCCTACCTGGAGTCGCGGCTCTCGGGCTACCGCATCGTCCACACCCATCTGGGCGGCGGCGGCCTGAGCGCCCCCGACCTTTCCACCCTTTT
>Ga0256835_1000206_pt1 | contig 48138 bp, 51 predicted proteins | sample PIR30metaG_FD_185972 | JGI IMG/M metagenome (GOLD analysis project Ga0256835, IMG submission 185972) | Hydrothermal vent microbial communities from East Pacific Rise, Pacific Ocean - PIR-30 | ecosystem: Environmental > Aquatic > Marine > Hydrothermal vents | place: Pacific Ocean: East Pacific...
CCATGTGAACTCGAATCCCCTGATAATTGCACATCCAGAGGTCTTCTCACCTAAATACGCGATACTGCCATCCCTCGGCCTCAACGAGCTCACCTACACGGGCCCACCGTACCCGCTTGGGGAGCTGGAGAGGCATGCCGAGGTCATCCTATCGAGGGATCCCGTTCCCCTAGCCAAGGACGTCATGACCACCGGTGAGATCCCCCGAAAGAACGACTTCGAGATCGTGAGGGGCTTCTACAAGGTGGAAGGTGGAAAGTTTGTGACGGACGAGCTTCCGGATGACCAAGCCTTGGTGGTGAGGATGGGGGACGGGTTGGTGATCCTGCTGGGTTGCGGCCACAGTGGGGTGGTGAACACGGTAGCGAGAGCCATCTCCCTCACGGGGGAGGACAGGATAAAAGCGATCATAGGAGGATTCCACCTGATCGACGCCAGTGACGAGAGGATAGAGAGGACAGTCGAGGCTTTGAAAGAGTACAATCCGGAGATACTCGTTCCAATGCACTGCACCGGTTTCAGGGCCAAATCCAAGCTTGCGTCCCAGCTGAGGGACAGTTTCAGGGAGTTGTACGCTGGGGAAAGCCTAGAGATATATTCTCAATAGCCGGTGAGCCAATACTTACTGAGCCACAATTCCATAAAAAGGAAATAAAGAAATTCACAAAAGCTTAATAAGTAAAATTCCACATGCGAATTGTGTAGTTTACAGACTAGTGATTCAAAATGATATTCACACGCTTCCTTCTTCCTCCTCTGGCCATTATAGCTATTTCACTAACTTTCTCTTTCCTGGTGGCGCAGGTCGTAACGTCATCGGAGTCCATCGGGATAGAAATTAAGAGACTGAACGACCTGTCCAGATATAGGATCATATACGTATCTGTGAGCAGGGAGAAAGCCTGTGGTGCGCGCATGGATGAAGAACCTATCCTCATTCTTTCCCAAGCATCGACTCAGTTTGTTCGAATCCACAGAATATGGGCCCCTGTATCCATAAAGGAGATCAATAGCAAGGCTATACTGATCTTGGTCAATTTTACCGACTTTCCTGATCTGATGAAGCCCGTCTTAGTTAGGGGGACTTATCCCAGCCAGACCGACGAGTGCATAATCTCGGAGTTTCTTTACGGGAACCTCTCGAGGAAGGGCTTTAGAATAGGTCAGAAGATTTCTATAGAGATCATACTACCAAAGGAAGGGGCCCTATGTGGTAGTAATCTGACTTTAAGCGATTTTACGAGATTTGTATACGAGTGCAGGGTCGTTGGAACGTACCTCCCCATGGAGATAGAATTCTCGCCCCTGTCTTCCTTGATGGTCTCTGAAGGGGGGTTCACGAGCTTCCTGAAGAAGAGGAACTTGAAAGTCGGCCCTATGAGCGTGTTCGCCGAGTACTTATTCCTGACCGAGGAAGGGGCCTCTGAGCGGGTAAATAGGTTGAGGGAGCTCGGTTACGATGTTCACGAGGAATCACTCTCGCTCCTGAGGAGAGGAGCGGATGTCTATGGAGAGGTATCGAAGAGACTTCGAGATCTGCTCCTCTTATTCCTCGCTGCGGGAATCTTCTCCTCCCTACTGATTACCGCCCTGACATATCGTGCTTATGAGAGGAGCTTATTCCTCATGGTCTCACTGGGATCGAGATGGTCTCTCCTATCCCTTACTGATCTGATCCTTTACATTTCCTCGCTAGTAATCGGACTATCACTCGGCCTGATTCTCTCTTTGCTGAGTGGACCTGTGGTAGCCCAGCTTACAAGCGGGATGGAGCCGTTTGTAGTCCCTCTATGGATCGAGCGAAATGCACTCAGCTCATGGCCCTACTTGATACTGTTCCTCCTAATCAACGTGCTGTTCAAGGTGCTATTACTCTGGAGATCGGGAAATGAAGACCTGTCCTCCCTGCATCGCATACGCATACGGGCCCGGTAGCTTGACTCAAAGGAACGATGTAAGGGGTACTCCAAGGTTCAGGAGGTCCCGTTCGATCTGACACTTGAGATCTGGGTAACTCTCAGGAGACTCATGACCCCCCATCGCACCTGTAAATGCGTAAAATGGGTCAGATACGCCCTCGATCTGTTGAATGGGCGATCCAGCCGACCCGAACCCACCGACAGCTAGTTTAATATCTGTCCTGATACGGCGCTCGGGGGTAGCTTGACCCGAGCATCGGACGGGGAACCTCTCGTGAGGATGGAAGGGATAGTGAAGAGGTTCCCCGGCGTCTTAGCGAACGATCACGTCGATTTTGAGCTACTTCCCGGGGAAATCCATGCCCTCTTGGGTGAGAACGGAGCCGGGAAGACGACCCTCATGAACATACTCTACGGCATATACCAGCCGGACGAGGGACAAATTTTCGTAAAGGGGAAGAGGGTGGAGATACGCAGCCCCAAGGATGCGATAAGGCTGGGAATAGGGATGGTGCACCAGCACTTCCTCCTGGTGGACAAGCACACCGTGGCTGAGAACCTGGCCATGGGTTACGCTAGGAGCATCCTCAATCCCCTGAGAGAGGTGAAGGCTAGGATAAGGGATTTCGCCGAGAAGTACGGGATCCAGGTGGATCCCGACGCTTACATTTGGCAGCTCTCGGTGGGGGAGCAGCAGAAGGTGGAGATAGTGAAGGCCCTCTACGCCGGGGCGGACATCCTCATCTTGGATGAGCCCACATCGGTTCTCACGCCCCAGGAGGCCAGGGACCTCTTCAACGTGCTCAGGAGGATGAAGAAGGACGGGAAGGGCATAGTCTTCATCACGCACAAGCTCTCGGAGGTCTTCGAGGTGGCGGACAGGGTGACGGTCATGAGGAGGGGAAGGGTAGTCGGCACGCTCAGGGTGGAGGAGGCAACCAAGGAATCGCTGGCCAGGATGATGGTGGGGAGGGATGTGGTCTTCGAACTGGAGAAGGTGCCTGGCAAGCCCGGCAGACCTGTCCTAGAGGTCAGGGACCTCGTAGTCCTCGGTGATAGGGGGAGGGAGGCCGTCAAAGGTGTCAGCTTCGAGGTGAGGGAGGGCGAGATATTCGGAGTCGCTGGAGTGGCGGGGAACGGGCAGAGGGAGCTGGTACAGGCCATAGTGGGATTGAGGAGGGTGAAATCTGGCTCTGTGAGGGTGATGGGGGTGGATGCGACCAATAAATCGCCTCGAGAGATCGCCGAGCTGGGCGTCGGACACATCCCGGAGGAGAGGCTCAAGTTCGGCATAGTTCCTGACATGAGCGTCGCGGAGAACTCCGTGCTGAAGAGCTACTACAGGCCCCCCTACAGGAAGGGTCTGCTGCTCGACTACGGCGAGATAAGGAGGACTGCTGAGTCCCTCATAAACGAGTACGAGATAGCCGTCCCTTCACCGGACACGCAGGCCAGGCTCCTATCCGGTGGTAACATGCAGAAGCTCATAGTGGGGAGGGAGATAAGGAGGGATCCCAAACTCATAGTGGCCTCCAACCCGACCTTCGGCTTGGACGTGGGGGCCACTGAATACATAAGAAAACTCCTTCTCAGGAAGAGGGATGAGGGGAGAGCCATCCTCTTGGTCTCCGGCGACTTGGACGAGGTGATCCAGCTCAGCGATCGCATAGCCGTGATGTTCGAGGGCAGGTTCGTGGGAATAGTCAGGCCGGAAGAAGTGACGAGGGAGGAGATCGGTCTCATGATGTCCGGATCGGAGGTGCTCTCATGAGGTTGAGGGTGATCAAGAGGCTCGAGACGAGCAGGAAGACCGTGATCCTCGTGAGGATACTGTCCGTTTTAGCAGCCCTGATGACGGCCTCGATCGTCTTCCTGGTCTACGGCCTGAATCCCGTCGATGTGTACTCCTCCATATTCTACAACGCGTTCGCCACTCGCATAGGCGTGACGGAGTCGATAGTCAGGATGATCCCCCTCCTCTTGGTGAGCACGGGGCTCGCCTTGGTGTTCAGGACGGGGTTCTGGAACATAGGGGCCGAGGGCCAGCTTCTGGCTGGGGCGATGGCCGCCTACGTGGTGGCGGTGAGCTTGGGATCCCTTCCATCTGCCTTACTGATCCCCGTACTCTTCTTCGTCGGGTTCGCAGCCGGTGCCGCCTGGGGCATACCACCAGCCATCTTGAAGGCCAAGCTCAACGTGAACGAGGTAATCTCCACCCTCATGCTCTACTACGTCCTGTACTGGGTGTTCCAGCACCTAATTCACGGGCCTTGGGAGGCTAAGGAGAAGGTCGGGCAGCTCACCTACGGGGGCTTTGCCCACACGGAAGTAATACCCGAGGCATCCCACCTTCCCCTGATAGATGGCACGAGGATCCACTGGCCCACCCTCCTGATAGCCGTGATTACCTCCATCCTAGCCTATGTACTCCTGACAAGGGCCCCTTGGGGATTCGAGATGAGGGCTGTGGGGAGCAATCCAGATGCCGCAGCGGCGGCCGGTATGAGCTACTTGAGGACTGTGGTTCTGGCCATGGTGGTGAGCGGTGGTCTAGCGGGGATCGCAGGGGTGGGAGAGCTGTGCGGCATCCAGAAGAGGTTTACCCCGGAGTTCCTCTCCGGGTACGGGTTTTCCGGAATAATAACCGCCTGGCTGGGCGGCAACAATCCATTAAGCCTGATCGTAACTAATTTCCTCTATGGAGGCCTTTTAGTCGGCGGAGAATACATAATGATAACGTACAGGCTTCCCATAGGAGTGGTGGACCTCTTCAACGGGATAATATTGTTCTTCGTCCTTGCAGGCGACTTTCTGGTGAGGTACAGGGTGGTGAAGGGATGATCGAGGCCAAGCTGGTAGAGAACATCCTCTGGATAGGTCTGAGATCAGCGACGCCCCTGTTGCTCGCGGCCCTAGGTGAGATATACGCTGAGAGATCCGGAATTTTGAACTTGGGCGTCGAGGGAATGATGGCAGTGGGTGCCCTCAGTTCATTCGCTACCGCCCTAGTTACTGGGAACCCGTGGTTGGGGGTTCTGGTCGGAATGATCTCCGGAGGCTTACTGGCTATGATACACGGGGCTATAAGCATAGGGCTCAAGGGAAATCAGGTGGTCTCTGGACTTGCCCTGACCATGTTCGGCCTAGGATTAAGCAGCGTTCTCGGAAGAGCTTATGTGGGGAACCAGCTACCAGTAGAGGCGAGGTTCCTTCCGAAACCCGTGGAACCGCTGTCCTCAATTCCCGTGCTGGGGAAGGTGCTCTTCGATCAGGACCCTCTCTTCTATATCTCCCTTCTACTCGCCCTGATAATGTGGTTCCTCCTCTACAGGACCAAATACGGTATAATCATAAGGTCCACCGGGGAGAACCCCGCCGCCGTTGATGCGATGGGCATTAACGTGAGTAAAGTCAGGTACGTGAGCACCCTCATAGGGGGACTGCTCGCCGGTCTCGCCGGCGCCTACCTGTCGGTCGCATACAACCCGGCTTGGATAGAGAACATGACCGCGGGAAGGGGATGGATAGCCTTGGCGCTGGTGATATTCTCTCTCTGGGATCCCCTCAGGGCTCTCTTGGGCTCGTACCTATTTGGCGTCGTAGAAGCGAGCGGTTACACGCTGCAGGCCTATGGTTACAGCCAGTGGCTCCTGAACGGACTTCCTTACTTTCTGACCATAGTAATACTGACTCTAGGAGCCACTGAATCCATGAGAAGGAAGATGGGAGCTCCTGCTGCATTGGGCAAACCGTATGAAAGAGAGGAGAGATAGATAGGAGAGGCTCGCGACCCCCCATGAGGTCTAAGCCCTCTACCCGCGGGCCTCTCCTAGGCCGCCGCCCACGGCAGCCTCCTACTCCGTTTACCTCTTACTTGAAAAGCTTTGCGGTGCAGGTGAAACGATTGGGTCATCTTTATGAAATGCCCACTGGCCTCAGCCACAACACCCCCCATGAGGTAGTTAGTATGACCTCTACCCAGTGGGCCGCGATAGCGGTAATACTCCTTATTCTGGGCCTGATCGCGGGTTATTTTGCCGCTCCGAGTCGGGTCACCACGGTCACCCAGACCGTGACCGTGGGGGCGACGGGAGCACCCGCCAAGACCGTCACTGTAACCCAGACCAAGACCATCACATCAGGAGGCAAGAAGATAAAGGCCGCTTGGATATACGTGGGGCCGATAGGGGACATAGGCTGGACCTACGCCCACCATCAGGCCAAGGAGATGGTGGACAAGAAGTACGACTGGCTGGAGACGACTCATGTAGAGTCAGTAGCTCCCGCCGATGCCGCCGGAGTGATAGAGCAGCTCATCTCCCAGGGTTACGATGTCATCTTCACCACGAGCTTCGACTTCATGGATCCAACACTGGAGGAGGCCCATAAACACCCGGACAAGATATTCTGGCACTGTTCAGGCTACAAGAGGGCCCCCAACATGGGCACGTACTTCGCGGACTTCTACCAAGTCTACTACCTGAACGGTCTCATGGCCGGAGCCCTGACCAAGACCAAGAAGATAGGTTACGTGGCTGCGCACCTGATACCCGAGGTCGTCAGGCACATAAACGCCTTCTCCTTGGGAGTCAAGGAGGTCTGCGGGGACTGCAAGGTATACGTCAGGGAGATAGGAGCTTGGTACGATCCCACAAAGGCCAGGCAGGCCGCCGAGTCCCTCATATCGGAGGGCGTGGATGTGCTTGCGTTCACGGAGGACTCGCCGACCGTTGTTCAGGTGGCCGAGGAGCACTTCCAGAGAGGGGATCGCGTACTCGCCTTCGGGCACTACAGCCCAATGGAGAAGTTCGGGAAGGATGTGTGCGTCAGCGGCCAGCTCGTCCATTGGGAGGTGATATACGACGACATCCTCAGCAAGATATACGCCGGCTCCTACACACCCAAGAATCTCCAGGATGTCGATTACTGGTGGAAGTTGAAGGAGGGCGCCGTGGAGCTCGGTTGCACCTACAACCAACCGGTCAATCCCAAGTTCGTGGACGAGCTGAAGTCCGTTAAGGTGAATGAGAAGGTCCAGCTCCCGAACGGCACCGTAATAGAGAACCCGGATGTCTACACGCTCGTCATGGCGAGACTCGTTCAGATGGGTGCCATCTGGACCGGGAAGAAGTGGGTATTCGTTAACGACGAGACCTTCGACCCGTTCACCGGACCGATATACGATAACCAGGGCAAGTTGAGGGTGCTCCCAGGGCAGAGGATAGGCCACGATGAGCTCTGGTCCATGCAGTGGTGGGTAGACAACGTGGTAGGTCCGTCACTGGGAGGCTAATTGTCTTACCCCCTCTTTCTCTTTCTTCTTTTCCTTCCTTACTCCTCTCTTCACTCTTCCTTTTAAGGGTCAGATCTCCTTTCTCATCCACTTATACCTGCTTACTGGCTCGAAGCCAGCGGCCTCGAACGCCGCCCTGTACCTGCACCAGGTCTGCGTGACCACCTTGGGCACACCCATCTCATGGGCGAGGGTAACCGCCATCTCAGCAGAATCAAATATCTGGCCGAGACTGGCCCTCTTCGGTCCCCACATCAGGGCATAGAGGTGATCATCGTCCCTAGTGGGCTGGAACATTGCGAGGATGAGCTGCCACAGCCCCATTCTGACCTTCACGACCCTCGGCGAGGGAAGACCCACGCTCTCCCTGTCCCACAGCAGCTCCCAAAGGAGAGATGAAGGCCTCGTCTGTCCGGCGATCATCTGGGCGGCAGCGGGGAACTCCTCCCTAGTAGCCTCCTCCACCTTGGGCTGCTCGGGTGCGGGTCTCGCTGGCGCCTCCATAAGTACCTGAGAATCGATCTCCCGGAAGCCGAGGCTTTCAAAGAAGGGAAGGGCCTCAGCGGTCGGTATCGTATCCAAGTGGCGCATTCCCATTCCCCTAGCCAGATCCATGCACCTCTCAACGAGCTTCCTCCCTACGCCAGTTCTCCTCGCCTCCTCCTTTACCCACACCATCTGCAGGTATGCGTGCTCACCCACGGGCGTGAGGAACCTCTCCGGTACGACCTCAGCCTCGCCAATCACCTTTCCATCCGATAGGGCGACCACTGCCTTGCCGCCGGAGGAGTAGAGGGCCTCCAAGTACCACTCAAATACTTGGGGATCGCCCCAGTATCCGCACTCCTTGATCCGGAGATCGAAGGTCATATCCTTCCAGTTGGGGCAGTGGATTGAGACGACCTCATCCAACAAATCGTGCCTGAACTCAACTATCTCCAAGAGAGATCCTCCTCCACCAGCCGGGCGAGCTCCCTGAAGATCTCTCCCGCCGGCCCTCTCAACCTGATGGTCGCCAAGCTACTTAAATTAGTTTCCTCGGGGTTCACTTCTACCAATATCTTCCCCTGCCTAGCCGCGTTGATGGGTAACAGGGCTGCAGGCATGACCACACCACTCGTCCCCACAATGAGGATGACTTCTGCCTCGGAGAAGAGCCTCTCCGCTCTCTCGAACTGGTCCATCGGAACGGGCTCCTCGAACCACACAACGTCAGGCCTGAGAAGTCCTCCACATTCTCTACACCTCGGTAGATCTTCCTCCGGTATGTTCCCGAAACCTAGATCGAACCGCCTGCCGCACACGGTACACCTGGTCCTCCATATCGATCCGTGAAGCTCTATGACCAGCCTGGAGCCAGCTCTCTGGTGAAGCCCGTCCACGTTTTGGGTCACCACGCCCATAAGCACACCTTTCCTCTCCCAGTCAGCCATTACCTTGTGGGCCCAAGTTGGCTCGGCCCTCGCGATTATGGACATCCTCCACTTGTACCACTCCCAGACCCTCTTGGGGTTGGACTCGAACGCCCGGGGCGTGGCCAACTCCTCCGGTCTGTACCTGTTCCAAAGCCCGTCCTTACCCCTGAAGGTCGGGATACCTGCCTCTGCTGAAACGCCAGCACCGGTGAACGCTAGCACCTTTCCGGAGTGCTCCTTGATCAAGCGGGCCGCTGAGGACAGGTCCTCGGGAGGGACGACCTCACTCACCCAACCTCACCTCCGGCGGGGAGCTGGGGTACGGTCTCACCTCCGCCTCAAGGGGACACCCTCCCCTGCAGACTTGGAGCAGAGGGCAGGAGAGACACGCATCCCCTACGAAACGGAGCTCCCTGATCTTCAGGCACTCATCGTGATACCAGATCCTCTCCCAAGGATCCCTCAGGATGTGGCCCAGAACTTTGTAATGGCTCTGGCAGGGTATCACGGATCCATCAGGCTCCACCGCTAGGGTTATGCTGCATGCCGAGCAGAACTTCGGTCCCAAACCCTCGCCCATGGGATCCAACTCGCAGTACCGGGTCACCCCGTACCACCTGAAGTCCAGATCCAGCTCCGTGGTGAGCTCCTTGGCCTCAGCCAACACCTCCCTCATCTCATCAAAGGAGGGCTCCAGATCTCTCAGGTCCCTGCCCCTTCCGCTGTATATCAGCCTGTTCAGCGAGAACCCATCCACACCCAGATCCGCGACGAACCGGATCAATGATTCCACCGTGCTCATGTTCCTCCTCAGGAGGGTCGCATTGACGCTCACGTAGATATCGAACCTCAGCAGGTTCTTGAGCCCTTCGACCGTCTCCTTCCAGCTCCCCCTCACCTGGGTTATGGAATCGTGAACCTCTGGATCGCTGGACTCCAAAGTCACCTGAGCGAAATCCAGTCCGGCCTCGACTAACCTCTCAACCAGCTCCCGCGTCAGGAGCCTTCCATTCGTCACTATTCCCGAGACCATCCCGAGCCTCTGAGCTTCAGCCACCAGCTCCGGGAGGTCCCTCCTGAGAGTGGGCTCTCCACCGGTGAAAGTGACTTGAGGAACCCCCAGCTCGTGGAACTTCCTTATCACGGCCTTCCACTCATCCGTGCTCAATTCCTCCCGCTCGTCGGGACTGGAGGAGTAGCAATGGATGCAGGCGTTATTGCACCTGTATGTGAGGGCCAAGTCTACCCTGAAAGGGGCGCCGAGGGTTGATGGGTCAGGGAAGGCCGGTTTAAACCCCAGATCGGTTACAGGATCCTCGTACCCCTCAATGAATCTCCTGAGCTTACTAACTACCTCCTCATAGTGCCTCCTCACCTCATCCTTCCTCATACCCCTGTAAATCCTCTTCAACTCCCTGTAAGCCTCATCCCATCCCTTACCTGAGAGGAAAGCCTTGGCGAAGACCGCTGCCGTGTAATTGAGGTACGCAACCCTCTGAGCATCCACCACGAGGGCGCCCATGGCTAGGGGATCTATGCGGAGCTGGATCCTCCTACCATTCAATTTGAACGTCAGGAATTCTCTCTCCATCAACCGACCCCACCTCCGGCACAGGCACAAGCGCAACTCACACACGCGCAGGCACATGCGCAGCTGACGCAGGCGCAGCTGACTGATGCCGTCCTCCTAGCTCGAGGTCTGGAGGGGACGATGACCCTAGCCACTCTGTCGGCGAAGCCCTCGATGTTCCTGACGACGTTGGAGGAGACCTCTTCAACCGATCTGGCGATGGTGTCCGCTGCCTTCTCTATGTCAGGGATGACCGGGACATCCACCTTGCCACTAGGCGTCCCGGACGTATCGGGAGCTCTGGGCACCCCTGGAGCGGGGGGAATCGAGGTCCACCTACCCCTAGGCCACCATATCCACACATCGTCCAGCGGATAGGGATAGGAGGTAACGACCACCTCCCTCTTAGGCCTCCTCAATGCCCTTCTCAGGTTTCTCTCGAAATCAGGATCGGTCAACAGCCATGCCAGATTATCCCTGACGAGATCGAGCTTCTCATCGATGGGAGCACTCTCGATCATCTCCCATATCGACCTCACCTTGCTGTCGTAGAAGGTGAGGGTCTCCCTCCTCGAGTACCCGGATAACTCCCTCTCCACCCTCCTGTGTATGAGCTTGATTACCTTAACCAGGCAATCCTGATCTAGAGATCCGTCCTCAGTCACACAGTCCAAGAACCTCCTCTCGTAGATCCTCAGGTTCCTCTCCGATCCCTCCAGCTTCCTCAGTTTGAGCGGGTCCAGGCTCTCCACCGCCAAGAATCCCTTCTCCACCAAGCTGGCTATGAGAACCGCTAAGATTCGCCCATAATTGAGCTTGGCTCCCTCTAACTTACGGAGGTAGGCAACTTCCGTTGGAGCCATGTTCTTGTTTGGTCCCAAGCTCTCCGCGAATATTTCGGGGGCCTGATAGGGGAGCTTCTCTATCCATGACTTGAACAACTTGACTATGGCCACGATGGAGATTACTATCGCTCCCAGAAACACGAGTCCGATAATGAAGCTGAGGTAGTCTGGAATCCCGCCACCCGCGGGTACCACCTTCTCGACGTAGTCCCTCGGAAAGGACACCCCTATCTCGAACTTGTAGTTGGGGGGAAGGTCCTTCCTCTCCCAGTAGAGGTATATCCTGCCGTCATCCAGCACCTGCAAGTTGTCGTAATCGGGCTGGTTCTTCACCTCTTCCTTGGAGACCCCAGGAGGTAGTATCACGAAGACTTGGAGCAGCTTGATGGGGGCATTGAACCATGAGGGTGTGAACATGAGGCCCGCATTGCCCGGGTTGGTCTCGTCCTCGTAGATGAAGTCCCTGAGCTCGACCTCCACCACGTAGGTCCTGCTCTCCCCCGGGTCTATGGGCTCGCTGGGTCTCATCTTCACCGCGTAGTACGAGCCCTCTCTGATCTCCTCGGCATCGACCTCAACGGTTCTACCGTCGGGGAAGACCTCCTTAGCCTCTAGCACGCTGAAAGATGGGGAGGGCATCCCTATCGATACGTAGCGGGCTATGGTCCCCGACTTCACCTTTAGAGTGAGGTTGTACCTCAAGTACACCGTTCCTGAACGCTGTATATCTAGAATGACTTTTTCCCTCTCTATTTCATACACTATCTGACCGCTCGTGTTTACTAGAGGAATTAAGAGCGTGGAAATGACGAGGAATAGTAGAATAAGCCTTAACCTCATCCTGACTTCGGGAGGGTCCGGAATATTAACTTGGCTTAGGGTACTACTCTGGGAGCGCGGATGATGATAGCCCCCGGCGTCGAATATAGGGAAGAGGAGGGCGAACTTCTAGTCCAAGGCGAGAGGGTCATCCCCAGCGTGAGAAGGTTCTCCGATCTTCTCACGGTCTTGGAGGATCCCGATGCCCTCAAGGAGGATGGAGACGCGTACTTCATGTACAGGGATCTCCCCCCACTGAGGGGGAGATGGGCCCGGTTCGACGTAACGATAATCCCACCTTGGATGGTTGGAAGGGAGTACGCTAAGACGAAGGGCCACTACCATAAGCCCCCCTCAGCCGGTAAGCCCTCCTACCCTGAAGTCTATCAAGTGCACTCCGGCAGCGCCATGTACCTCCTCCAGAGGGCGGGCGCCTCGCCCTCGGAGATAGTGGATTTCATAGTGGTGAGGGCATCACCCGGAGATGTCGTGGTCATACCACCCGGTTATGGCCATGTCACAGTTAACCCGAGCGGGGAGACCCTCGTCATGAGCAACCTGATCTACAGGGAGGTAGAATCCGATTATGGGCCGTATGAGAGGCTCAGAGGAGCTGCCTACTACTACACGATCGACGGATTCGTCAGGAACGGACGTTACTCCTCGGTACCGGAGATAAGAGAGGGTAAGCCACTCTGGAGGTCTCAATCCATCGCGATTGACTTCTTGGAGGACGAGGGTTCCTTCTCATGGTTGAGGGACGTTGACAGGGCGTGCGAGGAGGGATTCCTCGGTGTTAGGTGTTGATCTCCCTGGAGAGGACCTGATAACCTTCATTTGGAGCTTTCTAAACAGGGAAGAGGTGATCACGGGGAAAAACGATGTCTTGGAGAGGGTAGTGGGAGAGGGGCTCCTGACATCCGAGAGGGTGACCACCTTCTCCTGCGATGGACCTACCTATGCCATCCTGAAGTGCCCTTCCTGCGGTGCCAGCGACTTGGAAGTGATGGAGGCTTGGATCCACATCCCTTGTGGATCGGTGACCTACGAGAGGGATGCCTGCCCGAGATGCGGACCTATCACAGGCGAGGAACTCGTCTCAATAGGTCCCGTGTACAGGTGCAGATCCTGCGGGGCGATAGTCACCTACCCCACGGTAGAGACCCCTTGCGGGCACCTCGCCATCGGCAGTTTCGTCAGGTACAGACTGACCGGGAGGGGAAGGGAACTCATAGAGAAGATCAGGAGGGAATTAGAGGGGTTGCCCGACCCCAAGATAGTCTTGGCAGACCTGAAGGTGACGAGGGTAGAGGCCCTCCTCCTAGATGGACCCACCGGCGTCATCCTGAGAACCGATGACGAATATCAGAGGAAGAGGGAGGAGAAACTCTCCAGGCTTGGGCTGAAGATCAAAATCTTGGAGGTTTAGGAGGGTGGTCTGTACTCCTTCCCCCCTCTGATGTGCCCGTACCCTATGAGCCTCCACCTATTACCTATCCTGGATGAGATGGCGACTCTCTGGTTGAGCTCGGCCGTGGCAGGTATTCTCAGTAGGAGGGTCATCTCATCCTCGGGAGTTATGTCCCTGAGCACGGCCGGTACCGTGGCCGTACCGACGTTCAGCTGTATGAACTCACCCTTGTTGGGCTTCTTGACCTCCATCTCCTCCTTGGTACCCACTATCTTCTCGAAGAACTTGGCCTCTACGTCCAGCTCCACCCAGGTGGGCGGCAGCTCTCCGGGCATTCCAACTACGTTACCCACCATGTTGTCGGCCTTAGTCAGAGCTGGATCTAGGAGGGTCCCCACACCTATGAGCCCACCGGGGTAGGCTTCCTCCAAGGGGGTGTTCTCGCTCCTCAGGCTCACTATCTTGGTCGTGAGCGGGATGAACTTACCGGCCTTGTAGGCTCCGGGCCTTATCTCTATCTCGTCGTCCACCCTGAATCTGCCTTGGATGATGGTGCCTCCGAGCACGCCACCTACGAGCTTGTCGGGCCTCGTTCCCGGCTTGTTCACGTCGAAGGACCTGGCCACGTACATTCTGGGGGGCTTAGTTGGGTCTCTGGGCGGAGGCGTGAACCTCCTCACCATCTCCCTGATCAAGTAGCCGATGTTCACCCCATGGAGGGCGGAGACGGGGATTATCGGGGGGACCTCATCCAGGTAGCTCTTCAGAAACTCCACGATCTGCTCATAATTCTTCAGGGCTTCCTCATCGCTGACGAGCTCTATCTTGGTCTGGACCACTATGATCTGCTTGACATCCATTATCTTCAGGGCAACCAAGTGCTCCCTGGTTTGGGGCTGCGGAGCTGGCTCGTTAGCCGCGATGACCAGTAAGGCCGCATCCATTAACGTGGAGCCGGCCAACATCGTGGCCATCAGGGTGTCGTGACCAGGACAGTCCACGAAGGAGACCTTCCTGAGGAGGACCGTCTCCCCTCCGTCTATGGGGCATCTCTCCATGGTGGTGTAGCACTTGGCATCGTCCCCCTCGCAGGACTTGCACTTCCTCAGATCGGCGTTGGCGTACCCCAGCTTTATGGTGATACCTCTCCTAAGCTCCTCACTGTGCCTCTCTGGCCATATGCCCGTCAAAGCTTGAACTAAGGTGGACTTGCCGTGGTCCACGTGGCCAGCGGTCCCTATGTTCATCTCGGGCTGCAGGATGACCCTGTCCTTGTCAACTTCATTTCCCATTGGATCACCTTCAGGAGGCCTCAGCTTCCGCCTCCTCCTTCTTCAGCAGCTCTTCCAATGGCTTCTCCCCGACCTTAACGACTCTCAGGTTTATTTGCTTTATGGCATCGGAGATTATGGCACCCCTCACGGTCTTAGCCCTCCTCTCTCCCTTCCTCCTGGGGTGGAACCCCGGCGGTGAGGACAGGAGGACCTTCTTCTTCCCCGGTATCTGCAGCGAGGGGTGCATCGGGAAGCCATCCTTGTCGGTCCCTCCGGTTATCTTGAACGTGTATCCGGGTAGGCCAAAGGCATCTCCACTGATCTCCTCGCCCAGTCTCCTTCCCACGAAGAACCGGATGTTGTCCTTTGGCAGCTTAACGTGAAAAGTCTTACCAGTATTGGGATCGCCGATGTCGAGCACGAGGAACTCTTCCTCTACCCTCCTCCTTCTTCTCATCGCCATGGGGTGGAATCACCTTCCCGAAACTGACCACTTGAGTTATATAAGTTGAACTACTCAGGGGAGCCGGCTCCCCGGGAGTACCTGATCCAGAGGATCCGTCTGTACAGCTCCTTTTCGTCATCGCTCATCTTGCTGAAGTATATGGAGCGGGCCTTATCGTCCTCGAACTCGGACACCTCAGTGTAAAGCTTCCTGCCCTCTTTAACGTTCCTCCCCACCACACCGCCCTTTATCGAGATCGCTACCCTCTGCCCAGCCCTAGCTTCGGGTACCCTGTTCCCCTCGTACTGGATGTCCAGTATGGTTCCGACCCTCCTCCCGCTCTCGTTCATCAGGGGATAGCCGGGTCTTATCCTGCCCCTGAGGACCTCAACCCCCACGATGGCGGGGTCACTCCTCCTGAAAACGAAATCCGGCAACACTAGGATTTCAGCGGGGAATACAGCCTGTGAAAGTACCCTCTCCTCCTCCCTCCTCTTCAGCTCTTCTAAGTACTCCTTGAAGCTCTCAATCAGCCTATAGATGATGACATCGGTGAATATGGGGATCTTCCTATCCCTCGCCTCTCTCTTTGCGTCCTCCTTCACCTTCACGTTGAACGCGAGTATCACCGCGAATTTCTCCTCCTTCTGCTTTATCACAGCCGCCTCGAACACATCCACCTTGGAGACATCGCCTATGTCGGCCCTCCTTATCGGTATGCCCTCCTTCTGGAGCTGAGCTATCAGGGCCTCCAGCGTGCCCAGCGTGTCCGCCTTGACTATAACGCCGATCTTGTCCGTCTTTATGATGATACGCTCGACCTCCTCCTGGACCTCCTTCTTGACCTCCTCTATCCTCTCCTTATCTCTGACCACGTATAGGGGAGATCCGGCGAGTACCTCATCCAAATTAGGTGCGGAGATCATTACTCCAGCAGCAGCGGAGACCTCATCGACTCTCCTGAACTTCTTCGTAGCCCTCATCTCCTGCAGGGGCTCTGGAACTAGGAGCGCCCTCACCTTCGTCACGACCGGTCCGTTGACGCCAGCCACCACTATGGTGTCGTCCTTCCTGAGGACCCCGTCGTAGATTATGGCCGTCAGCACCGTACCTAATCCCTGCTGCTGCTTGACTTCCAGTACAGTACCTCTCCCCTCCTCGGTGGTTATCTCCAGCCTGTCGAGCATAAACCTCTGCACGAGTCCTATGAGCATCGTTAGGAGGTCCGGAATGCCCTCCCCCGTCACCGCGCTGGTCGGTACGATGGCGAAGGTCTTGGTGAAGTCTTGGACCCTATCATACCTGTCGGCGTATATCCCCAAGGTGGCTAGTTGATCCACTACCCTATAGAGCCTCTTCTCCAGTTCAGCCAAAACGGAAGGGGGCTGCTCCTTCTCCGCCAATATGAAAGGCCTGCCCTCCTCAGACTTCCAGCCGTACAGAGTGTCTATCTTGTTGAGCGCTATGACGAAGGGGACCCTTCTCTCCTTTAGGATGTTTATGGACTCGATGGTCTGGGGCTGCACCCCCCCATTTATGTCTATCACTAGGATGGCTATGTCGGCTACGGATCCGCCCCTCCTCCTCAGGTTGGAGAACACCTCATGTCCGGGCAGGTCTATGAAGAGCAATCCTCCGGTCTTTATCTCGAACTTGAGGTTGAGGGCCTTCATCACGGGCTCGCATATCTCGTAGATCACGTCAGTGGGTATCTCAGAAGCCCCCACATGTTGAGTTATCGAGCCCGGCTCCTTAGCCGCCACCCTGGTCCTCCTGATGTAGTCCAGCAGAGTGGTCTTACCTGAATCCACGTGGCCCAGAACAGATACTAGGGGCTGCCTGTACCTCTTCTCCTCATCTCTCTTATCCTTACCGTCCTTCTTGGGCAATTAGAGTCACCGTGAGATAAAAGGAGGGTTCTACTTCCCCTCCTTCTTGGACTTCTTCCTGACCCACTTGACCTTCTTGGGGTTCCTACCCAGTTTGAGGTAGTTCTTGGCGCACTTGGAGGAACAGAAATACAGGATGGTACCATCAGCTTTCACGTACATCCAGCCGTGCCCGGGCTCTATATCGCTACCGCAGAACGCGCACTTCTTCAGCAGTATGGACATTCAATCACCTCGGCTTCAGCTTCCTAGCCTCCATCTCGGTCTCTCTCAGGATGAGTATGTCTCCTATCCTCACTGGACCCTTGACGTTCCTGGTCAGGACCCTCCCCCTATCCTTACCGACGAGGATCTTGGCTCTGACCTGTATGACGTCTCCAGCCACGCCCGTGCGGCCTATTATCTCGACTACCTCGGCCGGGTATCCCTTGTCCGCCTCCTGGGACATTCAATCACCTTCAGAAAGGAGGGGGGTGAGCATGTTTTTTAAACTACTCGGTCCCTCCGGTCCCCCTTATCTCCTTTATCTTCTCTATAAGGGCCTCCAAGAGGCTCTTGGCCTGCCCGGCATCCACCACAGCGACGGAGGATGCGGGAACTTCTATACCAGCGGCCTTCCCCAGGTCCTCCTTGCTCGGGACGTAAGCGTAGGGAACTCCCTTGTCGTCGCACAGCAGCGGCAGGTGAGCCACTATCTCAGGGGGATTCACGTCCTCCGCTATGACTACGAAGAGGGCCTCACCCCTCTCCACAGCCTTCGTGGTCTCGTTGACGCCCTTCCTGACCTTGCCACCGGTCTCCCGGGCGGTCTGGACTAACTCGAGTATCTTGGGAACGAGGTCATCAGGGACCTCAAACTTCACATAGAAGGGTTTGTCCTGAGCCGTCATCCTTCATTCCCCGGAGGGGGCCGGGGAGTGTCATATAAAAATATGCCTCTCATCCGCGAGGGTCTTCAATGGACCCGTCAGCAAGTATTTCTTGGTCAATCGGAGCTGGTTTACCGTGAGAGAGCCCGTGAGGAACGCGGCGAGCTTCATCTCGAAGATAAATTTATTTAACTCGTCCCTGACGCCGTCACTCCCCTCCTCCACCGCGCGTATGAAGAAGGGACGGGCGGCGCCAGCCATATGGGCGCCTAAGGCCAGGCATTTGGCGGCATCCAGCCCGGACCTGACCCCCCCGGAGCCTATGACTTCGACGTCAAGGGTGGAGACCTCCATTACTGCAAGGGGGGTGGGTAACCCCCAGTCGGCGAACCTCCTCGAGGCAACCCATCTCACGGATCCCTCGGGGGATCTCTCCCCCTCTATTAGGGACCAACTCGTCCCTCCCTGTCCGGCCACATCTATTATCCCGACGCCAGCTTTCTTTAGGACGAGCGCGGTCTCCTTGGATATCCCCGAGCCAACCTCCTTCACTATCACCGGGACATCTAACTCCCTTACCACATCCCTTATCGCCACCAAGGATCCCGAGAAATCCACTGATCCCTCGGGTTGTATTATCTCCTGTAGGGGATTGAGGTGTATTGCCAAGGCATCGGCATCTATCATATCAACCGCTCTCTTCGCGTTGTCCGGACCTTCATCGCCTATGACGTGGGATATGCCCAAGTTGGCTATCACCGGCACCTCCGTGGCCGTCTCCCTGACTACGGAGTAAGTCCTCACGAGGTCCTCATTCTTCAAAGCCGCCCTCTGACTGCCAACCCCTATGGCGACCCCCTCAGCTTGAGCTGCCTCAGCTAGAGCCCTATTTATGGGTAAAGTTGCCTCATGGCCGCCAGTCATCCCCTCTATCAGGAGGGGGGCCCTCAGCTCGTATCCCAAGAACTTCCAGGAGAGGTCCACATCGTCGAAGGAGGCATCCGGCAGGGGGTTGTGGAGCAGTCTCACATGCTCGAACCAAGAGCGGGTGGTGCTGAGGTCGACATCATCTCTCTTAGCTATCATTATGTGCTCGATTTTACGCTGGGAGGTTTCCTCGGGATCATCTATCATCTCGCGAACACCACCGAAGCGTAGCCCACCACGAAAGACCTGTCACCACTCGCCTCAGCGCTGGTGGAGTACCTCACGAGCTTGCCCCTCTCAACACCCTTCAACTTCGCGTAGGTTATGGCCACTGAGGCAGGTCCAGGACCGCACATGGAAACATCCAGCTCGAACAGGATCCTGAATAGTCTGTCCACATCCATGTCCAAGATCGCCTCCAGCGCAGCCATGTCCCTCCTCCTCGCCTCCTCCTCAGGCAGGTAATGGGACATGTCCGATGAGGCTATCACCACGACATCCCTCTTCAGAAATTCGGAGGCGAGGCCTATAGCCTTCCCCAGCAGTTTAGCCGAGGAAGGGTCCTGAACACCCATGGTAATGGGAACTATCTTGGGTGAGCCGTATATTGCCTGCAGAAATGGTATCTGGACCTCTATGGAGTGCTCCGACATGTGAGCTAGGTCATCAAACTCCAGATCCTCGAAGTACTCTTTGATGGCTAGGGCGAGCTCCTTGTCAACTTCAACCCTGCCCAAGGGTGTCTCCCAATAATCCGCATTCGAAACAGAGAACGCGGCACCGAGTCCCGTGTGATTCGGGCCCAAAATGACGAAGGTCTCAGGGATCCCGTCCCTAGCCAAGACCGAGTAGCCGGCAGCTGCCGTTCTTCCCGAGTATATGTATCCGGCGTGGGGCGATATCAGAGAAGCTATTCTCCTCTCCCCAGATGGATTCGGTGAGGGGATTCCGCTCTCCCCAATGCTCAAGAACAGCTCCCTTAACAGGGAAAGGAGGTCATCCGGATCGGAAGGATAAAAAGAGCCAGCGACGGCTGGCCTTCTGACCTCCAAATAGTTTCACCTGAGGCCCATTATCCTAGTGGCGAAGTCCTCGTAGCTCTCCTCGAGATCTCCGTCGGGAGGTATGTCTCCCCTGTTCCTGAGAACCTCCCTTGTCAGGAGCCAGTAAACTAGGGCCAATGCCCTCCTTCCCTTATTGTTGGCGGGTATAGCCAAGTCTATGTTTTCCAACGTGTTGTCAGCGTCCACTAGGGCCACCACGGGTATGCCCAGCTTGACGGATTCGACGTGAATCTGCCTGTCCACTCTGGGATCAGACAGGAGCACGACATCGGGCTCCAAGTGGAGGGGCGCCTGGGGGTTGGTTAGGGTCCCCGGAAGTATCCTCCCGGTTATGTATGTGGCACCGGTGTATTCGGCGAACTTCCTCACGGGCTTGAATCCGTAGATCCTAGCTGAAACGGCAAGTATCTTTTCTGGCTCGAACCTAGCCAAGAACTTCCCCGCAACCCTGATCCTCTCGTCCAGCTTCTTTATGTCTATCATGCACAGGCCGTCTGGCCTGACCTTGTAGATGAACTTCTCCATGTCCTTCGTCCGTATCCTAGTGCCCACGTGGACGCCTGCCGACAGGTACTTCTGCTTCGGTATCAGCAGATCCTTATCCTCCACTGGAGGTACATTAGAGAGACTCATATCGTCATATCCCATTTGATCACCTCTCCATAACCGGAGTGAAGGACAGCTCCAGCTCGGCAAGATCTATGTGGCTTATGAACATCCTCCGGCAGCAGTATCGAGTCACGCCTAGGGAGTCCAGCACCTTACCTGGGTCCTCCCCGGACATGACCCTCCGGGAGAACTCCTCCCACTTATCTCCTATCACACTGCCGCAGGTGAAGCACCTCACCGGGAACATATCCTGACCTCGGCTGGGTATGACCTACTGAGGTTATTAAATTATGCCGTTGGAAGAGTTCCTGAAGGGAATGTTTCAAGGGAGGTTGATGGGAAATGGCGTTCGAGCTTTGGATAGAGAAGTACAGGCCGAGGACCTTGGATGACATAGTGGACCAGGAGGACGTCATCCGGGCCCTCAAAGGTTTTGTGGAGAAGAGGTCCATGCCGCACCTTCTCTTCGCCGGTCCTGCCGGGACTGGAAAGACCACTACCGCTTTGGCTCTGGCTCACGACATCTACGGTTCCGAAGAACTCCTGAGGGCCAACTACATGGAGCTCAACGCGAGCGATGAGAGGGGCATCGACACCATAAGGACGAAGATAAAGGACTTCGCCAAGACGGCGCCCTTCGGCGATGTCCCATTCAAGATAATACACCTTGATGAGGCGGACAGCCTCACAGCCGACGCTCAGCACGCCCTCAGGAGGATAATGGAGATGTATTCTACCACCACGAGATTCATCTTGGCCTGCAACTACTCCTCCAAGATAATAGAGCCGATTCAGTCGAGGTGCGCGGTCTTCAGATTCGGTCCCATACCGGAGGAAGCTGTAAGAGAGAGGCTCATAATGATAGCAGAGAAGGAGGGTGTGAAGTACACCGAGGAGGGCATATCAGCCATAGTGTACGTGGCTGAGGGGGACCTCAGGAGAGCCATCAACCTGCTGCAGACCGCCTCGGCTATGGCGGACGAGGTGGACGCCAAGGTCGTGTATAGGGTAGCAGGACTCGCGCACCCCGAGGAGGTGAGGGGGATGATAAATGCCGCACTGAAGGGGAGGTTCGTCGCCGCTAGGGACATGCTAAGGAACCTCATGATAAACTACGGCATGTCCGCTCAGGACGTTATCAAACAGCTGAATAGGGAGATAATGGCCAGCAAGTCCATCCCAGACAAGATGAAGGCCCAGCTCATGGTGTTCCTCAGCGAGGTCGACTTCAGGGTGACCGAAGGCGCCCACGGAGATGTCCAGCTTGCGGCCATGCTGGCCAAGCTGGTAGAGTTAGGTGAGTCCCATGGCGGACCTTCCTTGGACTGAGAAGTACCGTCCCAAGAGATTGGATGAGATAAAGGGGCAGAACAAGGCCATTAGTGAGATAAGGGATTGGATGAGGAGCGTCAGGGCCGGGAAGGTGAACAAGGCCCTGTTATTGGTGGGTCCACCCGGGTCGGGCAAGACCTCAGCAGCTTACGCGATAGCTTACGAGTTGGGATATGATCCAGTGGAGGTCAACGCCAGCGATCTTAGAGATAGAACTCACCTTAAGTACGTGGTAGAGAGCGCCAAGGCAGTCAGTCTGCTTACCCTTAGCAAGAGACTGATAATCTTGGACGAGATAGACGCCCTCCCTAGTGAGGGAGGAGCTTTGGTGTCTTTGGTGAAGGAACTGATAACAAAAGAAGGGGTCCCCGTTGTGATGACGGCAAACGATCCTTACGAGAGACATCTCTACGAGATAAGATCCCTTTCAAAAGTGGTCAGATTCTACAGGCTCCGATGGACTACCGTCCTCTCAGTGCTCAAGGAGATATGCAGGAAGGAGGGCGTGAAGGTACCCGACAATGTCTTAAGGCAGATAGCCATCAATTCACAGGGGGACCTCAGAGCAGCCATTAACGACCTCGAGAGCCTCGTTAAGGGAAGCCACAAACTATCTGAGGTTATAGGAAAGAAGTTCGGCAAGAGGGATGTTGAGGCTGATGTATTCAAAGTACTCACAGCCGTGTTTTACGGAGAGAACTGCTACTCCGCCTATCTAACGTCCCTCAACACGGATGTGGATCCGGACATGCTCTTCAGATGGGTTGAGGAGAACTTACCCTACGTTTACAAGGGGAAAGCCCTCTCTAGGGCCTACGATTACCTCTCTTACGCTGATATTGTGAGGAGCCGCATAATAAAGACGAATAACTGGAAACTCTTGGTTTACTACACTCAATTAATGACATACGCGGTGTGCACGGCCAAGGAGGCCAAGCCTCAGGGGGTGAAGATGAGGTTCCCTGAGATCATCAGAAAGCTTGCCACCACTAAAGAACTCAGGGCCAAGACGAGAGAATTCTTGTCTAGGCTCGCCAAGGAACTTCACGTGCCAACAAAGACCGTGAGGATGGAGATAGTCCCCATACTAATCGCCGATAGCAAGAGAGAGGGCAAGATCATAAAGAGATTGGAGAGGGATCTGGGATTGAGGGAGGAGGAGATAAGGGAAATACTGGAGGACCTAGAGGAGCACTACAAGTTAGAGATTGGAGGCTAAGGGGCTCAATTCCTCTCTCAATATCTCCTTTAGCTTCTCCTGGAGCTTGTCCGCTGGTATCGAGCCGAGAGATATCAGGGTAGTCTGCCCCTTCATCCCCTCGCCCGACTTCTTCGCCTCCAAGAACCCCATGTTCTTGAGGTTCCTGACCCTCTTCCAGATGGCCGTGTACTTGTAGGGGAGAACCCCTACCTCCTCACACAGGAGCCTGTACTCCTCCAGCAGATCGCCCATCTTTATCCAAGATCTCCCGGATGAAGCCAGCCTCTTAGATACCGCCAGGAGCAGTATCTTGTCGTGAAGATCCAAGGGAGTCAGCGAGTCCTCCGTTATCCCGATGACCCCGATCCTCGAGGCCGCCTCGCTGACCATGTCCGGAGTTATCTTAGACAGACCAGCCTCCTCTGACAGCCTAGCAGCTAGATACAGTATCTTCAGGGCCACTCTAGCGTTACCCATGTGTTCCGATAGTTCTACTACCTTACTTACGATCTCATCATCGAAACTTCCCTCTTCCAAGGCCTCCTCAGCCCTGTACCTCACTATGGCCTCCAACTGCTCCGGAGTGTACTTCTCTAAGGGGAGCCTGGTCACCATGAAGGACCTTATCGAGTCATCCATCATGTACGGCGGATCCCACCTAGCGACCACCACGAGGGTCGGTGATTTGGGTGCATCTCCTTCATGAAGCCTCAGGAGGGTGTAGACTAGAGTATCTCCATCCCTGAGGTAGTCTACCTCGTCCAGAACTATTAGCAGATCCCTGTCCTCTCCAGATAGCACCTTCTCAAGTATCAACACGACCTCCTCGTACGAGAGCCCCCTATCTGGTACTCCGGGGAGGAGGGAAGAGACCACCCTTTGAACGACGGAGGTCGGCGTCCTATAGGTCCTGCAGTTGATGTGAACGACATCTAGGGAATCCAGCTTCTCCTTCAATTTCGCGGACGATAACTTGGCTACCGACGTCTTACCTACTCCCGGCTCTCCTCTGATGAGTATGAGCCCCTCAGTCAAACCATACCCGCTGGCCAGCGTATTAACCAAGATGTCAACCTCTCTTTCCCTGTGAGGTAGCTTGGGTGGAGTGTACGACTCCGAAAACTTGTGAGGATCCCTTATTATCGGTATTTCACATCACCGAGTGTTATGCTGCGGAGAGAAATAATTTCATTATGGTCCCCCGTAGAGAGGGGGGTTGGGTGAAAGTATTACTTCCTCCTCAGAGACCTCCTGTAGAGTAGGTAGCCCGCTATCTCAAGCAGCACTGTTCCTAGGGAAACACCTGCCACCATTATATCAGGACTCACCGGATAAACGGGAATCTCGCTAGCTAGCTTGAGGGCGTAAGTTAGATTAGAGCCCACTCTCCTAGGGGCCAGTGTGGAGAATTTGTAGTACAGATCGAAGAGCTCCTTAGCCTTCTTAGCCGTCTCCTCATCCAGCGGAAGAGTGGGAGTCTTCCTGATCTCGGCAATCTTCTGCCTTATCTGCTCCAAAGCCTGAACTTCTTCCTTTGTGTGATTGATTACGCCAAGGAAGAACCATCCGCTGTACCCAGACGACTCTCTTGTGTCCACTGTGGGGCTCTTCAGTATCCAAGAAACCACAACTCTGAGCTCTTTGGAGACATTAGCCAAGTAGATGGCGTTTGGTGATGGCCTAGAGATGCTCACCACGTAGTCCTTGGGTAGGATCACCGTCAGGTTGAGAAGGTCCAGTTCCTTGACGAACAACTTAGATACATTGCTGTAGTCCTCCCTGGTCGTGTACACGATACCCTTACGCCCCTTCGACTCCTTAGGTGCTCCTTTCTTGGCTTCCAGATCTATTATGAGAAGTAGATCTATCCTCTTAGATTTGTTGTGATAGGTGCTCTTGTGAATCTCCGCCTTCATGCTGGTTGGGTAGAATTCCATGTCCCCACCTATGTAGGGGCCTTTTATATTCTCCTTCACGAACTTGATGAAGTTCTTCGTGTAGTTCTGTTCGCCTCCAGTCTTATTGAGTATCCTCTCTAGATCATTGGCCCAGAGCCCGTACCAAGTGTAATTGACCACTATCCTAGCCGTAAACTCATCTTTGAAGAAGAAAGTGGCCTGAGTGCTCACGTAATGGGGTTTCTCTGAGAGGATCTCCGCCTTGGATACTTGAGCCACAGGGACGAGAATCGCGAGTATTAGAACCGCCACGAGCACGCCTTTGCCTATTTTTGTGCCATTCATCGAACACACCTTAGTCTGGAGATATGCAACACTTTTTCATTGGGCTAGATTATATAAACGTAGTTGGGGCTTAGACGTAGCCTAGAAAAGTGAGGGTCCTATGAATGCCGGATGAGAGCGATGTCAGGGTAGTAGAAGCCGGTTATATGCGATGGATGCTCAGAGCCAACCCCTTCGCCTACTTGAGCAGTGAGAGCTTGGAGGAAGTGAGGACTCTACATGTAGACACTGATGTGGATGAGAAGCTAGCTCAACTGCTCGATGAGGTCATAAAAGGAAGAGCCAAGCATCTCGTATTTCTAGTCGGAGAATTTGGGACAGGTAAGACCCACAGACTAAGGTTGATCAGCGAGATTCTCCCTGATATACCGACTTTCTACGTGAAGATAGACGTAGATGATTACGAGGCCTCCCTATACAGGATAGCCACTACCATCAAGAAGATGCCCCCTCTCAAGCCTCTTCGAAGGAAGTTTCCGAGAGATCCTGACTCACTCTTCTCTATCATAAAGGAAGAGCTCAACAAACACGATGTGGCGATACTCATGCTGGATGAGGTAGAGAACATAGTGATCTCAGGTACTAGGAAGGATGCTGAACTATTCTCGGAATTCATAAGACGCTTGTATAAGGGAGTGGAGCCTGGTCGGATGTTAATAATAGCCTGCATACCTCCAGCCTACGATATAATGAAGAAACTCCTCGGTAAGATACCCCACGACAAGATCGAAATGAGGACTATCAGTCCCGAGGAGGCTAGTAAGATATTGAAGAAGAGGATACAGCACTACAGAGACATATTGAACGAGGAAGCGAGGGGTCTCAACTTGGGTGAGCCCTTCACGGAAGATCTGGTCAGGAAGATGAACGAACTCGCTGGAGGAAATCCGAGGAGGTTAATGAAATTGGCAAGAAACCTGCTAGCCATGCTAACTAGAGAACTCAAGGAAAGCGGGAAACTCAGCCAAGACAAGATACTCAATCTGATCTCCGAGGCCAGCGAGGAGAAGGAGATCCCAAGGGAGGAGAGAAGAGAAGAGGAAGAAGTGATTCCAGAGGACATAAGACCTGAAATAGCCATACTACGCAAAAAATTTCCACCAGGAACCACTTTTTCACTCATAGAAGCTTCTAAGGCCTTGGGGATGAGATTAACGCAGGCGAGGGAACTATTAAGGGAGCTCATGGAAGAAGGGCTGGTGGAAAAAGCCCCGGGAGGTAGGTTCACCCTTAGGAGCTAACTTCATCATGTTCCTCAGCCTTGAGTTCCTCTAAAACCCTCTCGAGTAATTCCCTCCATAACTGAAGGATGTCCTTCGTTTCCATCTCCTTGAACGGTTCATCTTCGAGGAACCTGTCGATCGACTGGATGATCATGAGTAACTCATCCCTATCCATCCTGATACTCTTTCCCAACAAACTCCTCTCCTCGAAGTTACCCTCTCTCAAGCTCTTCACTACCACTTGCAGGTGCTCACGCAGAACCGAGCCCTCGTCGTAGCCCGAGAGCGCGTTAGAGATCTTCTTCAGGAGGTCATCCTCGACCGACCCTTTCTTCCTGTACTCCAGAACCGCCCTTGATAGCAGCTCAGGCAATTCTTCTGCTACTGAGCTATCCATGTTCACACCTTCGGGAAGGAGGGGGAGGCATTAATAATATCATCCCCTCCACTTATAGGCTGGGGGGATGATGTAAAAGGGCCCTCTGATTCGTGAAGACGATCTTGAGTCCTGACTCCCCCAGAGAAATTCTCTATCGTTCTTAAACGTCCCTCCGTCTGTGGGAGGGATGAAAAACTTTATTTAAGGGACCTCCCAAACCACAAGGGGCCGGTGGTCTAGCGGCTATGACGCCGCCTTGACGAGGCGGAGGTCGGGGGTTCGAGTCCCCCCCGGCCCACCAACGAGAAAAAGAGGGACAGGAATATGGCCAGGTACTCGGTTTCTAGGCTCGCTGGTAAACCCATAATAACGGACAAGGGTCTAATGCTAGGAGAGGTTACCGATCTGATCGTCGATGAGATAACCGGTAAGATGATTTCCCTGGTAGTGAAGAGCAGTAGAGGTGCTGCTGATGCCCTGCTGCAGAAGCTGAAGAAGGACAGGAAGGGCAACGTTCTAATTCCTTACTCTACTGTGAAGTACATAAGGGAAATGATCGTTGTAGATGAACGCCTCCTAAAGGTGTACATCGCCACCAAGGGCTAGCCGAAAGCGGTCTTCACAATGAAAGATCTTAACTCATCTGTCAAGACAGTAAGTATCGCCTTGACCTTTAGGACATTGGGAACATTTTCTTCTCCCCAATAAAATGGAGCGACCTCCTTACCCATCAGATTCAGCAGCTCATTAGCGCCCTCAAGCAATTCCTCTACTTCTAGATGGCTAGGATTTGGAAGAGAATTCCTAGTAAGCCTCCTTATCTCCGCATTCTTCTCTAGTATTAGGGTGAGAGACACCTATTCCCCCCCAAGATGAAGGGAAGATGTTTTATTACGGAGGGGCGCGGCAATGAAGAGGTGAAAGTTTGATGGGAATAGAGGCCACCCTAGAGACCTTGGAAAGGGATCCTGTGTTCGACATAGAGGTGGCTAAGTTCAAATCGAAGGACGGATCTCTTACCCTCTCACTGGAGCTACCTAGAGATCTAATTGACTTGAAGAAAGGATCTAAGGTCTTGATAGATCTGGGTGAGGAGGGCGAGGGAGATCTGGTCATGAAGGGAGTGGTCTACAAGGTAGATGAGGGAGAAAAGAAGATTGAAATCTCCTTCCATGGTCTCTGGATGAGAATATCCTACAAGAAGAACCCATTCGACTTGGAGGAGGGTAAAGAAGTGTATTTGGTGATGAAGCTCCCCAAGAAATAAAGTATATGCACATTTATGAAAATTTTATTTAACATACGTGCAAGAAATGATTAAAATTATGAGAAATTTATGCCATAGTGTATGAGGAGATGCCCGTTGTGTGGATCCCCCCTCCGGGATGAGGGCGGGTTGCTGGTCTGTGGTAGATGCGGGTTCATAGTAGATGAAGACCTAGTGCCTAGCTTATTTGACCGCAGCGATTCACCGATGATGAGTAGGAGCAGATCGCTGGAACATATGGCGAGGGAGCTAGACCTCTCAGACGAGATCATTAAGCTCGCTGAAGAACTCGTAAGGGCATATAGCTCCCTATATGGGAAGGTCCATACACATTCTATACTCTTAGCGGCCCTAATAGTGGCCAGTAGATTAAGAGGATCGCCTATCCCTATAAAAGAAGCAATAAGACGTCTCTCCATTGGGGTATCGCCTTCAAGAGTGGCTTTCTATGTAGGGAGGCTAGAGGACCTGCTACCTAGGAAGGACATACCTTGGGAGGGTTACATAAACTACCTGATAGCTAAGATGTCCAGAGACGAGGAACTCATGAGGAAACTGGAAAAGGCTTCAGGTAAAGTGGATCCAAGGATACTCTTAGAGAGACTCAGGATAAGAGCGCTGAAGGAGATGAAAGAACTGAGAAACAGAAAGAGATCCGCCTTGGTGGGGAGGAATCCTGTGTACATCGCCGCAGCAGTAGTGTATCTAGCTGGAAAGAAGATAGGAATGAGGTATCTCTCACAAGGAGTGATCGCAGATCTGCTAGGAGCCAACAGATCGACCATTTCTAAGGTCTTAGGCTTGGTGAAATGATGGAGGAGAAACTGGAGCTGGAATCTATAGAGCATCAGATAGAATACCTGTTCTTCAAGCTAGACGATATAATCCACAGGATACGCGAGATCGAATCTAGGTTGGAACGGCTGGAGAGGAAGATCCTCTATGAAAGCCGATAGAGGAGATCTACTTGTTATGATGGCTTTAATCCTACTAGTGGCCCTTTGGGTATATAGGAGAGGGTATCAAGCCCTAGTTCCTCAGGTCTTAATATCTATTGGCAAATATCTGATGACCATTCCCTTAGCGTTGATTCCTCCGCTTATAGTCGTCATTCTCAAGTTCAAGAGGAGTAGAAGAGATGATTTATCTATTAACGCTGCTCTGGTGAGCACAGATAGAGGGACATTCCTAGTAGCTCCTCTGAAAATCGAAGTTAAAGGAAGCGAGTCCCAGCTCGATTTCAATTCGCTAAGCAATGTACTTGAGGACTTAGGGATAGGAATCACGGTGATCATCAACAGATGGCCAGGGAGATCCTTTTTCTCTTGGAAGCAGGACGGTAGCCTGTTCCTGAGCGGGCTGATATGGAGAAAGCTGGATAACTTGGAGGAGACACAGAGCATGATAAAAGCGGCAATACCTGCACTGAACAGCTCTATGGAGGGAATAAAGGTAGGGATCGACCACAAAGCTAGGTTGGATCCGGAGCTATTCTCCGAGATAATGCGCATGGGCTATGAGGGTGAGGAACTCTCCGTTAGAGTAGAGAGGGAGGAGAGGACCGACATCCCTGTAATTGAGCTGGGTGAGAGCTCAGGCCGGACATTCGGCATATCCTTGAGAGACCTCACTAGACATGTCCTCATAGTTGGCCAAACCGGTTCCGGTAAGACCACTACCGCTAAGAGAATAGTTTATGAGGCTTGGAACCTCGGTATACCCTCCCTGATTCTGGATATCCACTGGGAATACAAGGGGTTTGTGTTCCAGCTGGGAGGCAGGATCTTCTCGACCAAGGACGGAATGCCCCTCGCCTGCATAAATCCACTGTCTGAAATACATGAGTTAGGAGCGACATTCTTGATATCAGAAACTCTCTCTTCTATACTGGATCTGACTCCTTCCCAGTTTTACCTTTTGAATCAGGCGCTTAAGAGGCTGAGAGATCTATCCATGGGGGGAGCTAAACCCAACCTCAAAGACCTCGTCGAGATGGTGCGAACCTTAGAACCAGCATCCCACGCCGAAGAAGAGAGTAAAGCATCACTCCTGAGGAAAATGGAGCCGATAGTTAGCTCGCCCGGTGCAGGGATCTTTGACTGCGACAACCTCAACGAGAGGGTATTAGGGGAGACAATATCCCTCATAGAAATGGGAGATGTGGAGAGCGATATCTTGAAGCAGATAGCCGCCTTCTTTATCCTGAAGAGGTTGAAGGATCTGTTCACTAGGGAAGAGAGGAAATCCACCTATCCTAAATTGATCGTGGTAATTGAGGAGGCTGAGAAGCTCCTTCCTAGCTACAAGGATGCCACGGGCATGGACATCATCGACAGATTGTTCTCAGAGCTCAGGAAGTTCGGCGTGTCCTTGGTGCTGGTGTCCCAAAATATCTCTGAGATACCTGAGGGAGTCGTGAGGAACGCTGGCACCAAGATATTTCACAGAATAGACTCACCATCCGACGTGAAGGGGATCAGATCCTTGATAAGCGAGAGGGAAATTGTGGACAGGATAACTAGGCTATCCACGGGAGAGTGCATCGTCTCAACTCCGAAGTACATCAAGGCAGTGAGGATCTCACCGCCCGAGGAGGAGGTACTCGATCCAAAGTCCATAGAAGAGGTAGTATCGAGGGAGAGGTTCTACTTCCCATGACCCTCGCGAGCGAGGCGTTCCAGCAAAGACATGAAGTCGTCCGTCCAATTGAATCGTCTACTCACATCTTTACCCTCGAGCTTCATCAGGACATACTCAACCTCGCGGTCGAGATCGCCGCTACAACCGTCAACCTGTACTATCCTATCCCACTCAGCGATCTCCAATGCGTCCTGTAAGGGGCCATCTATAGCCTCATACTCTACATTCTCCCTGATCTTAAGGGGACGATATCCCCTCGACTCCAGCCTCTCTAAGAGGACGGAGGGTCTGCACCTGACAACCACCACCAAAACCACATCCTCCTGGGGAATGGCATAAGGGGAGATCGTCTCGACGACTAAGCATTCTTCTGCCCTTAGAATTCTCGAAATCTCTTCCCGGATACTGTTCTCATCTAGGATTAGCGTATCTCTCTCCTCATCCTTTCCTAAGATGTATCCCCTCTCCTTGGCCATGTCGCCCACATTTATGTGGCGGCACCTCAGCACTTCGGCTAATCTCCGGCACAGGGTACTCTTGCCGGAAGCAGGCGCTCCTATAACTACTATTAGGCCCGATGGTCTAGAGCGAGGGCCAGAAACATTTATATTTCCCATACACATCCCTTGGCCATGGGCTCCGGTGGTGTAGCCCGGTCAAGCATAGGGGCCTCTCGAGCCCCAGACCCGGGTTCAAATCCCGGCCGGAGCACCATTTTCCTCTCCATTTTGTCGGTTCAGTATGGGAGTTCTCCGAACATGGAAGTTATTGGGTGGAACTCCGCGACACCTACTAGGATGGACCATATTACGTAAGCTGTGAGGGCCGCCACTATCAGACGGACAGGTTGCTTATTGTAGGCCGGTATCAGCAGGAAAAGCGCTTGGATCATCACTAACACCAAATAGAAGTTCCCCATTATGACGTCGTAGGGTTGCATCCACACTATCATTACCCACACTCCCAACTCCGCTATGAAGAGCGCGACCGGAAAAGTGAACACCGCGAAAAGAACACCGTATATTGCCTCCACCAAAGTCTTCTTTATGGCGGGAGGTAGCCCCCTCCTCCTTCTCCTAGAGATAGCTGTTCTACCCCTTCTCCAACTCCTAGAGGATCTTAACATGAGATCACCTCGGTTTTACTAGGCTCCCTGCCCTCTTACCACTCACTAGGTCAAGTAGAGCCTCAGGTTCATCCCCACTTAAAATTATCGTTGAGATAGACGATCTCTTCAGTATTTTGATTGACAATGCGTCGAGAAGCTCGTACCTACCCGGATGATACAACTTGTCCCTCAGAATATGCTCTAGATCGTCGTAGGACAACTCCTCTATCTTTCTAGCGTCTGTATAACGGGTGGGATCCTTGTCATAAACCCCGTCCACCCCAGTCATCTTCACCAAGAGGTCCAAGCCGAGCCTCTCGGCCATGAGCGCTGCAACAGCGTCCGTGGACTGTCCGGGCTGCATACCTCCAGATACAGGTATCCTGCCCAATTGGAATGCGAGAGCAGCTTCATCGTAATCCTCGATCACTCTTGGGAAGGCGATCTCCCCCAGTGCCGCTATCATGACTAGGGCGTGTAGCCTCGTGGCGAGTATCCCTGCCAGATCCTGCAGGAATTTATTCCCACCTAACGATCCGACGGCCTCTATGTACTTCCTAGCGGTATCGCTTCCACCCGTGACTATAGCCAGTTTTCTGTCCTTGGAGAGGTTCCTAACAACTTTAGCCGTTCTCTCGAGCAGAGTGAAGTCCCCATCGGTGATGCCTCTGAACACATGCCCTCCTAGAAGTAGGACGAATCCCTCGGTCATGAGATCACCTTAGTAGAATCTTATCGCCCTCTCCAGTCTCGATAGGAGCACTATCCTACTCTCAGGAGACTCGTCTATGATATTATAGCCCGTCAGCTCCGCTATTTTGGATGCAAAAGCCCTTACCTCCTCATGGGTTGGCATGTTCTCCCTCCCCAGCCTCCTCCTAGAGTATCCCACCCACATGTAGGCCTTGGGCTCCACATACGTGGGCTGAGATGCCTTTATCAGCCGAGAGAATTCCTCTATCACCTTATCGTCCATGTTGAATCCCTTTATCAGGGGTATCCTCATGACGGTGGGAGAGGAGAAGGACTGGAGCATCCCTAGGGTCTTCTGAAGCCTAGACCATGCATCAGGCCACAATGGGCGGGTTATTTCCATGTAGAGCCTCTCGTTCGGGGCGGGGACGGTGACATATAGTTGAGTAGGCTCTCTTTCCAAGTTCTCCAGCCTCTCAGGGAGGGTACCATTCGTGACGATGAAGGTGGTCATCCCCCTCTTCGCGTACGCTTCCACGAGTCCACCTATGTGCGGATAAAGTGTGGGCTCCCCCGTCAGGGAGATGGCTGCATGCTTTGGCTCCTCTGCCTCGTACACCCATTCCTTCCTAAACACCTTCACTCCCTTGTAGCCCTGTACTATCATTCTCTGCAATCTGATACTCTCCTCGGCTATTTCCTCCGGATCGTCCCACTTCGCATCCTCTTCAGGTACTTCCTTCCACCTGAACTCGGCCGGTACATCGCTCACATTTAACCTCCAGCAGTAGAGGCACTGTAGGTTGCAGAAGGACGCGGTGGGGGTCATCTGGAGGCATCTCCACGAGGGAATGCCGTAGAACTTGTGCTTGTAGCAGGTTCTTCCCTCCATTAGGGCCTTTCTGAACCAGTAGCATGGTTTCATGGCTGAATGATTCAGGATTATCTTGTACCCCTGCTTCTCCATGAGTTTCCTCACGTGATCGGGTATCCTCACGAGACCGGTGGATAACATCTTTATCCATGCTGAGACCGAGTTCCCGATAAATAATGATTCGCCCGGGTAAGGTGACCGAACAGCTGAGGAAGTCTCGACTCGAACTGGAGAAACTGAATTCCCTCAGAGAGAAGGCCATATCTCTCTCCAGAGGCTGGCTCACCAGGTGCAGGGAGCTTATATCGAGGGCAAGGGGCATGGAGGATCTGGACCGGGTCGAGAGGGAGCTGACGAGCATCATAAAAGAGATAAGAGAATTCCTCTCAGAGTGTGAGAAGGAGCTGGGATACTTAGATCCCACTCTGAGGAACATCGTCTCCGATCCCATGCAAGAGGCGGTCGAGGGGATAGTTCTGGCGAGATTACTTGCAGGAAAAGAGGTTCCGTCCCATGAAGATCTGGGAGTTGGCCCCAGAGAGTACGTGCTGGGCATAGGTGATTCGGTGGGAGAGCTCAGGAGGGTGGCTTTGCATCTACTCTTGGAGAGGAGGGTCGCTGAGGCTGAACATCTCGCTGAGATGATGGAGGAGATATATGAGGGGCTGAACCTCATGGTACTTCCTGACTCACTAGTCCCGGTCAGGAGGAAGGCGGATGTGGCCAGATCCTTGGTTGAGAAGACCCTCTCGGAGATCCTCATGCTCAAGTCATCGGGTGGTGGGGGATGAGCAGGGACTTCAAAGAGCTGGATCCATACACATCACACCTGCTGCTGGCCGTCATCCTCTTGGGGGGATCGAAAAAACCTGTGAGAGCCTCTGATTTATGCGAATATCTCAACACATCCAGAGCTACTATATCTAGGTGGATCTCCAGGGCGGAGGAACTGGGCTTCCTCAGGTCGACCATGGCTAGGAGGGTCCAGTACGTGATGGCAACCCAGAAGGCATTGGAGCTCGTCAGAACCCTTTATGAAATGACCCAAGGTATAAGCTGGGACGAAGAAGTGCTGATGGCCGAAGTATTCTCGGGAATGAAGGAGGGCGCCTATTACATGTCCAGACCGGGCTATGTAATGGGTTTCAAGGAGGTTCTAGGCTATATACCCTTTCCAGGCACGCTGAACCTCAGAGTGAGGGGAGAGGATGTGTCTAAGATAAGGGAATGGAGGAGGAGGGTGAGACCCAAAGTGGTTCCGGGATTCGTGGAGGCTGGTAGGACATTCGGGGATGTCGAGGTCTTACCTGTGGTTCTCAATGGATCCGTGGAGGCTCACGCAATTTTCCCCCTCAGGAGGCACTACGGAGATGATGTACTGGAGATAATACATCCTGAGAGCCTGAGGATCAAGTTAAGCGTCAAAGACGGGGATATAGTCGCCGTCACCCTGAAGAAGTGGTAGTGGGCCGGGGGGGACTCGAACCCCCGACCTCCGCCGTGTGAGGGCGGCGTCATAGCCGCTAGACCACCGGCCCCTGGGGTCCGGCCAGTCGCTCGATTTTAATCTTTATGTGGGCCTCCCCCTTGGATGGATATACCATCGGTTTTTTCAGGTAATTAAAATGATGATTAATGCGATATAAGAAACTTAATGAAAATGACCTACGTTTTTTCATATCATTAGATGGTAATGTCAAAGAGGTATGGGTAGCTATTTTAATTAATAGAGGCAAGGAGTAGGCAGCTGAAATGATTAACGGAATAAGGGAGCTGGAAAGGGATCTGAAACTACTGCTCATAGCAAGCATACCTACAGGACTCTCTGGAGGTATGTTTTACGCTGTCTGGGGTTTGTATTTCGAAACGGAGGGTATAAATGTTAGCTTACTGGGTCTATACAGCTTTCTCGAAGGTTTACTGATGGCTGCAGTGTTCATTCCAGCAGGCCTAATCACAGATAAAATGGGAAGGAAGAAACCTGTTCTAATAGGATATCTGTTTTCTGCTGTATCCCTAGCCGTAGTCTCCGTGTGGGGACTTAACTTACCCTCAATCATCGTAAGCGGGATTCTAGGAGGATGCAGCTCCCTCGCTCTGCCGGCCTTCCAAGCTTGGCTGGCCGACCTTGCTGGTAGTAAAATGGAAGAGGCCTCGAGCATTCAAATGTTCCTTTACAACGTAAGTTTCTCGGCTGGAAGCCTGATGGGGTGGGTCCCAGAGCTCATGGTCATGTCGTCTCAGGATATGAGTTACTCCCAAGCCTACAGGCTGATGATACTTCTCTCCACACTAGCCACGTTGCTCGCTCTACCCTTCTTCATAGCCACAAAGGATAAGAGAGTGTCCTATCCATCCACTCATTCGATTACGTTCAAGGATGTTCTGAGACCCCTGAACGCATCCATGATACGCAGGCTCACCTTTCTCTTGATTCTATCGAGCTTGGCCACTGGGCTCTTCTACCCCCTGACAAGCTACTACTTGGGAGAGAAGTATGGTGTCGAGTCTGGACCGGTCGGCACGGTCCTCTCCCTGATATATTTGATATCTTCATTCAGTTATCTTGTAGCTCCAGTGTTCTCCAAACTCTTAGGACTCGTGAGGTTCGTCGTTCTTTCTCAGGGCTTTTCCATACTCATGATGGCCTTAATTCCATTCACTCACAACTTCCTGCTCGCCTCGACCCTACTCATCCTCCAAGTGATGGGAACCTATGCACCATTCCCGCTGATATGGGCCCTCTTCATGGAGTATTCACCACCTGATGAGAGAGGGATGGTTAACTCCCTCTACAACCTGTCGGTGGTGGGTCCTAGGGCTGTCTCCTCGTTAGCGGGAGGTAATCTGATGAGCATGTCTCTGGAATACCCGATATTCGCCTTTATTATCCTCTACTCCCTGTATGACCTGTTGTTCGCTATTCTCATAAGAAGCCCCCATTCCAAGAAGAGTTATCTGGCTGAGGTGGTCGAGAACAGGGGTAATGACGATGGATTTGAGGGGCAGGATAGATGCAACGCTACTGAGATATGACGCCTCCTTGAATGAGGTCATGGATTTCGCGAAGAGGGCCGCGAAAGAGGGAATGAGGTCCGTTGTGGTTTATCCCTTCTACGCTAGGCGTCTCGTAACCTCGGATATAGAGATACCGGTGTGTACTGTCGTGAGTTTCCCTCATGGCTCTCAACTCAAAGAAGCCAAGGAGAAGGAGGCTCAGCTGGCTCTAGAGAGCGGTATCTCAGAGATAGATTATGTTGTCAGTATACCCGCGGTGAAAAACGGAATGTTTGACTACCTAAAGGAGGAAGCTGATCTCATAACCGCTGCCTTCCCGAGAACGGTGAAAGCCATCATAGAGGTACCTCTTCTCTCGGAAAAGGAGCTCAAGAGCACACTAGAGGCTCTAGAGTCCACTGATGTCGAGTACGTGAAGACGTCCACCGGACTGTACAGGCCCGTGACACCTGACGATGTCAGGAGGATAAGGGAGTTTACTGACAAGAAGATAAAAGCTTCCGGAGGAATAAGGACCAAAGAGCAGGCGATTGAGCTGATTAGGTCAGGAGCAGATGTGTTGGGAACCAGTAAGCCGTTCGATATAGTGTAGCTTGATCAAGCCCCTATCACCCAGCGAGCGACATAGCTCCTAGGACACTGGACTGTGCCCCTGTAATAGGGGCAGAAGGAGCAGGTCGGACTGTTACCCCAACAGTCGAACTCGTTGCTGTTGGCTATGTGACAGCCATCCCAGAGGAGGCAGTCGTTGCACGACGGGAAGTCAGCGATCTTCACCTTAGCCCTGAACGACACGTACTCGGGGGACCACCATATCTCCCTCAAGCTCTTCTCCTTCAGATCGCCGAAAGCTAGTTGCTTTACCTCCACTTCCCTTCCATCGATCCAAGCCCTGTAGTCGTGGAGGGTGAAGAGACATGGTACGACCTTTCCATCGAAAGTTATGGCGAAGGCCCTCTCCTCGATGAAGGGACACCGCCTCTCAGTCTTGTAGTAGAAGAAGGGCTCTATCACCCTGACATGGTGGAGCATCGACAGAGTCCTGACCCTCTCCATGATCTTCGAGACACCATCGGGCTGCACCTTATCATGTATCTGCTCATGAGCGAGGGCTGGGTGAGTAGCTATCAGATTGGACAGGAGAACACCTCTAGCCCCTACCTCAGCTGCCCATTCTATTAGATCAGGGAGCTTACTCACCGTGCTTTTCAGGAGGACGGTGGAGATCCACAGTTCCACCCCATCCCTATTGGCTAACTCTCTGATCCCCTCCTCGACTACGTGAAAGCTCGATCCCACCCTGATCTTCCTGTACATCTCCGGATCTGTGACATCCACGCTGACGAAAACCCAAGAGAAATAGCGACTTATCGCATCAGCTTTCCTCAAGAGGGTGGTTCCGTTGGTAATCATCCCCAGATCGAACCCCTCAGCCGCTTTCCTCGCGAAGTCCTCGAACCTCGGGTGTATCGTGGGTTCCCCCCATCCACTGAACCACAGATCTTGGACACCCACATCGTTGAGCTCCCCGAGCACCTGATCGAACAGCTCCTCATCCATGAACCCAATCCTCTCACTCCAACTCTGCCTGTAGCAGAACTTACAGTTGAGATTACAAGAGGTAGTGAGCTCTACGTGTGCCTCCTTGGGAGGATCTGGATCTGGCAGGTAAAAGCCTCCGTGTACCCTTATCTTCTCCAATGTTCCTCGACCGCCTCTTCACCAGACCCGTATTAAATGATTGCTATAACGCTGTGTTTAAGAAAGGAAACATCAGCCGAGGAAGGTGTTTGCTGTTCCCCTAGGGACCTTACTCCATACCTTTTCGATCTCCTCCACGGGCAGCTCCAGCTGCTTGGCTACTAGCTCCATGGAGATTTCCGGATTCGTTCTCTTTATATCATCTACAGCGTGAGCCAAGTATTCCTCGTATGGAATGGCCTCCTCCCACAATCTATCGAATCTCTCCTTGAAGATCTTCGCCAGGCTCTCCGACTCCACCTTTATACCAGTTCTTGTGGGCTGCTCCACCCCTATCTTCTCCGGGAATCCCATGACCACGACTCTGTCGTCAACCACCATGTGCCTGAGATCGTACACCACGAGTCCTCCGTGGTACCTCACCTCGGCCCCGGCCTCCGAATACCTGTAACCCACGTAGAGCTTCTCCCTTCCCTTGGGCATCATGTACCTTATCCTTACACCCCTCGATGCGGCCGCTTCTATCTCCCTAACGATCTTGTCAAAGAATTCGGTGGAGTCCTTCGGCTTAGCACCCGTCACAGACCCGAAGATCTCTTTAGTAGCTCCCCTCATGGCCTCCAGCACAGCATTAAAGTACTGGGTTCTGGTGAGCATCCTAGTTACTTCCATGAGATGCTCCACGAGCCTCCTCCTGCCCTCGAGCTCGTGTCTACTGAGGTAGAGCAGGATTATAGTGGCTATTAGCAGGGTGAGCTCCACTATCAGGAGAGCCAAAGCCACCAAGTCCTCCATAGGAGGTCCCTTCATACCTCATCGGCGCCGCCAGCCGGCGCCACCTTCATCACCGTCGCCGGTACACCTAGCCCCTTATAAGCCCGCCTCACCCCCTCGACAACTCGGTCGCACTCCTCGCAAAGGAACAACATGCTCGGTCCAGCCCCGCTGATAGACACACCTAGAGCCCCCGATCTCATAGCTATATCTCTGACCTCCCTATATCCCGGAATGAGCTTGGATCGGGACTCGTCTACTAGGGAGTAGGACATCCCCTCTCCTGCTAGCCTCAAATCGCCCGTGGCAAGTCCGAGCAGCAGGGAGGCTAGGTGGGAGTAGTGTCTGACCATCTCTTCAATATCCACGCTCCTAGGGACGAGGGACCTCATTTTCTCAGTCTTCCTTTCGGGAATAGGTGTCCAGGGAACGGATAGAACGAACCTCACATCAGGATCGAGCTTCACGATCCTCCTCCCTATGACGACCAACCCTCCAAACAGAGAGGGGGCGACGTTATCCGGGTGAGGAGAGCCCGACGCCTCTCTCTCCCCTTCAGCCGCTGCTCTCACGAGATCCTCCTCCGATAGCACACCGCCCAGCTCCAAGTCCACTGCCCTCACCGCTGCAGCCGAGGACGCGCCACTGCTTCCCAGACCCCTACCTGGCGGAACTCCCTTCCAAAGCTTTATCCTAGCGGTTAAATGCTGCTCCGCAGCTTTCAGTGCGGCTCTCGCGGCAGCGGCGGCGCTGTTTCTCCTTCCGAGGGGTACGGACTTCGCATAGGGGCCCTTAACCTCAGTGACTACGGCGTCCGGCCCCCCGCTGACAAGCTCGATCTCGACCACGTCGGAGAATGCATCGATCGCTATCCCCATTATGTCGTAACCGGGTCCCAAGTTGGCACTAGTGCTCCACGCCCTGACCCTCATAGGGCTAGCCCCCTTATCTTATCCACGGCCTCATCAACGCTGGAGGCCCTCACCGGCTCGGGGAATGGAAAGGCGTCCGGATCCTTTAGGGCGTGGCCGGTGGCCACAAGCACAACCCTGTCGTCTGGGGAGATCTTCCTTCCCAGTAACTTCAGGTAACCCGCGTACGATGCGGCCGAAGCTGGTTCCACCCCTACGCCCATCTTCCCTAGCTTCCTCTGAGCCTCCAGAATCTCTCCATCGGTCACGACCTCGACGGCACCCCTGCTCTCCCTGAGGGCCTTGAAGGCCTTCGGCCAGTTCACGGGCCTCCCTATTCTTATCGCGGTGGCCACGGTCTCGGGGTTATCCGTAAAGACAGGCTCGCTCAGCCCCTCCTTGAGAGCTCTAGCTATGGGAGAGGCGCCCTCTGCCTGTATGCCCGCCAACCTAGGCATCCTGTCGATCAGACCCAGCTCCTTCATCTCCTTGAATCCCTTCCATATCGCTGATATGTTGCCAGCGTTTCCCACGGGCAGCACGATCCAGTCCGGCACGCCTATCTCGTCGGCTATCTCGAAGGCGAGGGTTTTCTGACCCTCTAACCTCCAAGGATTGATTGAATTGAGGGGGTAAAGCCCGCTCTCCCTCCCGGATACCTTCATCACCACATCCAGCGCGGCGTCGAAGGGACCGTCTATCTCCACGATGGTAGCACCGTGGAGCACCGCCTGAGCCAGCTTCCCCCTAGCTACCTTCCCTTTTGGCAGCACGACGAAGCTCCTCATGCCCGCTCTGGAGGCGTAGGCAGCGACGGAGGCGGAGGTGTTCCCGGTGGAGGCGCATATGACGCTCTTCACGCCAGCCTCCTTAGCCAAGGATACTGCCACGGTCATTCCCCTGTCCTTAAAGGATCCAGTCGGGTTACTCCCCTCGAACTTCACCCAGAGCTCCTCACCTATCTTTATGAGGGGGGTACCTCCCTCGCCCATTGAGATGGGCCTCACTCTGGGTAGGAGCTCCTTATACCTCCACACCCCGAACTTCCTCGTCCTGAAAAGAGCCCAAGATATGCCGAGGGGCTTCCTCCTGAAGACGGGCTCCAGCAGACCTCCGCAGTGAGGGCACACTATCGTCCAGGGATCAGCTCTATAGGTCCTGCCGCATTTGACGCATCGAAGCTCGTATTCCCCGAGCATCTCGGCTCCCTTCGACACACAGTTATAACTTCTCCCCTCGGTGGAAACTGGGTGGGTGTTTGGATCCGGAAGATGCTTACAGGAGAGTCCTCTCCTCGATTGAGGAGCATCATAGGTGGTTTGACTCATCTCTACCCATGATAGCCAGCGAGAATGTCACCAGTCCAGCGGTGAGGAGGGCGATGACCAGCGATTTCGGTCACCGGTACGCCGAGGGATGGGTGGGGGAGAGGGTCTACGCTGGCACCAAGTACATCGACGATGTCGAATCGTTGGCGATGGAACTCATAAAGAAGCTGTACGGGGTGAAGTTCGCAGATGTGCGTCCAATAAGCGGAGTAGTTGCCAACCTGTCCGTATATACGGCCCTCACACAGCCGGGAGATGTGGTGATGGCGCTGCCCATAACCAAAGGAGGGCACATCAGCATGGGACCCCTGAGGGGCTCCAAGGGGCAGTTCATAGGGGGAACGGCCGGAGCAGTTAGGGGCTTGGATGTGAAGTACATAGCCTTCGATGACGAGAACATGAACATAGATGTCGATAAGACCATCAGCAGGATGGAGAAGTACAAACCCAAGCTGGTAATGATGGGAGGCAGCGTGATCCTCTTCCCGCAACCGGTGAGGGAGCTAGTGGAGGCGGCTAAGTCCATGGGAGCCGCAGTTAACTACGACGCCGCTCACGTCGCCGGGTTAATTGCTGGAGGAAAGTTCCAGCGTCCCTTAGAGGAGGGAGCCGATGTGATGACCTTCAGTACCCACAAGACCTTCTTCGGCCCCCAGCACGGTGCGGTGGTGACCAACGATGAGGAAAAATTCGAGCTGATCAAGCTGGCCAACTTCCCGGGTCTTCTGAGCAATCATCACCTGCATGCGGTGGCTGCGTTGGCAATAGCAGCCGCGGAGATGCTAGCATTCGGTAAGGAGTACGCTGAAGCCGTTGTTAAGAACGCGAAGGCCTTGGCCCAGGCATTGCACGACGAGGGATTCAAGGTGGTCGCGGAGCACTTGGGGTTCACCGAGAGCCACCAGGTCCTCCTCGACGTGGACGATCTGGGTGGGGGATATAAGTGCGAGAAGCTGCTCGAGGGGGCCAACATAATAGTGAACAGGAACCTCCTCCCGTGGGACATAAAGAGGGGAAGGAGCTTCAAGGATCCAGGCGGCCTTAGGCTGGGGGTCTCCGAGCTGACAAGGCTCGGCATGGGATCGGATGAGATGAGGGAGGTAGCGAAGTTCTACAGAGAGGTCCTGATAGACGGGAAGGATCCAAAAGAGGTCGCTAAGGAGGTTTCAGAACTGAGGAAAGGGTTCAAGACCGTGAAATATGCGTTCGAGGAGGGCCCGGCCTACGAACACTGACCTGCGCCGTCTGGTAGAGGACAGGACGAGGGGCTCGCTGGAGATATTCGAGGAGGCCCTGATCCTACTCGGTAGGTCGGAGGATCCTTGCAGGGATGCTAGAGTCCTCAGAGAAGCCCATCCAGAGATGACGGCCCTAGAATACTTGGAGATGGCAGCGTGCTCTGGCTCCCTGCACAAGTTAAGGGAGTTCTACGGTAGATCCAAGGAGGAGCTGGCTTATACATGCTCTAAACTCCTATCTGAGCTGGGGATCGAAGTCATAGCGACCTTGAGCAGGAGCTCCGCCGTCATAAACTGCCTAATGAGGTCCCCGGCGAGCGAGGTGATAGTCGGGGAATCCAGACCAGGAAGGGAGGGGCTGAAGACTGCTGAAATCCTCAGAGACGCGGGGTTCAAGGTCACTCTAGTGGTGGATGCCCTCCTTCCGTGGTACTCCAAGAGGAGAGGGGCAGTGGGTCTGGTGGGCGCGGACAGGGTCACCCCCTCCCACCTGATAAACAAGGCGGGCACCCTGCCGCTCGCAACCTTGATCAGGACGATAGCAGTTCCCGGACTCCTGAAGCTTCACAGGGGTGAGTACACCATAGAGAGGAGGGATCCGAGGGAGGTGGCTGTGCTGGAGGGGGTGGAAGTGGTGAACATCTACTTCGACGAGACGCCCCTGAATTCCCTCCACAGGCTGGTGTTCGAGGGCCTCGTGCTTGAGCCTAAAGAGATAGGAAAGGCCTTCGAAAAATTGGAGATGGTGCTGGGGATCAAAGCAGGTGGAGGATCATCAGGAAGAAACCTATCACAGCGGAGATGATCCAGGCGACTATTGAGATGGCCGCGGCGGTCAGCCATCCGACCTTGAACCACGCCTTCAGCACCCATATCCAGATCACTATGACTATGATCTTCTCTAAGATCCACAAGGGAAGCAAAGCGAAGATGATCCCAAGCACGAAGTCTATCACCGACCAAACGAAGGCGAGGGCCAGAGCCGATAGGAAGGGCTGCTCCTTCTTCTCAGGAAGCACTATCTTCTGAGCTAACCAGAGGACGACGGCACTCACAACCAGGGTCACGAGGAACCTCGCGAGCGAGCCGAAGATACCAGTCATTGAGATCATACGAACCCTAGACCCCCTCTCTGGGGAAGTTAAAAATGAAGATGGTCAGCCGGCCTCACCCCTGATAATTTTCTCTATCTCGCTCTGGAATCTCCTCAAAGCTGCCATCTTATCCTCCATGAATATCAGATCGCTCAGACCCTCCAGCACTATGTTGTGGGCGAAAGGCGTGGGCACCTCCACCATCCCGATGTCAACGACCCTTATCCTGCCGCTCTCTATGCCCCTCACCACCTCCTCAGCCCTCTCAACATCCATGTAATCCTCCAAGATCTCCCTGTACGCCTCCTTAAGCAGGGGAAATCCTTCAATCTTCTCAACTATCCTAAGGAGGCTCTGAGCGCTGATCTGCTGTTTGTTAACGCTGATCTCATATCCCTTGTAGTTCCTGAGGATCATCAATCCCCTGGCAGCCACGTGCCTGAACCTCCTTCTGAGGAGCTCGGTCTTCGCCAAGGCCTTCTCCAGCACATCCCTGAGGTCCCACCCCACCAAATCCCCTATCGTCGCGACAGGCTTAACCCCTCTCGGATATATTATCGCGAATCCAGTGTCCTTCACCGCTATCCCTAGGTTCCTCCTCACCTTCCTGCCAGCTATATAGGCCAAGGCCCTCGAGAGGGCGTCGTTTGTCCTCCTGCCGTAGAGGGAGTGGGTCACCTGATGTATCCTGCCCTCCTCATCCACGTAGCTCTCCACCAAGATGACCTCGTGGGACGGCATGTCCTCCACGCTCACGCCGAGGGACTTCAGGTAGAGGTACTGCTGCCTCAGGTAGCTGTATATAGCTAAAGCAGCCATCCTGTTCGCGTTACTCATCCTCATTATCATGCTCACTAGCTCCCTCTTTGTAGCGCCCTCCTCGAGCATCCTGAAGAACTCGCCCCTGAACCTCCCGATCTCCAGCGCCAACTCGTAGCTGAGGGGGAGCATCTCCGAGAACCACGCAGGTACCGTTGGCTTCTGATCGAAGGCTGGCTTGACCTTGACCCTCAACCCCCTCGCTGACACGAACTCGTAGACCTTTCCGCCCAGCACGAACCTGTCCCCAGGCATGAGCCTCTCCAGGAAGCCCTCCTCCAAGTTCCCCACGTACCTGCCGTCCGTAGTATATACTTTAGCGGCGACCTCGTCCGGTATCGTGCCGATGTTGGTGGCGTAGATCACCCTGGCGTACTTCCCCCTCCTCCCGAATACCCCCTCCTCCGGATCGTACCATATCTTCCCGTACACCTTTCTGCTCTCCAGCTGGGTGTACTCCCCAGCTAGGTACCTGAGGACCGCTTCGAAATCCTCCCAGCTCAGCTCTACGTAGGGATAGGCCGACCTCACGAGGTTGTAGGCGTCCTCGACCCTCCACTTGCTCTCGACGGCCATTCCCACTATGTGCTGCGCCAGCACATCTAAAGGCCCCTTGGGTATGTGCACCCTGTCCAGTCTGCCTGCTAGCGCTTCACGGAGCATGACCGCCACCTCAACGGCGTCATCTCTGTCCACGACAATGAACCTGCCCTTAGAGACCTCATGGAGCCTGTGACCGGCCCTACCGATCCTCTGCAATGCCCTAGTCACTGACTTGGGGCTGCCTATCTGCACCACCAGATCTATGTAGCCTATGTCGATGCCCAGCTCTAGGCTTGTGGAGCTCACTATCGCCTTCAGTTCCCCCTTCTTCAGCCTCTCCTCCACCTCCCCCCTGACGTCCCTGGAGAGGGAGCTGTGGTGCGCAGCTATCCTCTCATCTATGTCCTCAACGCTATCCTTCAGGACCTTTTTCAGGTGGAAGACGACCCTCTCAGTCCCGCTCCTCGTGTTGGTGAATATGAGAGTGGTGGTATGCTCCCTTATGAGCTTGGAGATGAGCTTGTACATCTTGGCCGATACGACCTCCGTGGGCGTGTTCACCAGATCGCTCACCGGAGATAGCAGGGCGAGATCTAAGGCCTTCGCCCAGTTAGTCTCGACTATCAGGCAATCTCTAGCCCTGCCATTCTCGTAGCCCACCAGGAACTTGGCGACCTCATCGAGGGGATTTATCGTGGCCGACAGACCTATCCTGATGAAGTCCCTGCCGACGAGCCACCTCAACCTCTCCAAGGACAGGGAGAGATGGGTACCCCTTTTGTTCTCCACTAGGCTGTGGATCTCATCTACTATGACCCACTTTACGGTCCTCAGCTTCTCCCTGAACTTGGGGGCAGTGAGGATGATTCCCAACGTCTCGGGGGTCGTTATGAGGATGTGAGGAGGTTTTCTCAGCTGCTTGGCCTTTTCACTGGACGGAGTGTCGCCAGTTCTCACTGCATGCCTTATCTCCGGCAAGTTGGGGGAGAGTTCCCTTATCTCTCTGAGGGGAACCTCCAAGTTCCTGTATATGTCGTTGTTCAGTGCCCTGAGGGGGGAGACGTATACAGCATACACCGAATCTTGGAGCTCTCCCCTCTCACCCATCTCCAAGAGCTCACTTATTATGGACAGGAAGGCCGTCAGGGTCTTGCCCGTGCCCGTGGGGCTGGTGACCAAGACATTCCTGCCCTCATGGATCGGAACCACAGCGTATCTCTGAGGAGGACTTAGATCAACGAACTTGGAGTCGAACCAGAGGGCTACGGCCGGGTGGAGCACCTCCAGCACTTCCGCCTTAGTGTACTCCCTGAGGGCCCTGGCTATCATGGATACCGCGCTTCATACACGGAGGGTTTGATAACCTTGGTGGGCACCGCTTCCGATTTTAAACGAATATGTAAAACCTTGGATGGTAAATAAGTTAATGATATCATTTTAGCTGTCTTATACAGCATACTAACATCACACGACCACCTAAACTGGCAACATTGTTCCGAGAAGGCAGACCGCCAGATGGGATCGGTGAGGAAGGATGAAGGTCCCTCCGCAAATGACCACTTAGCGCTGCAAGCTCGATAGGATCTACTCTCTCCCAACCAGTATTTCGAAGGTTCCATCCGGCCTGTGCAGGAAGAGAAGAGCTTCGGGAAAGATCTTTCTAACCTCCAACAGCGTCTCCAAATCGTCATCGTGATACTCGACCACCTCGCAGCCCAGCTTCCTAACTAAGGAGGGTTTCAGTTCCCTATCTACCTGGTAGTTGTCGTTGGGCCTCATGACCAGCTCGTCGAAGGGGATGCCAGCGGCCATGAGCTGGAGGACCGTATCCCTCCTGAGCCACTCGTATCTCCCTGTAATCAAAACAACTCTCAATCCCCTCTTCTTGGCATCGTGGACCATCTCTATGGCCCTGTATAGTGGCCTATCCAGTTTCAGGAGGTTAGGATCCATGAAATCTCTCCAAAACTCCTTCTGAAGTTCGAACGGCAGCTCTCTCGGAGACCTCACTCCGAACCGGCTTATAGCTACCTCAAACCTATTCCTGGCATCGAATAGCGTGTTATCTATATCAAACACCGCGCACCTCATTAGAGCACCCTAGCAGCCCTCTTCACTACACCGAGGGGACCCAGCTCCTCCACACCCACTTCCTCGTCCACAATATAAACGATGAAATCGTCTAGATCCACCTGCCTCAACAGGGGTGAGAGCAGACCGCTGCTCCCCACCTTGAGCATATCCGTTCCGGGAGCCAAGGGGGAAAGAGCAGGCAGGACTAGGACCTCGACCCCCACGTAGTTCCCCTTGAGGAACACCTTGAACTTGTGTCCTCCACCTAGATCGTCCCTGAGCGATATCGCTGGATGCTCATGCCCCATCACTATGAGATCCACCCCTTCTGGAATCGCCAGCAGCTCCTTATGACCGTGAAAATACATCACGTTGCCCAGAATGAGGTAAGGATCCCTTATCTCGATCCCCTCTCTGAGAAGGATGGGGATCAGGTAGTTATCGTGGTTCCCCCTGACGACCTCGATCCTCACACCCTCCTCCCTCAGAGTCCTTATCAGGTCCAGGACCTCCCTCCACTCCTGACTGAGGGCCCCTCCGAACTCGTGCTTTATGTCACCGTTGAGGACCACCGTTTCCGGATCTCTCTCCCTGACGTATCTCAGAATCTCTCTCTTTATCCACGGGTACTGCTCGTAAGGGAGTTCCACTCCTCTCTCCCTCAATGCATCCTCGTAGCCCAAGTGCAGGTCTGCTACTACCAGCGTACCGTTTACTTCAGCACCGTATGGAAACACTTCAATACCGTTGAGGAGTAGGTGTTTCCTCATCACGGACAATCCCAAGGACCGTTAATAAGCTCTCTAACTGGGTGGAGCTAGGACACCCTCTTTTTCTACAGCTAAGGAGGATGCGAGACTAAGTCTTCCCATGCCGCATCGCGGCAAGTTCGGTGATTCCCCAACTCGCACTAATGGGAGTATCGAGACACTTTTCTGGGGCTCGGTATCTAGGTGAGGACAATCGCACCATTCAGACTTAGGGCGTGGAGCTCACACAAAGGAGATGATCTCGGAAGGAAGGTGAATATACGCATAGCCGAAGGATTCAAAAGAAGCGGTTACGATGGAATTCAAGAATCGTGAGCCACTTTAACTAAAATCTCAAACCTGAGGGAAACCATCGGGAGAGCATCAAATTCTGCTGAAACTTCGACATTCAGGGTAAATATTTGTAAATTTTTGACGAAATAAAGGCTGTTATGATAACTCTTGTTCCGCTGGCTCCCTCTACTTTGTATATGACTACGAGCACTTTGTTGTTAATCCTTTTTATGCATCTGAGCTTACCATTCTCAGGGATTACCCTATCCGGAGCTTCTAAGCAATCC